>JGI24705J35276_12237269_pt1 | contig 10476 bp, 8 predicted proteins | sample TergutNt197P4_FD_35276 | JGI IMG/M metagenome (IMG submission 35276)
CCTCTTGCTGTTGCTGATGATATTGGATAGAGTCCATTTGAGCCTTTTCTTTTTGATATTATTAGGTATTTTCGCAAATCCAATGTATCGGAGAGCAAAAGGCTTTTCACCTTAAAAGAACAATTATTTCAATATATTGACCAATTCACTAAGACCAAAATCCTCAACACAGCAACTTGAGTATAGATCAAATCCACACAAAACGACGAAGAGCCCAAATGAACTGCTCTGGCCAAAGGCGTCACGGATTCAGGATGTATTGAAGGGTTTATTATGAATATAGGTATCGATGCCAGGTTTATTTTAAGACCAATGAGAGGAATGCCGTTATATGTAATGCGATTGTGTCAATTACTTCCATCTGTTACAGAAAAGCATAATTTTTTTTATTTTATCAACGAATCATTCGAGCACAACAGTCCACGGCAAGAATATTTATCACGAATATCAGAATTATCCAAGTTCAAAAATGTCAACATAATCAATTGCAATGATGATGCCGAAATACTTTGGGAACAATTTCACTTGCCACGCATATTAAAACACTACAAAATAAATCTTTTACATATGCCTGGGAGCAGGTTCAGCTTTACGACAACAATACCTATAGTAGTAACGCTTCATGATCTTAATGAAAAATCACGTTTAAATTTTAAGTCCATAAAATCCTCTTGTTCTTCATTGAAACCGAGACAGGCTCAATATTTTTTAAGAAATCAAATATATGTATGGATGCAATATAAATTTGGCTTCAAACGGGCACAAAAAATAATAACAGTATCAAACTATTCTGCTTCGGATATAGTAAAAGAACTTAATATTGATACGAATAAAGTTGTCGCTATCCACCATGGTTCTGAAACAGCGTTCAGCAACAAGCCTCCTATCCATTTTTCAAAGAGAAGACATGTATTGGTACTTGGAGGTGAAGCCTATCATAAAAATCTTGCTGGAGCAATAAAATCATGGTCATTGATTCCAAAAAATTTAAAAGAACGTTTCCCGCTTAAAATTGTCGGGCTTTCAAAAAAAACAAATCCAGAGATCCTTGAGATGATATCAGATGATGAGGTTAAACAATATATAAAAATATCAGGATGGATAACTGAAGACGAATTAGTAAAATATTTTCAGACCGCTGCTGTTTTTTTGTATTTATCGTATTTCGAAGGATTTGGATTTCCTCTTTTACATGCTATGGAGTCAGGTACTCCAATAGTGTCGTCAAATGTTACATCAATACCTGAAGTTTTGAATGGTGTAGGGTTACAATGCGGACCAGATGATCATGCGCAAATTGCTCGAAATATAACCCAGTTGCTGACAAATGAAGAGTTGTGGGAAAAACAAGTTGCATCTGGACAAGAGCGTGTTGCAAAATTTTCATGGCAGCGTTCTGTTTTAGAACATCTCGATGTTTATGAAAGTATTTTTAATGATCAGCAGTTAAGGAAACGCTGATTCCTTCAAAACCAGTGCTCACCTTGGCATTCAGCAATGATTACGCCAAGTTAGGATTATTCTCTGCAGAAGGGATAGAATAAATGACGAATGCGCCCATTGTATCAGTAATCATTCCGACATTCAACGCCGCCTCTTACGTGGCAAACGCTGTGGATTCGGCACTTGCCTCGCGCGAGGTGAACGTTGAAGTAATCGTAGTAGACGACGGTTCCACTGACGACACCTGGCTGCTTTTGGATGACTTTGACAAGCAGGTGCGCAGGATGCGGCAGAATCATGGCGGTCCCTATAGGGCACGAAATCTAGCTGCACGCGAGGCAAAAGGAGAGTGGTTGGCGTTTCTTGATGCGGATGACGAGTGGCTTCCGGATAAACTGATGAAACAGCTTGCTCGCGCTGATGACAGCACCAATCTCATCTACACCGACTGCATGAATTTTGGGGATATTGACCGCCTCACGGAACTACAGTCGGATAGCGTCAAGCTCTTTGAAGGTGACATCTTCGAACCGCTGCTATTAGGTAACTTCATCCCTCTTTCGAGCGTACTTATTCGCAAGTCTGTTTTCGAAGAATTAGGTGGATTTAGTGTTGAGCGCATAGGCATAGGGGACTGGGATTTTTGGCTGCGCTACGCTGCCAGCGGCGGCTTGGTTGGGCTGTGTCGGGAACCCTTAACCCGCTATCGGTGCCACAGTGGACAGATCAGCAGAGATCTGGATCAGCGCGCCGCTGACCGCGAAGCGGTATTGCGGCGCGCGCTGCTGCTGCCCAAGGGACAGCAGGTTTCGCGGCACATAGCACGACAGGCCTTTGCTAACGTTTGGGCAATCGGCGCCTGGCGGGCCGCTGCGGAAAACCGCTCCAAAGCGATCCGCTGGTACCTTCGGGCGGCATTCTACTGGCCTTGGAAGTTGCAATTGTACAAGGAAATTATAAAGTGCTGTATTGGTCGTGTATGATCTTTTATTCGTCCGCAGAGAGGGTTAAAACCCCCGCCTTTCAGGCGGGTAGCATTCTGCTAGCAGCTGACTTATACTGGCGTCATGGAATATCGCCAAGGTAGCCACACGAAATACAGGATTGAATATCATTTTGTTTAGGTAAGGAAATACCGTACCAATTACTGGTTGGCGATCTGGCCCTTCGGGTTCGTGAACTTGTCCGTCAAATCTGTGAACGGTACGAGATTCAGATTCTGCGAGGGGTAGCGAGCAAGGACCATATCTATATTTTGGTGTCATCGCCTCCAGATGTCTCCCCCTCAACCATCATGAGATGGGTGAAAGGGAGGACGTCCCGGAAGATATTTGAAGAATTTCCCCATGTGAAAAAACGCTACTGGGGCCAGCATTTTTGGGCACGAGGCTATTTTTGCGTGACGGCTGGCGAAATGACGCAAGAGATGATCGCCGACTACCTTTCGCATCACTTTGAGCCGAGTCCTCAGGATGGATTCGATGTTGAATAAACCGGCTGCGCAGCCTGCCGGTATAGCTGGACTTTCAGTCCGCTCTTCCAAACCCACCGACTTCAAGTCGGTGGTTGTTTAGTTTTCTTTGTTCGTCTAATTGAAATTTTAACACTGAACCAGAGAATTACCCAATGGTTCTGAATGCCAGGAGAACAAACCAGGTATCTGGAGATTAAAATTATGTTAATGGGAATCGGTTGGCGAATACGGCGATTTCTAAATTCTTATAGATACTTATACAGGTTACCATTCCATGAAATAACAAGACAGGTATCGAATACGTTCAGGAAAAATGATTTTGCCTATATATATGCAGAACCACTAAATGCTGGTGACTTCGCATCGTACAAAGGTATTCGCTTTTTAAGTGGGCTGTCTGGCGCTGAATACTATGGCAGTAAAGATTTTTTAAAAGCTACGATAAACAAACTGCACCACTCTTGTGATAAGCATGCCAGATATAAAGCTCTTTTCATAGGTGGGGGTGGCTTATTTCACGATGCCTTCAACTCATTGTGGGACATGTTAATTGATGTAAATATTCCATTAGTAGTGTTTGGTGTTGGAATAAATAATTATCAATGTTTAAGAAAACCATCCTCACAAGACCTCATACGCCGTATTTATGAGCGATCGATATATTTCAGAGTCAGAGATAACGCAACGGCTAACTATGTTGAAAATGCCACGGGATTCAGACCAAGTGTAGGTATATGTCCTGCTGTAAATTATCTTCACAATTTAAAATCAGTATCCCAGCACAACTTTTCTCGAAAGGCTACTCATTTATTGCATGTTTATCATGAAGCAGACATATTGAATTCGTCAGTGTCATTTACTGAATTAAGGGAAAGGATCATGCATATTTCACGCATGATGAATTTGTGTTATGATGAGACAAATCACATCAATGGATTGTCACAAAATTTAATCAATAGATACAACAGGGCTGCACTCGTCGTATCTAGCAGACTTCATGGATGCATTTTTGCATTAGCGCTATCAATTCCTTTTATTGCGCTATCAATTGATGAAAAAATATCATATTTCATTGAAACCCATCTGCCCGATGCGATTCACTTAAAAGAAGAAGATATACTGGGCAATATTTCATACAATTTGTTTTTTATGGCAATGAAATATAAATACAACAATTCAATTATAAATAAAATGATTAATGAAAATGTTCACGAAATGAAACATATAATAAAATTATTACAATAAACAAAAAGAAATAATATTACTCTTATATAAAATTTATGCATCCATAATAAAAAATATAATATTTTACTTCTTTGTCAGTTCAATATAACAAAGATATGCAACCAATACTATCCATAAAATTATGAGATATTTTTAATCGTCCAGCTTATTGCTGCTTGTTTGAGCGCATTTTGCAATCATATCTATGGATAAAACTGACACAATGAAATCTTTCCTTTATATGTTACCGAAACGGCTATATTATGTCCTTTGATGCTGCTGTTTTGGCACGTGGTGGAACAGCCAGAGTGCTATCCATGTTTATACAGATAGCTATTGCTTTTTTGTTAACGCCACTAATTGCTAGAAATCTTGGACTTCACTATTATGGACTTTGGTCGATTGTTGGAGACACATTAAGCTATTACGCATTGCTCGATTTAGGATTATCATCCGCTGTTACTCGTTATGTTGCGCACTCTCGAGGTCGTGGTGATTTGAATGAGGCATCGATATTTGCAAGCTCCTCCTTATTAGTATTTATTATTATATCTATAACCGTATGTATCGTCGCATTGCTAACGACCCTGTTCATGTTGTATTTCGGATTTCTTGACAATGACGGAAATGTATTTGCATTAACGCTTTTAATAATGGCACTGGGGCTAGCATTCGCTTTCCCGGTAAGAACGCATATAGGCACATTAAATGCTTGGCTTCGTTTCGATCTTACTGCATTGTCCGGTATAATCAGAGCATTAATATTGGCCCTTTTAACCTATGTTGTTATTTTTAATAATATGGGGTTAATTGGCCTGGCACTTGCAACACTTGCCGCACAATTATTTGAATGTATATTGGTGTTAGTATTTTATAGAAAAAATATTAAAAATATGAGTATTTCAATTAAATTTGCTCGCAAGAAAAATGCTTTTTCTCTTTTTTCATATAGCTGGAAATCATTAGCTATTCAGGTAGCAGAGCTGTTAAGATATCGGACAAGCTCTTTCATATTATTAGCATATCTTGACCCTACTGCTGTTGCTATCTATTCTATAGGTTTTCGTTTAATAGAATATGCAAACCAAATGGTCGTTAGCGCTATCGGAGTGTTTGTTCCTGTATTCTCCGTTATTGATGGTCAAAGTGATAAAGAATCACTAATATTTTACTTGCAAAAAGTATTGAGATACAGCGTTATTATATCTATATATGTAATGGGGAGCGTTTATATTCTTGGCAAACCTTTCATTGTGGCATGGATGGGCGATGAATATATTACAAGCTTTACTGTTACAGCTATACTCGTTTTGCCAATGACATTTGCACTGATTCAAAACCCTTCCATCTCTGCGCTTTACGGCACGAATAAGCATCAACACTATTTGTTAATTAATATATTTGAAGGGATTATGAATTTAGCACTAAGCGTTTATCTTACCAGTAAATATGGACTTATTGGAATGCCTTTTGGTGTTGCGTTCCCAATGTTTATTTCCAAGGTAATTGTTCAACCGATTTTTGTATGCCGTGCTTTAGAAACACGCGTGTTTACCGTGTTTAATAGGCATTATTGGATAAATATTTTAAAGTCTTCGATTCCATTTTTAATTTTTATTCTATTTTTCAAAAATTCATTGCATTCAACCTATATCAGCATATTCCAGCATGGAATAATTCTGACCGCATTCTATTGTGTTTATGCGTGGTTTTTTTTGTTTACGAAAGACGATCGTAAAACTATTAAAAATTTGCTGATTTTTACAAAATCTTCTTAATCTTTTTCAACAACCTGATTTCACGATCCGGCCGAGCAATGTGTCCAGTGCGCGAAGTTTTATATCCCACCCACAGTTCCGACGGATAAATTCCACGGCATCGACGGCTCGCTTTTCTCTGACTGCATCGTTTTCTATCAGATCCAGCAGGGTATGGGCAAAGGCTTCCACACTCCGCTCCGCTGTAAAAACGAGCGCTTCCGCACCATCTGGCAATCCTTTAGCTACATCCGGCGTGGTCAAGACGGGAACACCAGCGGCCATGGCTTCAAGGATTTTATTCTGCACGCCTCGCGCGGTTCCGAGCGGAGCTATGGATACAGTCGCGACGGCAAGATACGGACGAACGTCAGGCACGTATCCGGTCACTTCGATTCCCGGAATCGACGCCAGCCCAAGGACGCTTTTTGCTGGCCTGGCGCCGACGATGGTAAAGCGCGCATCTGGATAGACTTCGCGGATTGCACTCCAGACATGTCTCGAAAAAAAAACCACGGCCTCGGCATTGGGCGGGTAATCCATAACCCCAACAAACACAATGTTTATACCGTCGATCTTTCGGGAAAGCGTGGAAAAATAATTTGCGTCAACGCCGTTTTCAAGAATATCAACTATAATCCCTGGAATGTATTGACGAAAGAGTTCGGCCTCATTCCTAGATACAACGCAAGACGCATCGAACGTAGCGGCTATTTTCCGCTCATAGGCGAGTAGGGTCCGGCTCTCGCGCCGATAAATCCAGCGCATCGGCCAATAGGATGTCCGGGCAAGGCTCTCCCACTTTAAAGAATCCACGTCGCAAAAGTGCATGATTTGAGGAACTCCCCGGCGATTTTCCACATACTGGGCCATGGAGCTTGAAAAAACGATAACAGCGTCAAACCGGCTTTCTGTCAGTTCCACATCGACCAAGCTTTGCAAGGCTGAATTTCTGAAGTATCCAAGGGACAGAGGTCGGCCCCGCAGAAACGCCAATAGCGTTCCACTGAGTTGGCGCCATCGGGGATGATCCGGCGCAAGCACTTTTACCCCTGATTCTTCCTCAAGCATTTCCGCGTTCTTGCGCGTTCCGGTATGCGCCAACGATCCGACGACGACTTCATGCGTTTTGCGGAGGCGCTGAATCTGGTGATACACCGGGATACGATCGCCGCGATCGGGCGGAAAAGGAATTCGCTGACAAAGGTAGAGTATCTTCATGGACTGATGCTTGCGTTGGATTGGAACTTCCGAACTGTCGCGAAGCGTGGCTTTTTTCGCCGTGGCGGTTTCGTGTTTGCTTCCGCGGTCGCCGCTAAGAGTGCCGCTTTAGCGACCTCCGGTGATAATGCGAGTGAATTTTGGTAGATAGCGTTGTAGCAACCAGTAAAGCCCAAGTGCTACCACGGCGACGACAATCACCAGAAGAAAATAAACCGTGGTTAGAGAGCCGTCCGATTCCGGGCGGAAAACGGCAAATACACGATTGCGCAATCTGCTTAAAAACAGCGGATCATGCACGGCGAAGACAAAAAAAGAGGCCGAGGCGAGAAAGGTGTTCACACGCGCCTTGCCGGTTTTCAGCAGATACGCGGCCAAGGCAAAACTGGCGGCGACGCCAATCAAAATGGCGGAATTGTTGACACAGGACAGATACAGACGGATATCGGGAACATACAACCTCGTCAGCACATTAACAATGGCAATCGGTGGATAGAGCATGAAAGCCCATTTCGCCATCTTGTCGGCATCATCAATGACATTGCGTTTATTGATGCCAAACCAAGCGCCAGCGGTGAAAAAAAACAGGGCCTTACTGTCCAGCCCTTGCCCGGCCAGCCACGGCAAGTACATTTGCCACCATTCGAAAAACCACAGAATGCCTAAAATACTGACTGTATAGAGCCGGAATTTTTTCACGAGGAAGTATATGACCGGCGTCAAGAACACCATGACCATCAGGTCACGGATGAACCAAAACTGATAGGCAATGGGATAATAGTTCGCGACCTTTGCCCCATCATGTGGCAGCGCCCACAACGCTTGCAGCAGATACTGCCAGGTATATTCTTGCGTGTCGCTAAAAAATGAAGAAAGTATCGGAGCATGGTAAACGGTATAGAACACCGCCAGAGATAAAAGATTCCAGAACAGATAAGGGATGAGCAGAGTTTTCGCCCGGCTTTTCAGTTTTTTCACATAGACGCCACCGGTGAATTTGTCTATATGAAGAAAAAATAGGAATCCTGATATGAAGAAGAAGGTTGGAACGCATATACGGCCTAGCGTTTGTGAGAAGAACTCGCGACAAATGGTCGATACTGGAAGCAGGGTATCATTGCCTATCTGCCCTGCCACGATGTTGACCGTGGCAGGATAATTATGCAGTAGCAATACCCCGATGATCAGCGGAAAGCGTAAGAAATCAATAACCGCTGATTGCAGATCTGGCTTCAAATTTTGACAGGCATTCCGGCTTTCTGTTAAACGCTTTTTCATCGTTCAGTTCTAGCGTTTAGTAAAAAAATCAGTGGGTTGATGGCTAGATATAATTGGTGGCGTTGCTTTTTCCATCCTTTCAATGATGCGAATGAGCTGCACTCCCAGCATTATATGAAACGTAAGAAACGGGACAAGCAGATAATCACCAAACGACATGCTCAGGCAGTAACCGAAGAGCCCGGCTTCGAGGCCGATCAAGACATCATGGAGCGGGCGCGTTTCTTCGGTCGGTGGCTGACCGACCCATTGCAACCTACGAGATCGCCAGAAGAAACTCACAATCAGCCAAGAGTATGGGATCGCGAGAAACAAACCGCCTTCCGGCAGAACCTGACCAAACCAGGTGCTGTGCCCGACCTTGCCGCCTTGAAGGCCTGCAAAGGAATAATCAAGCAAGCCGCTATCGAATTGCCCCTCCAACTGTGCGCGATAAGGGGCCTTGGCCCTGGAAAAATTGAGTACGCCGACACCGAATATCGGATGATCCTTGAATATGAGCCATCCCGCATGCCAAAGCACCTGACGTGAACCCGCTGAATATTCAGCCTCCGGTGCTTCGGTGTTTTGTTCAATGGTGTTGAGACGGGCTATATAGTCGTCGGATAATAATGGAACCACCGTCAGGAAGACCAGGAAGTAGCATATCCCAATCCATATCTTTTTCCGTGAAATCAGCAGCAGATAGAGGGAAGCGGCGGCAAGCCCAAGAAATCCCGAGCGAGAATTGGTGAAAATGATCATGCCGGCAATCAGGATGGTGGCATCCAGTCCGAATATTTTTTGCCAGCGTTCTTTGGCGGTAAAAAGTTTATGCGCCGCCAGCGGCAGGAACAGTACCCCGAGCGAGGCTACCATGTTGCTATCGCCCTGGCCGCCCAAGCTTTCAAGTCGTGAATTGCCTCCGAAATGCTGCTCCCACCCCCAGAGGGAAAACAGCATCGCCATGAGCAGCAAGATATCAATCAGTAGAAGGGCCTGTTGCTTTTCCCGTAGTATGCCGAGGATCAGCCAGTAGAGAATCAGCGCTCTATAGGAATCTCCCACATAACTCCAGACCATGGGGTGGGACGGCAGATCCGCAAAGAGCACGGAAGCGGTCATCGCCAGGCAGACCCACAGCGCCAGCCACCATTCCCGGACAGAGAGGGCTTCGGTTTTGTTCTCTTCACTCCTTAAAAAGCCAAGCAACGCACCGGCAATGCTCACTTTAAAAAGGATCATCCCTGTGTCTTGGCCCCAAAACAGGGCAGTAGGGCGGATAATGTGGGCGGAGAGATAAATCGCCAAACACCAAAATGGACGCCGCACCCCGATGGCGACAATAAACGGCAGACAGAGATAGAAGAGCAGGACTCGCATGGATGTATGGCTCCTATCGGCGCGAGATAATCCGGCGGAAACTTGTCGGCAGCTTGTTCACTAAATCCGGCAGAGTGCAACTGGCACGACCTGATTTTCCGCAAAAGCTGCATTTGCGAAACTTCTCTGACGACGGTTTCAGGCAGCGGGAGCCTGCTTCAACAGGAAACCGCCCCGTTCCAGATTCAACAGGAATATCTGACTGCCTGATCCCAAGGATGAATCCCGTTAACCTGGGTAGCGCCTGTTCAGATGCATGCACCGGTCGTACAACTCGCGGTGGCGTCGCACCATCAGGCCAAATTCGAATATGTCTTCACACCGTTTGCGATTCTCCGCGCCAATAACGGACCGGAGCGCGGCATCATTGAGCAGTGCCGCCAACGCGCACGAATACGCGCCCGGGTCGCCTGGAGGAACGATAAAACGACGATTCGCTTGTCCTACCATCTCTTTCACGTCGCCGACATCCGTGCTTACAACCGGAAGGCCGCTTGCCATCGCTTCAAGGACGGCAATCGGCATTTGTTCGCTATGGGACGACAGGCAGAAAACGTCGAACCGCCGGATGGCCGGCGCTGGATCGGCGTGGTGCCCCAACAGGGTTACCCGACCTCCCAGCCCCGCCGTGCGTATCTGTTCTTCAAGCGCCGCCCGTTCCGGTCCTTCACCCACAATCTGCATGACAACCTCGCTCTGCGCCAACCGTGCAAAGGC
>JGI24705J35276_12237268_pt1 | contig 10470 bp, 10 predicted proteins | sample TergutNt197P4_FD_35276 | JGI IMG/M metagenome (IMG submission 35276)
CCCGCTTACAGCGGTTTGTCGTGCTTGCCGCTACGCGGACTGCGCACATCAAACCGTTTTGCGCAATTACGTCTGTTCCGGGCTACGCCACGCACATCCGTAACTGCGCAAAGCGGGCAAGCCGTTGTGCGCAAGCGGGTTACAGCACGCAGGACGACAAAGTAGAAAATAGAAATAAAATGATTATGACAGCAATTAAGAGAAAAGGAGCCAAGTCAATAAAGGAGATTCCAAAAGATATTTTGGAACAATTGAATCGTGGCGAAATTGAAACCGCCAATTTAGTAGAGTGGCTTGCTGTTGACCAAAGAGTATTACTTGAAAACTTATTGGAGCAGCACGACAGAAAAAAATATCTGAATCCGATTTTAACTTATATTGACAGTTTGAAAAAGCAGACAGTAAACACCATAAATGAATCTATCGGGACAGGACTCTTTGAACAAACGGCGATTCATAAAGACAGCAATTTTTTGCCAATACTTTCAACTCATCAATCAGATTTTGTTCGCAGTTGGGCAGCCTACGCTATTGGAAAAAACGTCACATTGAACATAAAGCAAATGCTTCAAAAAATACAGCCGTTTGCCGCAGACAGACATTTTGGTGTTAGAGAATGTGCATGGTTTGCCGTTAGACCAAGCATAGCAGAAAATTTGGAGGAAAGCATAACCATTTTATCAAAGTGGACAGTAAACGAAGACGAAAATATAAGACGTTTTGCAAGTGAGGCGACAAGACCATGTGGCGTTTGGTGTGAACACATCAAAGAACTAAAGCAAAATCCTGAATTTGCTTTATCAATTTTAGAACCGTTAAAATCTGACAAAGCCAAATATGTTCAAGACAGTGTAGGAAATTGGCTAAATGATGCAAGTAAGGCACAGCCCGACTTTGTGAAAGAACTATGTGAACATTGGAAAAAAGAGAGTGACACGGCGGAAACCAAATATATTATCAAGAGGGCGTTGAGAACGATTTATAAATGAGATTTGAAAGCATATTACAAAAAAATGCCAGCGTGCAACAGGCAGTTTGGCGCAAGCGGGGGTGTATGCCCGCAGAAACATTTGTGCGAATTTGCAAGTGCATCGCCCGCCCGAACCTTTGTGAGCCCCCGCCTGCGTGAAGCCGCTGGAACGTTAGCAGCAAGCGACAGACAGCGCAGCGGAGAAGGCAATTGATTATACCAGTAAAATAACACGACAAAAGGAATAATCTAATGGATATAGATGCACAAAGAGAAGAAAAATGGCTTAAAGAGGGAGTCGAACAATTTCGCACAGGAAAATTAATGGAAGCGATAAAATGTTTCGATAAATCTATAGAAGTTAATTCCCCAAATATGTACGCATTAATTATGCGTGCACGAACAAAAGAACGTTTGGAAGATTTTGATGGAGCATTTAATGATTTGAGTGCTGCAATTGAAATATTTCCGAATAGACCTGAACCTTATATTAATAGAGGAAATATACATTTTAATATACAGAATTGGGAAAGTGCTATCGAAGATTATGAAAAATACAATAAATTAGCAGAATTAGAACATCAAGAAGCAGTTGTTGCAAATTTGGTACTTGCCAAAGAAAAACTAAAAACGCCAAAAGTATTTATATCATATTCATGGGACAATGACTCACATGTAGAATGGGTTTTGAAATTAGCATCACAATTAACATATAATGGGGTGGATGTGCTGTTCGACAAATGGGATATTGCAAAATTTGGTAAACCGTTACCGAATTTTATGGAACAATCAATTTCTAAAGCACAAAGAGTAATATGTGTAATGACACCTAATTATAAAAAGAAAACAGACAAATTGGTTGGAGGGGTTGGATATGAATATTCAATTATTACAAGTGAAATATTCTCTAACATTGGCACGTCAAAATTCATACCAATAATTAGAGAAGGAATTGATTCAGAGTCAATTCCTATTGCGCTACGAGGGAGAAATTATTGTGATATGCGTAATGACAAAGAATTTGATGAAAAATTGCGTGATTTACTGAGAGATATATTTAATGAAAAAAAACATCCAAAGCCACGAATTGGCAAAAAACCTACTTTGTAGTTATCGTAAAATCATTGTAAATTAAGAGAATTGATGAGAAAATATCGAAAACAAACCAGAAAGAAATGGAAAAATGCCTGCTGCTAACGGGCGGTTTTGCGCAACGGGGGCAGTAACCCCGCAGAAACAGCAGTGCGAACTTGGAAGTTTTGTTTCCCGCGTGAGCCTCAGTGAGCCCCCGCCCGCTTACAGCGGGTCGTTGGCTGCAACCCGATACCGACACTGTTCATACAATTAACATACGATTAGATTAAAAATATTAGTTATACAAACTTGACATATAAAATGAAACACATACAGATGATAGAAACTATTCTTTATGTAAATGACCAACAAGTAAGTGTGGACTTTTACACAAAACTATTCCGACAAAATCCGGACTTGAATGTTCCGGGTATGACTGAATTTAAACTTGCTGAAAACTGCAAATTGGAATTAATGCCCAACAAAGGAATAGCAAAAATACTTTCGGACAAAATGCCGCACCCCGACCAAGGAAACGGAATTCCAAGGTGCGAACTTTATTTTTACGTTGAAAACATCGAACCTGAGTTTGAGAATGCAACAAAAATAGGAGCTAAACTTATTAGATCGATTGAAGACCGAGATTTGGGCGATAAAGTTTGCTATTTTGCAGACATTGACGGACATATCATTGCTTTTGCAGAAAAATTGAATGACAAATAAACTAAAAACAAAATGGGCAGCAGCTAACGAGCGGTTTGGCGAGATAGCGGCAGTAGCCCCGCAGCAACGGCAGTGCGAGTTTGGAAGTTACTACCCCGCAGCAAGTGTAGTGGAAGCCGCCACTACGCCAAGCCGCAGGTCGTTGTACGCCATTTTGGGGACAGCGTACCACACCGAAACAGACTTTTAAAGTTCTCTGAAAACGGGATATAATAAGCGAAAAGAAAGAGTGATTAAATGAGTAAGTTGCCAAGTTTATTTTGTCGTGTTCGCTTCGCTCACACCACAAAACAAATCCCACGCAAAAAATGGCTACGCCATTATTTGCTTTGCCTACCCACCACCCAAGCCAAGAAAGAGAACAACGTATCATAATTTTTACGGAATTTTGTTGAAAAAACCTAAAAACAAAAAGTATCAATTCGGAAAAAAATTGTATCTTTGCAGTTACTAAATGATACTTTTTATATGGACATAAAAAATACGACAGAGGAGTTACTTACCGTTAAGGAAGCGGCAGAGTTACTGAGAGCTACGGAAGTAACAATCAAGCGTTATATTGCCAAAGAAATTATTCCTTCGGTTAAAATTGGAGGGGCAAGACGGATAATAAAAGGCGATATATGGGACGATTTTGTGCAAAAAATGCGTTCTGAAAAGTACGAAAGAATAGAAGAAGAAACCGATTATTTTGTGGCAGAGCCACAAGCCGAGTACCTCGTTTCACGAGAACTTGCAAAAGAAGAAAAGAAAGCAAAATTAGGTTTCAATGGGCTAACGCCCACTGAATGGGCTTTGCTTTCAAAAAATGTTATTGTAGAAGAAGATTTGTTAAACCCTGTTTGGAACGATTTATCTTCACCTCGCAATAAATATCAATTAGAACACGGTGCTGTTTATCCTATTAAATTGTGTGATAGATTGATAAAAATGTATTCAGCAGATGGTGACACAGTTTTTGACCCTTTTTTAGGCATTGGTACAACAATGATTGCAGCACAACAACTTAACCGTCATTGCCTTGGCACAGAACTAAATCCTAAATTCGCAAAAATTGCTCAAACGTGGTTAGATGATGTACAAGGAATTTTTGGCAACAGTATGCACTACAAAATCGTGAATGATGATTGCCGAAATCTATTACAGCACGTCAGAAAAGACAAGGTACAACTTACAATTACTTCTCCTCCGTATGCTGATTTTATACAAAAATCACTGAAAGACAGAGAGACAACTCATAAAACCTCTGTAATCTGACTTGAAAATAATAGTACCGTGAAACAGTACAGCGAGGAAGAAAACGACTTTGGAAACTTACCCTACCCCGAATTTTTAGAACAGATAAAACATATTCTAAAAGACAATTTAACAATAACAAAAATAGGCGGTTATTCGTGTTGGGTTGTGAAAGATTACCGCGATACAAAAAACAAAGTTCCTTATGTTCCGTTTCATTCCGATTTGGCACGAGCAGGCGAAGAAGTCGGGTGGAAATACCACGACTTAATAATTTGGGACCAAACAGGGCAGCGCAGATTAGTGCTTTTGGGGTATCCGAGCGTTTTATATACTAATCAAAATTGCTCATTTATAGTGGTGTTTAGAAAAGTCAAATAGATAACATAAAGTGATAATATATGAATAACAATCCGTTGAAAGATAATAAAAACATTAGATATCCTCGTTTTATTTCCAGTAAACCGTGTGGTATTGATAAGTTTGAAGGAAAGTCGCAAGAAAGATTGACAAATGCGATTGCAAATCATATTGTTTCTATTGATGGTGACAATAATGCTCAAAAACTATCTCGAATAATAGGATTAGAAGGTGGCTGGGGCATTGGCAAATCAAATGTTATCAAACAATTAAAACAACATAATGACATTAGGAATAATTATCACCTTTTTGAATACGATGCTTGGGGGCATCAAGAAGATTTACAGCGAAGGTCATTTTTAGAAATACTTACCACAGAACTAATAAAAGAAAATATTTTATCAGGGGAGACAGAAATAAATATCAAAGGAGGGGGAACAAAAAAGGTTTCTTGGAATGAAAAATTAAAGTATTTACTTGCTCGAAAAACCGAAACGATAACTGAAAAATATCCTCGTATCAGCAATTCAATGATAGCCTCTTTTCTTGTTGCTGTTTTAACGCCCATTTTTATGTACATTGGTTTTTTGGTAAAAACGTCAATAACAGAGCAATGGATTTCTATTTGCTTGTCAGTAATAATTTCTTTATTACCAATAATAATAACCTTTTTTGTGTGGCTTATAGCAAGAAAAAAAGACAATAAATACAGCAATCTTGATTATTTATTAGCAATTTACAATGATAAAATTGAAAATGACATTTGCTACGAAACAATAAGCGAGAACGAACCAACAGTAACAGAGTTCAAAAATTGGATGCAGAGCATTTCGGAACACATTGGCACGCAGAACAAAAAACTTATTATTGTCTATGATAATATGGACAGATTACCTGCCGAAAAAGTTAAAGAACTTTGGTCATCTATTCATACATTTTTCTCAGAAGATGGTTTTGAGAACGTTTGGGCAATAATCCCATTTGATGAAAAACATTTAACTTGTGCTTTTGGAGAGAATGAAACTTTAACCAAGTACTTTATTAGTAAGACCTTTCCGATTGTCTATCGTATAACTCCACCTGTTATTACAGATTTCAAAGAAATGTTTAATACACTCTTTGAAGAAGCATTTGGAAAGACAGAGGATAAACAAAAAAAATAAATAGTATTTTTAGATTAGAAAACCCAAACGCAACCGTTCGAGAAATAATTGAATTTGTTAATCAATTGGTTGCATTAAAAAGTATTTGGCACAACGAAATTGATATTTTATACATAGCAATATTTACATTAAAAAAAGATGTGTTATTATCAAATTCAAACATTGCTGAACAGATTTTATCAGGCACGTACTTAGGCAATTACATACCAAGTGTTGCGTCTAATGGCGAAGTCCTACAAAAAAATATTTCAGCATTAGTTTATGGTGTTGCGCCAAATGATGCCGAACAAATTCCTATTCAAAAATATATTGAAGGATGTTTGAATAATGAATCTGGATACGACATAAACAAATATTCAAATCACAAGCATTTTATTTCAATATTAAATGAAAAAGTGAGTAATCGTGAATTAAGCAAAGAAAATCTTATTGTTGCTCTTTCTAAATTAAATTCTGATTTTACTGAAAAAATAATGGATATCTGGATAAATGTAATTACAAAAGAAAATGTCAAATCGTATATTGAAGAAGGTAAAATAAATGAGTCTGATTTTAAACAAATTCTTGATGTTTATAAAATTCTAACAAAAGAAAAATCGTTACTGTTGAACTTCAATGAGCAAAATCGACAAACAATTTGGAACGCTCTTGCCTCAAAAACCGATACGCCTGAATATTTGGAAATTGTTGCTATACAATTAGGGCATATTGACCAAATTCCGCAAAGATTATCTCCTAACAACACTCAAAATCAAACTTTTACTCAAATTTCTAAAATTACTCTTAATACAGAACAGATAAAAATTGTATCAGAAAATTTAGATTATTATGCGAGTTATGGGGATTTACTTCTCGAAAGTATATCAAAGAATGTTCCTGCTTTAAATAGTGTGTTAAAATATATGACAGAAAATAAACTGGGCTATACCTTGTCACTCGAAGAAGTACTACCAAAATTCTTTGAAATAAAAAATAAGATTGATGTTAGTGAATCGACATTATTTGAGCAATTTAACGATTGGAAAGAGCATAAAAATTCAATTACAAAAGACAATATCCAAACAATAATTTCAGATGCAAATTTATTTCAATATTCTGTTGAAACAAAAAACGAACTAACGGATTATTTGAATAAAACTATCATTGAAAAATTATCGGAAGTATCGACAGACATTCTTTATCAACAAAAACGGAATGCAGAAGACTATTGGATGAGTATTATAAAACGTTTTATAAATACTGATTATTTAAAAATATTACCAGATAATTTAACTGAATTTGGAAAAAGACTACTTGATGATATTGCTATAAAAGAACAAAATATCCCTGATCCACAAAAGGCATTTCAAACAATAATTAACAAATTAGATAAGAGAAAAACGGCTACACTTATCAAGGATATTAGGGATAAATTTTGTAACAGTCAATATATAATGGATACTCAATTATTTATGTATTTTGATTTATGGTTTGAACAACAAGGCGACTTATTATCAAGAAGTGCTGATGTCGTACATAAAATTTTAGAACCTGTAATAAACGATATTAATTGTTTAAATATAATAATTTCAAAATCTGATTATTATGCACAAATAATAATCAAAGCAGGCGACGATGCAATGGAACTGAAAGAAATTATTAAAAAGAAAATTACTAACAGTGACGATGCTTCTTTAATTTCATTTGCAAAGAAAATAGGAGTTGAACAAGAAAAACAAGAGTAGTTATGAATTACAACATAGACTTCAATTTCGGCAACAGCGACACAATGTATTTAACGCATTCATTGCACCCTTACCCTGCAAAGTTTCCGCCGCAACTGCCACACACAATAATAAAACAATTTGCACACAAAAAAGCAACTGTTTTAGACCCTTTTTGCGGCTCAGGAACAACACTTGTAGAGGCGCATTTGTTGGGGTGTAATGCTATTGGAGTAGATGTAAATGGCTTATCTTCTTTGCTTTCCAAAGTTAAGGCAACGCCACTTTCCGAAAAAGAACTTGTACAAATCAAATCATTTCTTGATTTGATTGCAAACGAGGATTTTCAATGGAAAATGAAACGTCCAACAATCAAAGTTAAAGAGATAGAGGGTTTGGAGCATTGATTTCAACAAAATGTAGCGGAAGAATTAACACACATTTTAAATCTCATTGCAGTGTTGGACGATGTAAATGTAAGAGATTTTTTGAAAATCGTTTTATCTTCAATCATAGTAAGAGTTTCCAACCAAGAGAGCGACACACGTTTTGCAGCAAAAAACAAAAGTATTGCCGACAATTTTACTTTTGGCTTGTTCCTTACAAGAGCGAATGAATATTTAATGCGAATTGCAGATTATTCCAAAAAAGTGAATGGGGACGGCTATTTGAAATTACTAAATGCCGACAGCAGAAATTTATCAATGCTTGATAATGAAAGCATTGATATTGTCATAACTTCGCCACCTTACGCCAATACTTACGATTATTATTTATATCACAAATTTCGTAAACGTTGGCTTGATTTAGATGTACAATATGCCCAATACAATGAAATCGGCTCACGCCGCGAGTACTCGAGTTTAAAAAAGCCTGCCGAACAATGGACAGTTGATTTAAAAATATGTTTTTCCGAAATGTATCGTTTAGTAAAAAAAGACGGTTTGGCGTTTATCGTTATCGGCGACAGTGTGATAAAAAAGGAATTGATTAAAATAGACGAAGTTATTACTAATTTTATGCCCGAAATTGGTTTTGAGATTTGCAATATTATTTCGTCAGATTTGTCGGAACATTCCCGAATTTTCAACCCGACATTTGCACAAAAGAATAAAAAAGAACACCTTATTATTTTAAAAAAGTGAATATGAAACAGATACGAATATATTACGAGTGCTTGGAACAAGCAGAGAACTACATAAAACCAATAATTGAGAAAGTTGTTGATAAAAAGAAAGTTGAGATTGTTTTAGTCAAAAGAGCAAAAACAACAAAAGATTTGAATAGCGGCTCAATTGCCGCCATTCAGACAATGACAACGCCCGATGTGTTGATTACAGGTATTGCCAACGGTAAAGAATATCCGTTAATGCTGATTGAATTTACGGAAGCCGTTACAACCGAAGACCACGAATTGCAACGCACCTACGGCGCTGTTGCTGCGTATCTTTTGGGCGCTTACTATCTGAAATTGGCAGGCGAAAAATACTCCGAAAAAGAATTTGGTAGTGCAAAATACAACCCATTTTCAACTCCGAAAATATTTATTGCCGAAGTTGATTATGAAGGTTATATTATTGCCGATTGGAAAACGGAAAAAGACAACAAATACACACTTCAACGCAACTCAAAATTTCCTTCTTGTCCGCCTGAAATTGCCATTTTTACAGCAACATTACAAAACGCTATTTTTGCTTTTGTCAGTTCTGAAAAAGATTGGTTTTCAAGAAGTCTTGCCGAATTGAAAAAGGACAAATCATATCAAATCTACCGCAAACAATTAGATACGGCAACAGGCACGAAAGAATTGTTAGAAGCGTGGGAAAACCGAAGAAGTGGCAATTTGAATAAATTACGCTATTTTGTAAAACCTAATTTTGTAGCAGCAAAGATTAATCGTTTCAGCCACGCAATGGATCCCGACAGAGGAATTTTGACATTCATTTCGTTTTTGTTTTCGGAAACAAGGCAAGTTTTGGTATTTACGCACTTGTACGACCAAGAGGCAACGACCTGATGAAGCAAGATTTGACTACACTTGATTTAATGCGCAGTAAGTTAGAAACCGCTCTTGAAATGGACAAAGGCGGATTACCTGATTGGCTAATTGATGAATTTAAGAAAGTTGCAAAAAACGCAAAATCCTTAAATGACACAGTGGATTTTCAGCCTGTTTGGGAAAAACACAAAGCAAAAATTACAGAGAACAAGGTTGTAATGACGCTTGCCTATTTTTTAGACGGCATATATCTAAATCACAACAGAATATGTTTAAAATGGGACAAAAGAAAATTGGTAAATTCAACAAACAAAAACTTTTTACCTGCATTTTCAGCGTACTTTGGATTTTCAAATTACACAGAGTCAACCCCGATTATTGAAGTTACCAACGAAGTGGACGAAGACGAAGTAACCTATACGATTGTACATAAAGTCCTTATTCCAAACGGTTTTCAAATTGTCTCCGTTTCCTACCCCGGCTCGCAAGGAGGTGGTGCTATTTTACCAAACCCCGAACTTGGCAAAGCCCAACCGCGTGAATATCCCGATTTAATCGCCTTACCTCCAAAACATTCTAAAATTGATGTCGTGTTAAACGAAAGTAAAGGAATGTTTGCAAAGCCAAGCGTAGAAAAGGATTTGGAAAAGATTTTGCGGTACAAAACCGATGAAAACTTAAAGACAGCACTCAAAGAAACATTACTTGTTGCACAAGTTATTGACAAAAATAAACAACTAAAAAATATTGTAATAGGTGTTGCGTTTGGTGTAAAGAACAATACAACAACAGATTGGCAACCCGACAATGTAGATTTCATTTTCCGCATTACCAACCGTAACGAGTGGGCAATCGGAATTTTCAAACAAGAAATGAGCGACTTGATAAAGAAAATTGAGGGCAAAACGAACTTTCCAACAGTTTATAAGTTGAATAAAAACAAAGTTAATCAGTTGAATTTTGAATAATTGGGAATAAAAAAAACGGCAGGCGGTTTTGCAAGATGTCGGCAGTAACCCCGCAGACAATTTTGTACAGATTTGAAAGTTTATCTCCCGCAGGAAGTGTAGTGGAAGCCGCCAGACGATGTGGCGCCCGCTTACAGCGGTTTGTCGTGCTTACCGCTACGCGGACTGCGCACATCAAACCGTTTTGCGCAATTACGTCTGTGCGGGGCGTAGCCCAGAACATCCGTAATTGCGCAAAGCGGGCGAGCCGTTAGGTGCAAGTGGCGGACAACGG
>JGI24705J35276_12237267_pt1 | contig 10469 bp, 10 predicted proteins | sample TergutNt197P4_FD_35276 | JGI IMG/M metagenome (IMG submission 35276)
TTTGACCGAATTGACCTTGGCGAGCACCTCGGTGAGCGCCTGGTTCGGATCGAAGTTCAGCTTGATGTAGACCTGGATCGTGGAGGTGCTCAGCACCGAGGACGAAGTGATGTAGTCGACACCTTCGGCGGAAGCGACCGCCTGCTCGATCGGCGTAGTGATAAAGCCCTGCATCAGCTCGGCCGACGCACCGGGATAGACGGTCGTGATGTTGACGACCGTATTTGACAACTTCGGATATTGCCGGATCGGCATCATCATCGCCGCGCGAAAGCCGACCAAGAGGATCAGCAGGCTGACGACGACCGACAAAACCGGGCGTTTGATGAAGATATCGGTAAGAGCCATCGCGGCGATCTCAAATGGTTGGCTTGGAGCATGATCCGACAGGATCACGCTTCGGCGTTATCAGTACCGCGGCGGCTGCGCCGGAATGGCTGGAGCCGGATCGGGTGAAATCTCCACGATCGTGTCCGGTTGCAGTTTGAGCTGACCGACGGCAACCACCTTGTCGCCGGGCTTCACCCCCCTCAGAATTTCAGCACGTCCATCGATCCGATCGCCGGTTTGCACGAACGTGCGTTGCACGCCGAAGCTGGTCTTGCCGCCTTCCGCCTTCTCGGTGATGAGAAACACCGAGTCGCCTTGGAGCGTGTAATCGACCGCCGTCTCCGGAACGGTGATCACGGGCGGCTTATCCGGCAGCAAAACCGTCGTGGTCACGAACATACCGGGCTTCAGGATCTTTTCCGGATTGGCGATGGTCGCCTGCACGTGGATGCTCCGCGTGTCGCTCGCGATCTGTGGCTCGATCGTGGTGATCTTGCCCTCGAAGATGCGCCCCGGATAGGCATCGACCTTCAGCTTGACGACTTGACCGACCTTGAGCTGCCCCGAATCCTTTTCGGTCACGGTAAAGTTGGCCCACAATTCGGAAAGATCAGTCAGCGACACAATCGGCGTTCCCGCGGTCAGGAACTGACCCACCTCGACCTTGCGCGCGCCGAGATCGCCGTCGAACGGCGCCCGTACCAGCTTCTGCGAGATCAGTGCCTCAGTCTTGGCAATGCCAGCCTGCGCCTGATCGAACGCGGCCTGCGCCTGATCGACGGTTGCCTGCGGACCGAACTGCCGCTCCGCCAATTGCTTGGCACGGTCTAGCGAGAGTTGCGCGACAGTCGATTGCGCCTTGAAGTTGGCAAGATCGCCCTGCTCTGGCGCGTCGAACAGCTGAACCAGCGGCGTACCCACTTTGACATGCGTACCGGGCTCGAACTTGATTTCGGTGACACGCGCGTTGACATCGGCAGTCACGTTGACCTGATGCACGGCGGCGAGTTCGCCGACAGCTGTCAGAAAATTCGGAACGACCTCGGACTTCGCCTCGGCCACGCTGACGCTCACCGGCTTCGACTTGTTGGCATCAAGGAACTGCTTGATCATCTGGCCCTTGAAATTGTTGAACCAGATGAATCCGCCGACCAGCAGGGCAAGCAGCGCGCCAACAAGGATGAACCAAAGCACGGGCTGGGCCGGAGGCTTCGACGCCTTGTCAATCGGCTCGCCTGATATCTTGCGTTCAGTGACAACGTTCATTTCATGCACTTTCTGCATTCGCCTTTGTGCCCGACCCCGGCATCATTCGCCGCCCAGATGCGAGTCAATTGCGGCGTCGTTAAGCCCGATGCCCCGCAGGAGAAACTCACAGAGCTGCCGCTCGAGAACGCTTGTGTTGCCATAGTTGAGGCAAGGTGTGGCCGGCAATCGGGTCAGCGCCGCCATCATCACCGAGTGATGCACAAACCAGAGCAGGTTGAACGGATCGCCCTTGGGAGGCGCGGCGTCACCTACCGCGACCGCACGCTCCAGCGACGTGACAAAGACCGCCGCAATCAGCTTCTCGATCTTGGCATAAGCCAGGCGCGCGAATTCACCGTCATCGAGATGGCTGGTGGCGAACAGCCGCAAACGCTGCGCCTCCTCCTGGTCTGGGCCATCGGCGATCTGCGCGAAATGCTGCACCATGCCCCGAATCAATTCGACCAGGGTGGCCGTCGACGGTTCACGCTCGAGCAGATTGATCAGCGCCGGATCGGCTTCGCACTCATCAGCCAGGATTTCGGCGTAGAGCGCGGCCTTGGATGAGAAATGCTTGAACAACAGCGCCTCGGAAATGGCAGCAGCAGCCGCCACGCTCTTGGTCGTGGTGCCGTTATAGCCGTGGCGGGCAAAGCAACGCTTGGCAGCGCCAAGAATATGGTGCCGCCTGAGGTCGCCGGTCATGCGATGCGGTGTCATTGTTAGTGAGTAAACACTCACCAATCCGGAAGTCAAGCAAATTGCCGCGATGCGTGGCGGGTTCCAGGGCTTTCGTGATCGATGCCTACAGGTCCAGGACTGCGTGGCAATCCCGATGATGTCATCTCTCAGTGGGAGTGCACAGGTGGACCCGCGCTTGATTGTGATCGGCTCCCGCCTAGATTGTGTGAGCTCTCGGCCTAACACGGATTCGAGAAAACCGCATGGTCAATGCCTTCTTCTCCGACCTCTTGAGCACAATTTCTGAGCGTGGGCGCACGCTGCTGCGCCGTCCGCCTTCCGACACCAAGCAGGACGCGGGAAGCCTCATCAAGCTCTGCGAGGCCCTGTTGTCAGGTCGCGGAGAAGCCTCCGGCACCGCCATGGCACGTGAGGTGCTCGACCTCTACCGAAATATCGACGCGACCGAGCGGCGCGCCTTTTTCGAGGCGCTGGTCCGTGATTTCGGCCCGGACCGGGAACAGCTGGCACGGATGGTGGAAAAATGGCGCACGCAACCAGGCGACGAGGATGCGAGCAGCAGCCTCTATTTCGCCTCCGAGCCGCGGCGCCAGGAATTGATCCGCCGCCTTAATCGCGCGCCCGGCGGCACCGGAGATCTCGTGGCGATGCGCACCGACCTGCTCGGCATGATGAATGGACGCACCGATCTCGCCGCGCTCGACCGCGACGTCGTGCATCTACTCAGTTCCTGGTTCAACCGGGGCTTTTTGGTGCTGCGCAGGATCGACTGGTCGACACCGGCCAACATCCTCGAGAAAATCATCCGCTACGAAGCCGTGCACGAGATCAGCGACTGGGACGATTTGCGCCGCCGCATTGATCCTATCGACCGCCGCTGCTACGCCTTCTTTCATCCGGCGATGGTGGACGAACCTCTGATCTTTGTTGAAGTCGCTTTGACGGAAGCAATCCCTGGCGCAATTGCGCCGCTGCTCGCGGTGGACCGCCAGCTCGTGCCAATCGAGCGGGCACGTACCGCTGTGTTCTATTCGATCTCCAACACCCAACGCGGACTCGGCGGCATTTCCTTCGGCAACTTCCTGATCAAACAGGTGGTCGAGGAATTGCGCCGCGAACTGCCGAAGCTCGACACCTTCGTGACGCTGTCCCCGGTGCCGGGGTTCATGCGATGGATGAATAAGCGCGAGGATGTTCCTGTTTCGGATGAAGATCGCGAATTCCTGAAGAATCTCGATGAGCCAAAATGGTTCGAAACCAGGACACTCGCCACCCAACTGCGCACAATGCTGGAACCGCTTGCAGCCTACTATTTTCTGAAAGTGCGCTCACCGAAGGGCCAGCCACTTGATGCCGTGGCCCGATTCCATCTCGGCAACGGCGCGCGCCTGGAGTGCATCAACTGGCTGGGCGACCTCTCACCCAGGGGCTTGCGCGAGTCCGCAGGCCTGATGGTCAACTATCTCTACCGGCTCGACGACATCGAGAAGAACCATGAAGCCTACGCCAACCAAGGCGAGGTCGCGGCCTCGAGTGCGGTGAAGAAGCTGTTAAAGGGCGACGGGCGACGGCGGCTTGACATGCGGGTGTCATAGGTTCAGCCGGCAGATATCCAAACGTCCGCATGCTACGCGATCATCTCGCGGACTGTTTGCACCAACTCCGCCGCGCTACCCCTGACGATCGGCCCAGTCGTCTGGAATCCTGCTGGCCGATTGAACAGGTCGCCGACCGCCGATGGGGAAACCGACCATCCCTCCACCTTCGCCCAGCCCCGGGACACCTCCACCCCATCCCCGGATCGGCAGCAACTCAGCCAGCCGGTGTACTGGTCAGAGAAGTCGTAGGGCAGGTATGCCGTACCACCGTCCGGTAGCCGCTCTACGGCCGCGAGCCACTTCTCCAGAAGCCGCTGAAGAACCGCCCGAACCTTGTTCGCATCCTCCCGCTTGGGCAACAATCCCTGGTCGAGGGCCAGATAGTATGAATCGCATTCCCATCGCTCGCCCGCAAACCGCAGGACGAGATCCTTGTGGGCAGTATGATTGTCCTCAAACCGCAGCGACAGATTCATATTTGCCCGAGCCGCGACTCCGCACTTCTGTCGCCGAGGCCGGCAATGAATGCCCCCAGATCACCATCGCTTACATCCTGAAAGCGGCCTTCGTCGATATTGCCAAATCCGATCCGAGCCGCGCCCATGAGCGCCGAGAGCTTCGCGGCTTCAAGCGCGTCGCGCTTGTTCAACCAGCCGAAGTCCGTCACGCCGGACCTCGCTGGCATTCTGGCGGAAGCGGTTCACTCCTTTTTGTCCCTGAAATACGGCTCAACCGGACCATGCACCTTGATGGTCAGCGGGTTGCCATAGCGGTCCTTGGCGTTGCCGGCGGTGACGCGCACCCAGCCCTCGCTGACGCAATATTCCTCAACATTGGTCTTCTCGATGCCCTTGAAGCGGATGCCAACATCGCGCGCCAGGACGTCGGCATTGTAATAGGGGCTGTTCGGATCGACCGACAGACGGTCCGGCAGTTCGTCGCTCATGCTCTTCTCGCTCACAACAGTGTTTTGACTTCGCCGCAGCCGCTTTTGGCTGCGCGGCCAGCGCGTTGGCCGCGCCTAGCCCTGGCCTGTACGGTCTTACCGGAAATTCGGCGAAGTTTCACCTTATCGAAGAGCCCGGGAGACTGAAAGGCAAAACGGTTAACGCCGCAGCCGAACGATGGTCCGTTCCATGGGACAGAGCCCAGGATCGTCATCGGAGGCTTCACGGATTGCCGGTATGGACGCTAATCTGCCTGGGCAAAACTTCTTTCCACGACAACCCATATGATAATATCGGGCTTTTGTTCATGAGAAGACATCGCCTGTTCAAACTCTTGATGTCGGAATGACCTGATTTGCGCAAAAGTCGCTCTCATATATGAGCCAAGAGCGCCGGCAAACGAATCCCCAAAGATCCACGCGGTCTTTTCACTGACCGAATGAGACAACGGCGGATCCCAGCGTGGGTTGTCGCTATCCCCTACTGAAAGCGGAAAGTCTTCAAAACCGCCTATGTCTACCAGATCGCCCTTATGCAACTCGGCGCCAGCGACAAACGTACAAAGGGGCAAGGCTGGAAGACCAATGTATTCTCTGAAGCCCTCGAATGCCTCATAAGCCCCGCGCCCGTTCCAGTGTGTATCTGTCCTGTAATAAAGAATCCCGTCCGCCTTCTTTTTGATGAGCCTTTCGGTGGGGTCGTAGACCTTAACTCCGGCATCACGAAGAGCTTCGACAAGCGGAGTTATGAAGCGCCTCTTTGCCGGTGTAACGAATGACGGCAGATATTCGGGATAGACACTCGACTTATTCGGTCCAATAAATATAACGAAATCGGCTCCGCTGCTCCGGGCGGAACTGCTCATCCCGGCATAATACTCAACAAGTCGTCGCAATGCCGCTTTTGACAACGTTACACGGCCCTGAAGCTTATCAACTGTACGACCATAATCATTGCCCAGAAAAAGCCAGCTCTCCTTTCCGCTATAGCATTTACCCATATCAAGATCGCTGCTGGTCACCTCATGCAATCTGCTCGAAAGGGACAGCAAAGAGCCACGCAAGGGGAAATGATCGGCGAAGAAAACATCAAACTCTCGGAAAAACCGCTTTATCTCGCCTACCGCAATCATTTTAGGAACATCGGGGAACGCGGCAATCTTCCGGCGTTCGCCTTCAAGAGTGCTGGTCTTTTGAAAAACAAACACAGCCACGGGTGTTACGAACAAAATTGCGCACAGGACACATGACGTGATGAATTTGTTCATGGCGGCCTAGAAGTTGAAGTAGATGAACGGATTACGCGCGCCCGTCATCAACAGCGCGACAGAAACAACCGAAAGGGCAATCTGGGCATAAAACATGCCGGCCGGAAAATTCCCGGCTGTTCGGCTTGTTGGATCCGGAAACCACCTATCGGGGGCCAAAGACAATGCGCCCCCAGCCAGCAGCGCGATTGACGCCAGTATGTGGTCGGTAAGCGCCGCCGGCGACAGGGAGAACGTGAACATGCCTTTCAGGTAAGCCCCTGCAGCATGAATGTTTTCCGCGCGAAAAAATACCCAGCCGACCAGAACGACGATCAAGGTATAGCCGCGGGAAAGTGCGACCGGAAGACGTTCAAGCACTCTGCCGACGGGAAGCCGTTCAATGACCAGAAACAGGCCGTGCCACAACCCCCACAGAATGAAGGTAACATCTGCGCCATGCCACAGGCCGCAGAGGGCAAAAACCAGAAGCAAATTTCTGTAGGTTGCCTGGTTGCTACCTTTGCTGCCGCCCAAAGGGATGAAGAGGTAGTCGCGCAGCCATGAAGAAAGCGAGATATGCCAGCGTCGCCAGAACTCTCGAATACTGGCACTCGAATACGGACGCCGAAAGTTTTCTTCAAAGTGAAAACCGGCCATGGCCGCCAGCCCTATCGCCATGTCGGAATAGCCGGAGAAGTCGAAATAGATCTGTACGGCATAGGCCACGACGCCAAGCCACGCGTCAAGGAAGTGCAAATTCCCAAGCTCAGACATGGAAAAGGCAGAGTCGGCCATAGTCGCAACAGAGTTGGCTATAATGACCTTCTTGTTCAATCCAAGAATGAAACGATACATTCCAAACGCGAACAGTTCCTTGTCTGGTCCCCGCGCAGATAGGTCATTCTGAACTTGGGCATATCGCACGATGGGCCCGGCTACCAAATGGGAAAACATACAGAAGTAAGTCAGGAAATCGAGCGCTGTTTTCGCCGGAGTAATCTGCCGCCGGTATACATCAACGATGTAGCTGATCGCGTGGAAGGTGAAGAAGCTGATTCCAAGCGGGATTGCTACTTTCTTGACTGCCAGATCGGGCAAGATGAGCGAGATCAGCCAGTAGGCATACTTGAATCCAATCAAGACAGCCAAATTGACAGCTACGAATACAGCGACCCAAGAACGAGGATTTCTACTCTTTGTAAGATAATTTCCGGCTGCGTAATTGACGATGCCTAACGCCAGGAGAATGAAAACATTGGCTACCTCACCCCATATGTAAAATAGCAGACTCACGCCAAGCAAGGCCACATTCCGTAAAGGAATGGACTTGAACGCTCGTGCCGAAAAGTCAAACGCAAGAAACAGGGGAAGAACAAAAAAGATGAATGTCAGGGAAGCAAAAACCATCTTGCTTTAACCAGCCCCAGGTTTGTGCGACTTCAGGCCGTGCCGCGACAGCCCAGGTGCGGGTCAGGTGCGGCATGGCAACACTGCAGCGCAATCGGTTGAAGAAGGCAGGTAACAAAAAAGAGCAGGTCTGAATCTGTTGGCCTCGATGGATTCGACGATAGAGAGAGGGAGCTTGCGTTTGCTGTTGCAGTAGCTGCTGCAACTCTTGAGACGACGGCTTTTTCTGAATCGCTTTAGGACTGTCGAACCATCGCCGAGCTGGGTCGGAGCTTCAATACTTGAACGGCTTCGCCCACAACTTAGTATTGAGTCAAGCAAGAGGCGCGCAATCATGTACATCGGCATACATACTAACGAGATCGTGTCGCGCATCTACCTGCTTGGTGACGGCGAGCGTATCCGTTAGCCTATCCGCCTTGGCAGACGCTCCTGTGTTGTTAGCGAAAGCAGAGAAGACAAGGAGCGAGCACCGGGACAAATGCAATGTTGTTCATCGGAAGGTTTCTCGCACAACGGTCATGAAATCAGGTGAAGGAAACAAGGCGGACCTGAAACCATAAGTATCGCCAAGTCATCGAACCTATTTTGAATTGCCGCAACCGCCGGCGTTCTATACTGCATAGCGCCTCTTGAGCGCCAGCGTGCCCCTGTTCGGCTGCCTTGCGAAACTACGCGACACCCGGCACATCGTCCCGCGCGCCCCAGGCCTTTCTCATACATACATAAGGCCGAGATTGGGCGGCCGCGCCCCCGGTCGGCAGCCTTTCCCGCTCTTCGCGCAAGGCACATCAGCGCACAAATTTTGACTACGAAGGCCGCAAATCTCTGGAGGAGTCTTACCCTGCGACTGGTTCAATCGGAGCTGGCGGCACCCCACCCGCTTCGATCGCCTCACCCGCCAGGAGGCAGAGGTCCTCGCGGTAGCGTCCTGACACGACCTGCACGCCGACGGGGCTGCGGCCGACCAGACCGGTTGTGACTGTAAGTCCCGGCAGTCCCATGAAGGGAATGGCGATCTGCGGCAGCTGCGCCTGCCAGACCCGTGCGAAGGACGCCTCGTCCTTGCGATCGAGATGGTTCGGGAACGGCAACTCACCCGACACCGGCGTCAACAACACCGCATATTTTTCGAAGAACAGCAGCCATTCGCGCGTCAGCGTTGCGCGCCGTGTCAGCGCCTTCGCGTAAGTCACCTGATCGAACGGCGTGACTTTGGTCCGGTTGCCGCGAAGACAAGCCAGCGCTCCGGGATCGTCTTCGCGCTCGGCGGCTTGCAGTTGCGCCTCATAGCCATCACCGAGCCAGAGCTTTGTCAGCCAATCGGCCGCCTCGCGCATTGGCGGCGTGTTCTCGATCAATTCGACGGTCCAACCCGCGCGCTCAAGCCGCTTGCCGGCATCGCTGACAGCCGCCCTCACCTCCGGAACGGTCGCAAGCCCGTCCGGATTGAGGCACAGCGCCGCGCGCTTCGGCATCGCCGACCCTTCCAGTGGAGCGGGCACCCACCAGGGATCGCGCACATCGCGCGCCGCCATCGCCGCAAGCGAAATCCTGATGTCGTTGATCGTGCGCGCGAGCGGTCCGGCAACCGCGCAGATTTGCGGCCCGATCGTCCGCTCCGGCAGCGCCGCATTAAACGCAGGAATTCGCCCCATGCTTGGACGCAATCCATGCACGCCGCAGGCATAAGCAGGATAGCGAATCGAGCCCGCGATATCGGTGCCAACCGCGAGATGACCGATACCGGCCGCCGCTGCCGAACCGGCCCCGCCGGACGAGCCACCCGGCGTCAGGGAAGGATCGCGCGGATTCCTGGTTTCGCCATGGAGCAAATTGGCGGTGAACCAGCGGTAGGAAAAGGCCGGACAATTGGTGCGGCCGAGGATGACGGCTCCGGCCTTGCACAGGTTGTCGACCACGGGACTGTTGCTGCGCGCGATCACGTCGCGCTGGATCTTCACACCGTTGGTGGTGGCGAAGCCCTCCTGGTCGATGTTGATCTTTACAGTGACGGGAACGCCGGCAAGAAGCCCGGGATCCTCTCCCCGCGCGATCGCCGCATCCACCTCGGCGGCCTGCTTGAACACCTCCTCCGGCCGATGGTCGACGACGGCATTGAGCACGGGGTTGACGGCGTTGAGCCGCACGAGCCCGGCGGCAGCAGCTTCCTTAGCGGAAACCTTTCTGGACCTGATGAGCGCAGCGATGTCAGCGGCCGACAGGCGCCAGAGATCTTGCATGGCTTACTCCGTTGCACGAGGGCTGTTCTGCCGCTGGCGGAGGCAAAGCCATGCGGACTGCAAGGGGCGAAAGAGTGTCAGGGAGATCAGTGTCTGGTCGTCGAGGAATTCGACATGTCCAGGAGTGCCTCAGTAAAGGGAAACTCCAGCACGATGTCGCCATTTGCGTCCGTCACCTCAATGACCGCCTCAAGCAAGGCGGGCTGCGTCCCTTCTGACTTCAGCACCTCCAGGATCATCCGGCGCGCCATCTCCCAGGCGCGATCGGGGTTGCGCAGATCCTCGCCGTCAGGATCCACGATCAATTCGTCGCCAATGCGGGTGTTGAAGAAATATCTGGGCATAGGACTCCAATGGGGGCGGTCGTCACGGATTGAAAGGAAGCTCGCACTCACAACTGCTTTATCAAACAGCAGGGATCGCGCCCCGTACTTCTTGCATACTGTCCCTTTGCACGCTTTTCTCCTTTTGCGTGCTTTTCTCCTTTTGCGTGTTTTCTTGCGTTTGCATCGCAGCATTTCGCCGACCCGTCGCCCCTGCTCACCTATATGCCGGAAAATTTGACTGGCGAACTTCCACGCCCGCACTAATTTAGTATCTTGGGGGTTAGTGTCTTGGAGCTAAATGAGTTGGGGGCTACGACCGACTTCGCAAATAAGGAGAGCCATAATGGCCTGGAAAGCACCGAAGATCGTCGAAGTGCCGTGCGGCATGGAAATTAACATGTATGTGAGCGCCGTCCGCA
>JGI24705J35276_12237266_pt1 | contig 10453 bp, 11 predicted proteins | sample TergutNt197P4_FD_35276 | JGI IMG/M metagenome (IMG submission 35276)
GTAGTTGGTAGTTTGTAGTTGGTAGTTGGTAGTTTGTAGTTGGTAGTTGGTAGTTTAATTATACCTTTTATTTTACTGTTTCGCAAACAATCTTAACAGCTTCCGGCAGGATTTTGTGCTCCACTTCTAGCACTTTGGCTGCTAGCGTGTTTTCATCGTCGCCTTTTTCCACCAAAACTTCCCTCTGCAAAATTATGTCTCCCGTATCGATGCCTTCATCGACGTAATGCACCGTTGCACCCGACGCTTTCTCCCCTGCTTCGAGTACCGCTCTATGCACCTTGATGCCGTAAAACCCTTTGCCGCAGTATTTTGGGATAAGCGATGGATGGATGTTGATAATCCTCCCCGAATAACTCCTTACGACGTCGGGGTGCAGTATGCTCATGTAGCCAGCCAATACCACCAAGTCTGTGTTAGCATCTGCAAGCGCACAGACAAGTTCCCTTGCGAGAGCCGCTTTGTCAGGAAAATCTTTTGCCGCTATGACTGCGGTTTTTATCCCTGCACGCCTCGCCCTCTCCAGTGCAAAAGCGTCTTCGCGGCTCGATATGACCAAAGCGATTTCTGCCTCCGGCAAGCTGCCGCTTCCTATGCTGTCTATCAGCGCCTGCAGGTTCGTGCCGCCGCCTGAAACCAAGACCGATACCCTGAATTTTCGGCTCATGAGCATCATCCCTTGTCTTTCTTTAAGAAATCGTTGTTGAGGACTTTGAAGGACAGCTTGTGGTTGATGTCCGGCATGCGCCCGTATTCCTTGGTGCGGACAACTATGCCCTCCTTGTCAAGGCCGCTGCCGTACTTTCCTTTCGCTTTTTCAATAAGCTCTTCAAGGGTATAGTCGAAGCTGTCCCCTGCCTCCTCAACCGGGACGGGATCAATGCCCAGCTTCCCGCAATACGACAGCAGACCGTCCAGCCCTTCTTTTCTTAACGTACCGTCATCGCCAAATTTTATGACATCGAACGCAAAGATATTTGGTTCCATCAGTTTTAGCCTGTTTTTCTGTATGCCGGCGCCGCAGAACTCGCCTTGTATTGCTATGTCCTCGCCAAGCGCAAGCAGCTTCTCCTTAATGCCGCGCTTGTACACCCACGCCCACATGGCGCATGTCTGCGTTTCTTCCTTGTATTCCTTGTTGCGTCCGCACACTCCAACTTTACCGTCTTTGCAATAAACGGTGCAGCTTGTGCCGTCCATTTTCGTCGTTATGTAATATGGTTTGCCCCTGAATGCGTCAAGGAACTCGGGCATTGACTGTAGCCTCGTCTCGTCAGTTGTCGGAATGCCATATGGCTTGTCGCCCAGCTCCACCCCTGAACTGCCCGCCACTTCGGGTTGCTCCCACTTCCTGACGCCCAAGTTTTCCGTAACGTCAGCCCCGGCGGAAAACCCTGCCAACTCTCCAAATGCGCCTAGTGGCAGCGCGAGGCCCTGCGAAATCTCGCCTCGGAAAGTGACGGTCTTGATCCTGAAGCCCTCGCCCATGAATTCGTTGTTCCGATAGCTTGTCTTGCGCAGAAACTCGTACCTCTCATCTATTGGAAGAAAGCTGTCAACCTCGTAATACACGCACAAATCGCCTTGGGCGAATTCGCCTTTCTTTGCGACGCACTGCCAGCCCTTGATGAGGACCAGCTCTATGGCGTCTGCGTCCGGTATGGGCCTTGTGCCTGCAATTTCTTGGATTGTAACTAAATTTCTCATATCAATCTCCTTTCATTCCCCTTGTTTTTCCAACGCGGGCGGCCGCCCGCAATCCTCGCGAAATTTTAGATACCTGCTAATCAGCACCTGTTCGCGTTCACGAATGTATCCCTCCATAAAATCCCAGTCGGGATGTTTTTGGTCATCGCCTGCTTCAATTATGGGCAACAGTATATATTGCCTGTTCATGCGCTGTTCGTTGAACTTGTAACCATATGTATATTTGATTTTTTTGTTGAAGGATTGCCGTTTTTAGAAACAAGTATACAAATCTGTTTCCTGTCTTGTCTTTTAGCGCAAAGCGTTTGACATCGTCAGAAAAAATGCATTCGTATGGATGATAAAATGTCTCTACTACGCTTCCGTTGTAGTTCACGCCAATGAGGTTCTTGTCCAAAGAGGCATTTTCATTGTCAACAAAATTTGTAATGCCATTGTTTGATTCAGTAGCGCCAATGAACGGTCTTTGACCGTCCGTCATATCGCTTTTTGTGAGCCGTTTTCCGGGCTTTATTGTAAAGATGCGCTCAATTGGGAAGCTGGCCCACTCCCTGTCTTGTAAATCAAGCATGTCCTTCCCCCTCGCCAAACAAATATCCTCGCCCATGGGCAATCATGTTGAATTCAAATGTCAGATAGTCAGCAATGCTTTTCATGAAATCATCTTCCATTGGTATTTCGTCATTGTAGTAATAGAATGAATGAACCCATTCGTCCGTTGCCTTAATCTCAGTTTCAACCATGAATTCGCTGTAAGCATCCGTGTTTTTGCCGTGCCAGCAGTCAAGCAACAGCTGTTTCCTGTCCTTCGCGCGTTCTGTTTTCACAAGCCCTAAATGTTTTTTCACCTCATAGCCGTCATCTTCAAAATTGATGAATTTAACTTTCTTGCCTGCCGGGTGGGGTGCCCCGGTAGTCCATACAGCTATGCACGGCACAACCCCTATGCCGTGAAATGTGCTCTTGTTCAAGCTAATGACCCCCTCCAGGGTATGCGCCTTGAGGATTTCCTTTTTAATTTCTTTGTCTTCTTTGGTTTTCCCAATCATCGCAGCAATGGGAACAATCGCCACGGCCTTCCCTCCCCGAGCGATTGAATTCAACAGCTGCCTGATATAGCACAGTTCAGACAAATTCGGGTTTTTCAGTTTTTGTGCAAGTGAATACGGCGGATTCATGAACCCCACGGTTTTTGCAATTTTGTTCTTTTCGCTTTGCGCTAGTTGCGGGTCTCGCAGCAATTTGATTTTTTCAGCGTCGATTTTCAGAAAGTCGTCAAATATTAGGTTGCTCTTTCCGTCACCGCGCAAAATCATGTTTGCGGTTGCAAGGGTAAACATTTTGTCGTCGCATTCTATTCCAAATATTTGGTCCTTCATTATTTGTGTTTTTTTGTCGTCGCTCGCTGCCTTTGAAAGCATGTCGTTCATAGCGGCGACCAGAAAACCGGCAGTTCCGCAGCATGGATCCAAAACCACGTCGTCAATGCTTAACTCTACTAAGTCGCAAAACAGTTTCGTAATATGGCTCGGCGTCAAAACTATTCCCAGCCCCTGACCGTCTCCACCGGTGTATTTAATAAACTCACTGTAGAGAATGCCTAAAAAATCAACGGTTGAGTCGCTATTGAAGTGACGGTGGAATTTGTTGTTGACGAATTCGGTGAAAAACCTCAACGGAGTCTTGCCAAGCTGCTCTTCAATGTTGTTGAGGGCAGGAAGCTCTTGAATGAAATTGTATTGGCCGAGCAGCCGCCTCCTGCGCCCTTCGTCAACTTGCATGAACACCAGGTAATTCGACAGGTGATTCAATATTATTTTCCCGTCACTAATGCTTTGGTTGCCTGTCAGGTCATCTATCCTGAAACTGGTGTCCCGTAATGCAAGCAGTATCGCAGATACAACTAAAGGCTTTTCTTTTTCGCCGATTTTTCCGTAGCCTTGAAGATATTCGTGCAATTCCTCAGCGTCTTTTTTTATTTGCTCAACTTCAATTTCTTCTGCCGGAATTTCTCCTAAAACGATCGCCTTGTAGTATTCGTCGATGTTTTCTGGTGAAAAGTTCTCGAAGGTTTCAATTTCTGGCAGCTCTTTGTACTCTCCTTGTTCATTGACAAAAATAGGTTTGATCACATGGTGTTTGCTGTCGCCTGCGCCGCCAAATGCGAATATTTTTTTGAAGTTTGTGTTTTTTGCAATTAGGCTTGCATAATGCAACGCTCCGTTAAGGGCGAATCCTGTGGTCGCTTTTACTGATTTAGACAGTGAGCCGTCTGCTTCGTCAAGGCGTAATTTGCTGCGGTCAGTTTTGTCTTCCATGACGAGGACAAAGCCGTTTACTACAGCCGTAAACTCAGGATAACCTTTGTTGCCCTTCTGATTTTTTGAGGCGGTTTTCAGCGCGGCGGCTATTTCAAACACGTCACTCCCTTGGCAAGTAAACGAAATGCTTGCTTCATTTAGCAGTGTCTGCATATATGCGTCAAAGTTTGCTTCTTTCTTTGCCATAAAATATTACATCCTCGTTTCTTGCCCGTGCTGCCGGCCACAACCCAGATGGGGCGATGCTCGTACTACATACCATTATAGCTGCTGGAGCAAAAATGTCAAGCAAAAAACGAACAATTGTTCTTTTCTGATTTTATTCAGCGGTATTTAGCGACACACCTTCACCCCTTGCGACTATCCCTATGGCATGCGCCGTTTCCCCTTCATGCTCAAGCGTTTCAAGAACGCCGCCCGCGTCGCCTGCGTCAACGAACAGCATCATCCCTATGCCCATGTTGAAGGTTTTGAACATTTCCGTCTCGCTGATGCTACCGTGTTTTTGGATGAATGAAAAAACCGGTGGCCTTTTCCAAGTTGAAGCGTCTATTTCCGCGCAAAGCCCGCCGGGGAGCACTCTTGGGACGTTTTCGTAAAAACCCCCGCCCGTGACGTGGACTATGCCGTAAACTTCATATTTTTGCAGCACAGCGCGGCAGGCGTTTGCATAAATCCTGGTAGGCGTGAGAAGCACCTCGCCGAGAGTGGCATTAAGCTCTTCAATGTAGTCGTGTACGCCAAACCCTAGTTTGTTGAAAAATATTTCCCTCACAAGGGAGAAACCGTTGCTGTGCAGCCCGCTTGACGCGATGCCTATGATCCGGTCTCCTTCCTTTATTCTGTCTCCTGTAATTATCTTTTCCTTGTCAACTATCCCAACTGAAAATCCGGCGATGTCGTATTCGCCTTCGCTGTAAAAACCGGGCATTTCTGCCGTCTCCCCGCCTATGAGCGCACTTCCGGCCATGACGCACCCGTCGGAAACCCCCTTGACTATTTCTGCCGCTTTTTCAGCCTTCAGCCTGCCTGTCGCCAGGTAATCCAAGAAGAACAGGGGCCTTGCCCCTTGGCAGAGCACATCGTTTACGCACATGGCTACGCAGTCAATGCCCACTGTGTCGTGCTTGTCCATCAAAAAAGCTATCTTCAATTTTGTCCCCACACCGTCAGTGCCCGAAACGAGGACAGGTTCCTTCATGCCAGACGCATCTAGTTTGAAAAGCCCGCCAAAGCTGCCGAGCCCAGCGAGCACGTTTTCGTTGAAAGTCCTTATTACGTGCGGCTTCATCAGCTCTACCGCCTTTGCCCCTTCTGCCGTGTCGACTCCCGCGCCTTTGTAAGTCATTTCTGCGCTGTTCATGCCCCTCCCTCCTCAACTCTGCCCGCACAAGGCGGTTCTACCGGGTAATTGCCGTCAAAGCAGGCGAAGCACAGGTTGTCCCCAAGCGCAATCGCTTCCCTCATCCCATCTTTGCTCAAAAACGCAATCGAGTCGGTGCCAAGCATTTCCCCTACTTGGTCGATTTCTTTGATTGCAGCGACCAGCTCTTCTTTGCTGGGTGTGTCTATTCCGAAAAAGCACGGCGCAACCACAGGCGGCGACGCCACTCTCATGTGGACTTCCTTCGCGCCCGCTTCCTTGAGCATTTTGACGATTTTCATGCTTGTCGTGCCGCGCACTATCGAATCGTCAACCATAACGATCCTTTTGCCTTTTACGTTGTCGGTTATGGGGTTTAGCTTCAGCCTGACCGAAAGCTCCCTCATGCTTTGGTTTGGCTGTATGAACGTCCGCCCCACATATCGGTTTTTGATGAACCCTTCGCCGTATGGAATCCCGGACCCCTCAGCAAAGCCTATCGCTGCCACTGTACCCGAATCAGGGACGGCAATGACAAGGTCGGCATCAACCGGGGCTTCCTTGGCCAGAATCTTCCCGCAAAGGCTCCTTGCCATGTACACGTTTCGCTTGTCTATGTCGCTGTCGGGCCTTGCAATGTAAGCGTATTCAAACGAGCAGCCCGCTTTTTTCGGCTTTTTGTCGAACCTGTATGATTTTAGTTCATTGTCTTCAATAATGACCATTTCCCCCGGCCCAACGTCCCTGATAAGCCTCGCGCCTATGAGCGAGAACGCGCAGCTCTCCGAAGCAAGCACAAAGCCGCCTTCGGTTTTTCCGATGCAAAGGGGCCTGATGCCGTTGGGGTCGCGGACTCCTATGAGTTTTTGCTCAGCTGTCATAACAAGTGCGTAAGCGCCTTTTACTGTGCCCAGCGTCTTCAGTATCGCGTCCTCCATGCCGTGGTCTTTCAAATTCTGCGCTATGAGCACCGCGATTATTTCGGAATCGACGCTGGTCTGGAAGATGAACCCGCTGTCCTGCATCTCCTCCCTGAGCGCGCGCCCGTTGACCAGGCTGCCGTTGTGGGCCAGCGCAAGGGCGCCGCCTTTATAGTAGACGACAAGGGGCATTGCGTTTATAATGTGCGTGTCCCCCTCAGCAGGGTACCTGACATGGCCAATAACAATGTCGCCGGCCAGCCTGCCCAGCTTTTCGTCGCTGAAAACTTCCTGAACGAGGCCTCTGTCTTTGTAGTACTGAATCTTCCCGCCCAAGTTCGCCGCAATCCCTGCACTGTCCTGCCCTCTGTGCTGAAGGGCGTGGAGCCCAAAGTACACGTTCCGTGCCGTGTCGCTTTTGCCGGGGGCGTATATCCCGATTATGCCGCATTCGTCACGCATTGGTCACCAATTATCCTTTCGTTTTTGTTTGCTAATCAAATAGTATCACTTTTGGGAGCTTGCTGCAAATCGTCTGCAAGATTTACTTACATTTCAAGTCAGCCTTTCCTTGTGTTTTCTAAACCACGAATGATAAGAATATTAAAAACCCGGTGCGTAAACATGATCGGGGTCTTCCTGTGTGATTAAGCTGTAGGGGATGTACTCGCCATCCCTGCACATTTTCCATGGTTTTTGCTCTTGGGTGAAATTGACGATTTCGCTGGTTCGTTTGTCTTTCCAAAAAACACAAATTTTGTCCAAGAGGTCCTTTTCTTCATCTGAGAGGTAGTTTTCCTCTTGCGCTATTGTTGTAGGGCTGATTATTAGCGCATAATCAAGAGGTTTGATGTCAATTTTGCCCTTATCATACAAATCGTCCGTCAACTCGAAGAAAATGTCGGCAACCGGGCCATATTCGCGCCTGACATAACGCACGCCACTCATCGGTGCAAGATTATTGTAAAAATAGCTAAAATCAGCAAGGTAAAGCAGTTTTGCTAATTTTGTCTTGGGTACGCCGTCCTTAAAATGGCGAAGGATATAGAAGTACATCTGCTTAAACTTGTCGTTGTTGCGCGGCTGGTCGAAAAATTCAGCAATTGGCACGTTAAAATACGCCGACAGCCTTTCCAGTTCACCTGTTGTTAAGTCACGCTTGCCATTTTTCACATTAATATACGTGCCGCGACTCACATTAAGCACATCGGATATCTGTTCTTGGTTAAGCCTTTTTGCGCGGCGGATTCTCTCAACATTTTTCGCTACTTCACCCATTGCATCAGCACTCCCTTCCTGGCAATGATAACAATATCACGCTCGGCAGCGAATGTCAATATGCACTTGCGCAATTGTCAGTGTCGTCACATATTAATACTGCACATGTATGTGTTTTTATACATTTGCCTGTTGACGTTACAAGTTCCGAAGTCACTATGAATCTACAAATAGGCATAGACTCATCTCATTTTGAAATGGCTGACGGACGAAAACCAAGAGATATAACAATAATATCCGCGCCGCCGGAAGGGGATTAAGCATGAACGAAAAAAAAGAAGCAACGGGGTAAAAAATCATGGCTATTTTTCAAATCGTTTTTTCAACTTTTGATAATAGTTTGTTACGCTTTTATCTCCGTCATTATCCAAAAAAAGACAATACGGCAAGCTGTCCGTTTCCTTGTGCTTAATGACACAAGCACAACAGCGACCATTGTTTTCGCAAGTCTTTTTCGGGCAAGCGCACTCATTTACATTCTGACAACTCATAAAACCCCCTATTTAACAACAAGAACTTGTTACAGCTTCATCACCGTAACCATCCCCGCCGCATCCGCCGAATACGCCGTAATGCACAGAGCGGTCACCGAACACCTTAAACGCTTCACCATATCGTGTATTGGAAAGCATTGAAGCCGTGTTCCCGCAAACGAGCATAGGTTTACCCGTGATAAAGCGATGATGGTCGTCAAGGTCGAAGTAATGGGGATGCCCTGTTATGCCGCCGCAGTAAACAGCGACTTGCCCGTAGTCCTCGCAAATATCCTCTAAATCGTTCAGCTTGAAAGCCCGTACCGTCCGAGATGTAAATGTCGCAAACCCTAACTTGTGTTTGATTTCCTCGTTGTCTGTATCGAGTATGCGGGTACTCGTATATCGGAAATCAGCCCACCCGGATTTCGCCATAATTCTGCGGAAATCTTCAACATACAATGTGCCGCCTAAACACTCGCCGCGCAAAACAGGGTCGTTTGCTAGGGCTTCGGGAATACGCCTATCCGAGAAAACATCAGCAAAGTATAATTCGCCGCCCGGTTTGAGAACACGATATATTTCCTTGAATACTTGCTCTTTGGCAGGGGAAAGATTTATCACGCAGTTTGAGATAACAACATCAACGCTGTTGTCCTCTATTCCGAGCGATTTCAAATCCTCTATATACCCTTGCAAGAGTGTTACATTCGAGGACTTGTAACCAAAACGCTCGCGCTGTTCGTCTTGATATTTTTTTGCAACTGCAATTTGTTCGTCAGTCATGTCAACGCCAATAGCGCGCCCTGTTTCGCCCGCAAGTTTTGACGCGATATATACGTCCCTGCCCGTTCCACAACCCAAGTCAAGAACGGTCATGCCTTCCAACAAAGGCGGCAACGGCGAACCGCAACCATAGAACTTTGTCAAGATTTCATCGGCAATCAAAGGTAAGACATTTCGGATTTCCGCAGGCGGCCTGTCAAGAGCGCAACACGCGCCAGACAATAAATCCTCGTTACTTTGTAGCGTTTTCCCGTAATACTCCTTTACGATTTCGGTAACGGAATGCTCACCACAGCAGTTATCCACCGCGCTACAACAAGTGTTTTTTCCGCTCATTTACAACAATCCTCCTCAATGATTTTTTGAAAGCAAATACAGCTTTCTTTGTATGAAGTTAGCTCGGTTAATGCGCTTCTACAAGTCTGCACCGTTTTTTCGCTGAGTGAATAGTACATCCATTTACCCTCTTTGCGTCCGACAACCAAACCACTATCGCACAGGCTTTTCATGTGATGGGAAAGCGTGGGCTGCGTAATATTGAACCTCTCCAAAATCACACAAGCGCAAAGCTCCCCGCATGATAGCATATCAATTATCATAAGCCTGTTTGGGTCAGATAGCATTTTGAAAAACTGGGCATACTCTTTGTATTTTTCGTCCATTCCACCACCTCATATAGACCTCTGTCTATATATCATATTCGATAGATAGACGCTTGTCAATATATTATTCTGGTGTTTGCAAAAAAGTATATCACTTCATATCACGCAAATCAGAATATGGCTTACTAAAAAAATCAATCACCGTTGATACGGAATCCCCTTTGGGAGCTTGAAGTCGGTGGCGTTGTTGAAATTTGTGAAAACACTTTCTAAATAACACTTGTTTGTCTTTACCGGCTCGCCGTAATATTCTGCACCCAGATAAGCAAGGAGATAATTTTTAAAATCACACGAGTATTTTACCAGCAGCTTTGATTCAGTATCGACCCACAGTGTAAACGGGACATCAATCGACAGAAAATCGACGTCATCATCTTCAGTCTCCAAGAGGAAAGTCTCAAGGTACTCCCCGTATGTTATTTTGCCTTCGAACTTGGTAACTGATGCACCGTTCACCTTGTCTGTACCAACAGCTTCCAATTTCGCTAAAAGCTCGCCCAAGTGTCCCATAGTGATTATATCCCAGTCTGCATCATCATACTCCTTGCTCCATCCATCCTCCGAGAGCGTGTATCTCATATATTCATCGCCTTCAGCAATCCAGTATGTTTCTGTGATGGTGTTATCACCTTTTACTGACATTGTACGAACCACCTTAGCGTTTGGGGGATCAAAAAACAGATTCCCCTTTTTGCTAATTGTGAACGAAGTTTTTTCATCCGATATTTGATAGTCGTATACATGAACCTCATCAATATCACAGCTCTTCAAATTCCTCATGTTGGCAGCCACTTCTGCAGCCAGCTTTGCTTGCTCCGACGCTTCCTTGCTCTTCACAACCACTGTCTTTGTGCCGCTGTCCCAGTCAACATCTGCGCCGAAAGCTTCGAGGACTATCCTGAACGGGACCTGGGTGCGGCTGTTTTCGTCGATGAAAGGCTGC
>JGI24705J35276_12237265_pt1 | contig 10452 bp, 9 predicted proteins | sample TergutNt197P4_FD_35276 | JGI IMG/M metagenome (IMG submission 35276)
CTTGAGTTGTGTACTTTGAAGGTCTTCCCGCAATGGGTGGTCACAATTGCGTAGCTGCCTGCCTTCTCCACTTCGCGAATCCCATGCAAAACCCCGCTCCTCGACGGCCAAAGCTTTATCTTGTCAAGCAGCAGAAACAGTTCGACATTCTTGCGGTAGTATTTCTTCTCCATTGTCCCACCTTGCTAAAAGCGTGCCGCGCAAGCTGCATCGAAATTGGCGAGGAGCCCGGGAGTCTCACCCGGCTGCATGGATTTAGGGTCCATGTGATCCATCCGATCCGCCCCCCGCATCACACTTCAGCCAGCTTGTCTTTTAGCGCCAGGGCAAGCATAACCGCAACCCCGGCCTGGAGCGGGTCGTGTACCAAAGCTCCCCGGCAAGCCGAACACGCGCCATCGTCCAGCGACAACGGTATCCCCGGCGCGGCAATCATGACGCCGTCCGCCAGGTCGCCGGCAGACAGGTAGCCCCCTGTGTTGGTCGCGTCAAACACAGGGCCGGAAAGCGGCAGCGGCAGCTCTGTGAGCAGGTTGACCCTCTCGTCCCGCAACGACGCGGTTTTTTTGCTGTCGCAGTCATAGAGGTTTACGGCTGCGCCTTCGGCAAGCAAGCATTTAAGCGCCCTCTTGCCTAGCCGCCCGAACCCCAGCAGCAGCACCTCCCTGCCGGCTAGTCCCCCTGCCATGGCAGAGAGCGCAGCCACGTAGCCGCAAGCTGTTGCGTAATCGTTTTCGGCAATCGCACCCGACCTGACGTTGAGGGCAACAAAACGGTTGTCGTCGGCCATGAACAGTATCTCAGCCCCTGCGGAAACCGCCTCGTACATCCCGGCAACATCGCTGGCGGAAGGGATGAACACCTCTGCCCCCATGTACGACAGGACTGCCGACACCGATTCCGCAAAGGAGCCGATGACCCCCTTCCCCGCCGTGACACGGACCACGGCCACCTTGTGCCGCCTTATTGCGTCTTTTGGCATTTCCGGAATGCCTGCAGCGCGGAAAGCCAGCATCGCATAGTCCATGCCTGTTGCTTCTATGAGATTCGCGTTGTATTTCGCAAGATCGCTTTCCGGTTCGCTGATCCAATCAGTAATCAACCTGGTCATTTTCACTCCTTAAACTGAAAGAGGCACGCCGTCAATAAACGTGATGCTCTTTCCTACCCGTTTTATCGTCTTGTGGCCGCCCTTGACAAGGGCTATCCTCTCTATGCCAAAACCGACCCCCACCCAAGGCTCGAATACCCCCCAGGCAGCGTCGAGCCTATGTGGCCCGAACGACCCTGAAGCAAGCTCTACGCCGGAAACTTCTACGTCGAGCGTTTCCCCGTAAACAGTGGATTTCTCGTATTTGAGCTCGTATTTCTCAATCCCGAGGGCAGACATCGCAGCTTTCGACAGCGATTCCAGCCTATCCACCTGCTCGCCTTGTTTGCATGCGGCAAACTCCACGAAATTCAGCATCGTAAACTCGTTCAAATGCTGCGCCCCCTGCGTTTCCTTGCGGAAACAGGAACCTGATTCAAATATCCGTACCGGCCCGCCGGCTATCCTGTGCAGTTCCCGCATGACTACGTAGAGGTTTGGTGCCAGCATGGGCCTTAAGCACTTGTTTGAGCTTATCCAGAAAACCTGATCCCGCAGGCGGTTGTCCTCTGTGATCGACATTTTGCTCAGCATGTCGCTTGAAATGATTGAAGGCGTCGCCACTTTTGTGAAGCCCATGTCTTCGATGAGCCATCTTTCCAATGCGCATTGTATGTCAAAAGCGTCAGAAGTGTGTTTTTCTGCCAAGATGCGCTCAATTCTGCTGCGGCTTTCCCTGCAGAGCTTTTTTTCGATTTCTGTAAACGCCTGGTTGCGTTCTGCCTCGCTGGCAAACGACCGCCCTGCTTGTTCGTCAGCGCCCAGTATGGCCAGCCTTTCCCTCTGGGTCGATGTAAATCCGGTGCTCATAGCCCAGCCCTTTCGCCACCGGCAAGCATGTGCAGCATTGTCTTGCGCTTGTCTGCCAGCTCCGCCTCGGTCTCGCCGGAGTTGATGAACATGCCTCTCCATCGGGCGCATCCTTCTTCGTAATCCGTGATGGCTTCGTCTGCGCCAAAAAAACATTCCCTATGCAAAAGCGTGCCGCCTTCGCCCATAATATGCTCGCCTTTCCAATGAACGCCGGCATCGTCGACGAGGTAGTGTTCGACCGCCGCGAACTTCCGCTGTTTCGGTTTTGCTTTCGCAAACCCACCAGTCAGCGTGACGTCTGCCAGTTCTGAGAGCAGGTTGATGCCGGTGCTTTTGTACACCGCAATGGGCGTCTGGCTTGGAATGCGCGCGTCGATTTCCAATACCTTCAAAACGCCGTCATGATCGATGACCTCCACGTCCATTATGCCCGAAAGCCCCACGAGCCCAGCCAGCGTCATTGCAATCCCCGAGAATTCTTTTCTGACCGGAACCGAAAGCCGGCATGGCACGGTTACCATTTTGCAGTCGTAGCTTTCGTCCATGTGGATTTGCGTAATTTCATAGGTCCGGTACATGCCGGGAGAACCGATCACTTCAATGGAATAAGACGGTCCTGCCAGGAATTCCTGCACCACCCAGTTCTCAGGGTCTGAAACGGCGGCCAGGAAGCGCCTTGCGTCCCAGGCAGTCTCTACCCTGAATACGCCGTCGCTTCCGCTTTCGCCCGAAGGCTTGACGATGTAAGGGCCCCTGCATTCGGGAAAGTACCTCGGCGCAGGCATCTGGTGCTCTTTCATGAGGAGGTCGGTCTTCAGCTTTGACGAAGTGACTGAGTAAGCCTTGGCGTCAAACGCCATTTTAAGCCCGTGCTCCGCTGCAATGTCCATAAGCGCCGCATGTGCGCCGTCGTTTTCCAAAGCCGGCAATATGAAATCCGCTTTCGTCAAAAAATCGACCAGCTGCTTTTCCTTCTTCACTACGTCGAACACGGCCTTTTCGTCGCTGAGCCCAAACGCCGGCGCTTTCGGGTCTTTGTCGACCATCAAACTCCTCATGCCGGCCTTTTTTGCCAGATATGCCGCCTCCGTCCCCTGAAGCCTGCCCCCTACAATTGCCACACTGGTCATTTCAAGCCTCCGATGCATTCCTTGTATTCGTCTCTGCTTGCAGCGCGAAGCCCCATGCCTTCAAGAACGGCTGCTGCCTCCGAAAAGGTCCTGCCCCCTTCGTCCACGTCCATCGTACACTGGGCGACGCCCATCAGCCCTGACCTTGGCGGTATGATCGACGTCACCACGTTGGCGCCGGCCTCGATCCTCTTTCTGAGGCCGGCGATGCCGTCTACGTCGAGGGACGCCGGTATCAGCGCATAAGGGTATAGCAGCCGCATCAGCGCAATTATCTTGTACTCTTTGATCCTGTCCGGCGTCGCTGCGTTTTCCATGGGGCTCCCAACCTGCGGCACGAAGCTCATGACCCTGACCTGCGAGGCGCCGATATCCCCCATCTGCATCAGCGATTCGGCTATGTCGCCCTCGCTTTCGCCTACGCCGGCAAGTATCCCTTCCTCAATCAGCAAGCCCTTTCGCCTGGCGTACCTCTTGCATTCCATGCGCTCGTCAAAATCTTGGCGAACCCTGAGCTTTGCGAAGAGCTCCCTGTTGTGGGTCTCCTGGTACAGTGCGAACCAGTCAGCCCCTGCGTCTGAAAACCTGTCTATCACCTCTTCCCCGACAACTCCGGGGGACACCATGACAGGCACACCGCGTTTTTTTATCTCCCACACGATTGAAACGGCGTCCTCAAAACCGTCCGAATGGTAAGCCGGGTCCTCCCCCATGGTAAGGTCTATCAGGTTAACGCCGGAATCCGCCAATTCCATCGCTATCTTCAGCACTTCGTCTTTTGGCTTCCTGTAGCGCTCGATGTTGTTGTCCCTTCGGAAATAGCAAAAATTGCAGTTGTTCCTGCACCACGTGGAAAAATAGACGAACCCGTACATGAATATTTTGTCGCCAAAAACCTGCCTCCGCATTTCCCTTGCCGAAGCGAACAGCTCGTCGCTGCCTACGCTATTGATTAAGTAACTATAGACATCTTCCCTTGTAATGGCTGGCATCCCATTCCCCCCAAATTCATGCGGTCAAAAAGCCATTGCGCCTAGGTAAACTTCCTGAAAAAGCGGGTCTGCCGCAAGCTCTACGTGCCTGACTCCCAAAACCGTTTGCGCAGCTTCTTTTCTTGCTGCGTCAGAAAGCAGCGCCATGCCGGCGCCGACGCCGGCGGCATTGCCGATATGCAAAACTTTTTCTTTCCCTATGTCCGGGATCAGCCCGATCCCGATGGCGCTTTCAGTACGGATATGGCTCCCGAAAGCGCCGGCGACGTAAATATGCTGGATATCCGCCTCTATAAGACCAAAGCCCTTAAGCATAAGCGCTATCCCCGCACGCATCGCCGCCTTTGCGAGCTGGACTTCCCTGATGTCTTTCTGCGTCACTGCCACGTCGCCAGAAGCGCCGTCGCCGGCCAGCAAGAACTCGCGCCCGGCTTTTCCTTCCCTCAAGTGCTGTGCCGCCTCTGCCGGCGACCCTTTTTGAAGCGCCGCTTCTGCGGTGTAAAGCCGCCCCGTCTTGTCCATCAGCCCTGCCCGGAAAAGCTCTGACACTGCGTCAATTATCCCAGACCCGCAGATCCCAGAAGGCCTGAGCCCTCCTATGACGCCAACCTCCACGCCGGCTGCGCCGATGTCCACCCGTTCGATGGCCCCTGCTGCGGCCCGCATGCCCTGAGATACCGTCGCGCCTTCAAAAGCCGGGCCGGCGGCCGTTGAGCACGCGGCAGCCTTGCCGTCTGCGCATAGGACGATTTCACCGTTTGTGCCTATGTCGATCAGCAGGTGTACGCCTTCCTTGTGCATAATTCCCGCCGAAAGCAACCCCGACGTTACGTCTGACCCCACATGCCCCGCTATGTTCGGCAGCAGCGCCAGATTTGCAGCCGGGTTTATCTTTAGCCCCAAACTTGCGGCGTTTCTGTTTACCGCCCCGTAAAATGCCGGCGCAAAAGGAGCCCTTGCCAAACCGCTCGGGCAAGCCCCGATGATCAGGTGCGACATAGTCGTGTTTCCGCAAGCGACAGCGTCCAGTATGTCCTCTCGCGGTATCTTTAGACTCTCTGACAGCGTACCCGCTATTCTGTTCATGCACCCTATGATCTCGCTTTGGAGCACTGCCAGGTTCCCGTCTTTTTCGCCAGCAAACACTATCCTCGATATCACGTCTGCCCCGTGGGCCGCCTGCGGGTTCGCTTCGGCTTTTACGCCCGCAAGCTCCCCGGACACCAAGTTCCAGAGCATACCAACGACGGTAGTAGTGCCTACGTCGAATGAAAGCCCAAAGCACCTGCTCCTGCGGTCCCCCTCAAGGCTCTTCTCAAATTCGTTGTCTGTGCGAAATTCCCGCATAGTCGCGGATATTTCTTCTTTTCTCTTCAACGCGCCCGGGTCTTTCGGCGCCCCGCACCTGCCGCAGCTGACGCATTCGCCGCATTTGCCGCGCTCAAAGGCTCTCATGTCTTCACATCTCCGATTCAGGCTCTGTTTCGCGTTTTCTGTATTTTCCGCAAAGCTGGCACCCCCTCCGGTTGCCCACGCAGTGCATGCAGCTGCTTTCTGGGACTTTTGCGCCCTTTTCCATGACGTACAGGATGCCCACGCAGCTTTTTATCGGCACCATGACACAGCTTTGCAAGCACTTGACTCCGATTTTCTCGCCATCAAGGATCTGAAAGAAGTTTGTCACTTCCTCCGTCGGCATGCCGAAATAACCAGGGCCAAAAGCGCTGGACAGCTCAAGGCCTGCCCCCTCGCCAATGTACAGCGAGCCCGCCTTCTGCCTCAAGAGTTCGTATGCGGCGTCCACATAGGCAGTGCCCCAGAAGTCTGCATACAGCCTGTCCATTATGTCTTCGCTGTCGCAACCGCATTCGCCCGCCGTGACGATGTACAGGAGGACTTTGCGGATTTTGCCCCTGTCCATCTGGTAGAGGGAATCGCAGCGAAGCCCTACGCCGCCTATTTCCATGGTGCCCGCGCTGACCACATCAGGTCCGTACTCCGCAAGGAGCGCTTTGGCCTCGATCGTTCCCAGGCCCCGCTCCCTGATGCCCATCCCCGCGTCCAGCATCCTCTTGTGTTTTTCTGACTCCGGCTTGAACCCGCAGATGCTGGTAAAATCCGCAAGGGCAAACGGGAAAGCGTCTTCTTCCCGAAAATTGATCACAACGCTCATTTTGGTGCTTCCTTTTAAAGTAATTCCTTCCTGCTAAAGTAATTCCTTCCTCGAAAGGTTGATCCTGTTCTGGCTGTCTATTTCAGTGACCTTCACCATCACTACGTCGCCTACGTTCATGACGTCCTCGACTTTTTCGACCCTCTTCTTGGCCATCTTTGAAATGTGAAGGAGCCCTTCCTTGCCTGGGAGTATTTCGATAAACGCCCCGAACTGCATCAGCCTCGTTACGGTGCCCTCGTAAGTCTCGCCGATTTCCACTTCCTTGGTGAGGAGCTCAATGGCTTTCACCGCCTGCTCGGCGCTTTCCATGTCTATGGACGCTATGTATACAAGGCCCGTGTCGTCGATGTCGATCTTGACCCCTGTTTCTGCGATGATCTTGTTGATGGTCTTGCCTCCCGGCCCGATAACTGTCCTTATCTTGTCAGGGTCTATCATCATGGAGATGATCCTCGGCGCAAACGGCGAAAGCTCAGGCCTCGGCTCTGATATCTCCTCCATCATCTTGCCCATTATGAACATCCTGCCGTCGTGGGCCTGCTTGAGCGCGTCCTCCAGTATCTGCCTTGAAAGCCCGTGTATCTTTATGTCCATCTGTATGGCTGTCACGCCCTTTGCCGTCCCGGCGACCTTGAAGTCCATGTCGCCAAGGAAGTCCTCCATGCCCTGTATGTCCGAAAGTATTGCGATTTTCCCGTCCTGCTCGATGAGCCCCATCGCGATCCCCGCCACCGGGGAAGTGATGGGCACTCCGGCGTCCATCAGCGCCAGTGTGCTGCCGCACACCGAAGCCTGTGACGTAGAGCCGTTTGACGACAGCACCTCCGACACGACCCTTATGGCGTAAGGGAAGTCTTCGACAGTAGGGAGCACCGGTATGAGCGCGCGCTCGGCTAATGCGCCGTGGCCGATTTCCCTCCTGCCCGGGCTTCTCATGGGCCTTGCCTCGCCTACAGAGTAAGGCGGGAAGTTGTAGTGGTGCATGTACCTCTTTTCAACGTCTTCGGATATCCCGTCCAGCATCTGAGCCTCACCCATCGGGCCCAGCGTGACGACGGAAAGCACCTGAGTCTGGCCTCTGGTGAAGAGCCCCGTCCCATGAGTCCTGGGAAGGACGCCCGTCTCGCACCAGATAGGCCGGATTTCGTCCATCTTCCTGTTGTCCGGCCTGATGCCGTCGTTCAGGATAAGGCTCCTTACCTGCTCTTTTTTGATGTCGTAAAGCACGGAACCGATGTCTTTTCCGTTGTCGGGGTAAGTCTCAGCGAAATGCTCCTTGGTTTCTTTCTCGACTGCATCCATGTTTTCAAGGCGCTCCATCTTGTCGACAGTCTGTATAGCCTCGCGCATCCTGCCTGTCGCAAAATCCCTGACAGCCTCCTCGATTTCTTCGGGCGGCTTGTAAAGCTCGACTTCCTTCTTGGGTTTGCCGACCTCGGCGACTATGTCTTCGATAAAGTCGATGATTTTCTTGATCTCCTCGTGGGCGAACAATATCCCGTCCAGTATCACGTCCTCGGGGACTTCGCTCGCGCCGGCCTCTACCATCATGATGGCGTCCTTAGTCCCTGAAACCACAAGGTGCATCGTGCTTTCGTCCCGCTGGTCGAGAGTCGGGTTGACGACGAACTTGCCGTCCACAAGCCCTATGAGCACTGACCCCGTAGGCCCGTCAAACGGTATGTCCGAAATGGAAAGGGCGACTGAAGAGCCAATCATGCCTACGATTTCCGGCGAGCAGTCCGGATCCACGCACATGACGGTGGCGACTACCTGCACGTCGTTGTAAAACCCTTTCGGGAAAAGCGGCCTGATGGGCCTGTCGATGAGCCTGGAGCTCAGCACAGCCTTTTCGCTGGGCCTCCCCTCCCTTTTTATGAACCCGCCCGGTATCTTGCCGGCCGCGTACATCTTCTCTTCAAAATCGCAGCTGAGCGGGAAAAAGTCTATGTCAGGCCTCGGGCTTGACCCTGCCACAGCTGTGACGTTTACTACTGTATCGCCATATTTTACCATAACTTGTCCGTTGGCCATCTCGCACACCTTGCCGATTTCCAGCTCAAGGAGCCTGCCTCCTACAGCCAGGCGAAATGTCCTGTAATCTTCAAACCTCATTAACAACTACCTCCTGTTAATTTCTTTTCATAAAATATAAATAAAAGCGGGGCTGTCTACTCCCCGCCGATATTTCTGAATTATTTCCTCAGTCCCAGCCTGGCAATAAGGCTTCTGTACCTCTCTACGTCGTTGTCCTTAAGGTAGTTCAAAAGATTTCTCCTCTGCCCTACCATTTTTAGAAGCCCCCTTCTGGAATGATGGTCTTTCTTGTGGATTTTCAAATGTTCGTTGAGGTCGTTGATCCTGAACGTCAGGATTGCAACTTGAACCTCCGGCGACCCTGTGTCGCCCTCTTTCAGCTGATAATCCTTAATAATCTCAGCTTTTTTTGCCTGGTCAATCATTTTCTCTTCTCCTTTTTTGTATCCACCTATGCCCGGTCCCTCGCCGGAGTCTTCGAAAAACTGAGCAATAGGTACTTCCGTTAATCTATGATAACACATAGCCGCACCGTTTACAAGTAAAATTTCTGCAAGAATTTCTGCAACATCAACCCTTTCGTTTTTATTTTATCTGTTCTTGTACGCATATAGCCATCTGTCGAATTTTCTCATCGCTATCTGCATAATTAACCTGGTTGCCGCCATCAGCACACACCCTACCGCCACAAAAGACGCTGCCTGATTAAGCCCCAACTCGTAGGTTTGAATAAACAGCACATTCATATAACTGCAGACGGGCAGGCATGCTACGCTGGTTGCAACAGCCGGCACATAGCCCCTAAAGGCGAAACTTGGGATGCAGTGAACGAGCAAATGAACCGTAAAGGCAAAAAACACGCCGAACCACACAAGATACTGGCCTGTTATCTGCGCGGAAACGGTAACAGCGCATACCAGCACGTACATCCCTGCAACGCCAAGGGACAAGGACGGTGTTGTCAGCGCATCTGTGAATGGCAACAGCCTTTTGGCTACCCTTGGAAACCGTTCCCTAACGCGCTCCCTGTTTCTTTCAAACCACGGCTTTATGAAAATAATCTCTTCAAAATCATGAAACATGAAAATAATAGGGAAAAGCCAAACAATAAAGCGAACATCACTCAAAACAAACCCTCCCATACCGTGTCGTATTGCCTCAATATCAATAATAGCCATCCGCATGCAAATTGTCAATACTCAGGTGTCGCTAAACCTATTGCATTCCAAGCCTCGGTATGGTATTATTCAAGCATAAAACGAATGAGGAGAGCTATATGCGCAGATTCAACGTAACCGGGCTGTGCATTCCGGAAGAAGATTATATGGTGGACATCAGCGGCAAGCTGAAACAGATAATGGAGCTGATAGACGGCGGCAGTTATTTCACGATAAACCGCGCAAGGCAGTACGGAAAGACGACTACCCTCAGCATGATTCAGAGGACGCTCCCAGAGGAATACATTTGCGCGAGAATCAGCTTCGAAAGGCTGGGAAACGAAAGCTTTGCGTCGCCTGAAGTTTTCTGTCAGGAGTTAATTGGGCTGGTGCAGAGTGCCTTGGAATTTTCGGAAGTTTCCGACGAATATAAAGTGGGATGGGTTGACGAGCATGTAACAACATTTAGTAAACTGAGCAAGCACATCACAAAAATGTGCAAAGGCAAAAAGCTTGTGCTAATGATAGACGAGGTGGACAAGACGAGCAACAACCGTGTTTTCCTTCATTTTCTGGGAGTCCTGCGCGATAAATTCCTGTTGCGGAAGGAGGGCATGGACTACACGTTCCACAGCGTGGTGCTTGCCGGAGTCCACGACATCAAGAACATCAAGCTGAAAATGATCAGCGAAAGCTCGTATGAGCCGTCACCAGAGGAGAACAAATTATACAATTCGCCGTGGAACATAGCAGCAGACTTCGAGGTAGACATGTCGTTTGACACGGCTGAGATAGCCACCATGCTCTCGCAGTACGAGGCAGACCACGGCACAGGCATGGACATTGCGTCCATATCTGACGAGATCCACAGCTACACGGGCGGCTACCCTTATCTAGTTTCGCGAATCTGCAAGCATATTGACGAGAAGCTCGGGCAGGACTGGACAATTGACGGCGTACAGGGCGCGGTGAGAATTGTTTTAAAAGAAGAAAACAC
>JGI24705J35276_12237264_pt1 | contig 10446 bp, 10 predicted proteins | sample TergutNt197P4_FD_35276 | JGI IMG/M metagenome (IMG submission 35276)
GTCGGGCCAGCGATGCTATCGCTGGGGGGGTTAGTGGGCTAAGTTTCTTAGTATTTGGTCTTCCTGTCAAGTACAACAGCCGATTACCGTGAAGGATGCCATGTTGCGCGTTATTGCTTATGTAGATGGATTTAACTTGTATTTCGGCCTGAAGCAGGCGTACCTCAAACGCTATTTCTGGCTGGATGTGGCTGCGCTTGCGCGTAGCCTGCTCAAGCCGGGGCAGCGGCTAGAATCTACGCATTTCTTTACCGCCCGCATCCGCGACAATGGCCATAATGCGGCCGATCAGAAACGGCAAAACGACTACCTCGAAGCACTGGCGCTCCACGGTGTGCAATGCCAGTTCGGCCACTATCTGCAACAGAACCGGGTCTGCCGGAGTTGCAAGGCCACATGGCTGGATTACGAGGAGAAGATGACCGACGTAAACATCGCTATCCAGTTGCTGACCGACGCCTTCGATGACATCGTTCGATGTAGCTCTGGTCATCTCAGGCGACAGCGATCTGACCACGCCGATCCGGCGTGTGCGAGAACGCTTTCCTGCCAAGAGCGTCATCGTCGCATTCCCGCCGCGTCGTCACTCCAAGGAACTCAAAAAATACGCTAATGGCTTTCTCGCCATCGGCGAAAACAAACTGCGTACCAGCCAGCTTCCCGACCAAATCACCAAGCCGGACGGTTTCGTGCTGACCCGTCCTTCTTCCTGGAAATAGCACAATGACCCCCATCAAATCCCCCAAAAAACTCATCGAAGTCGCCCTGCCGCTGGACGCCATCAACGCCGCAGCTGCAAGGGAGAAATCCATTCGTCACGGGCATCCTTCCACGCTGCACCTGTGGTGGGCGCGGCGTCCGCTGGCGGCGGCGCGGGCGGTAATCTTTGCGCAGATGGTCAATGACCCCGGCTACCAGCAAGGCGGTGGCTTTCGCTATGGTGTCAACAAAGAGAAAGCGCAACTGGAGCGCGAGCGCCTGTTCAAGATCATTGAAGACCTGGTGCTTTGGGAAAACACCAACAACGAGGAAGTGCTGGAACGCGCCCGCGCCGAAATCCGCCGTTCATGGCGCGAAGTCTGCGAACTGAACAAGAATCACCCGCAGGCTGCCGAACTGTTCAATCCCGACAAACTGCCCGCCTTTCACGACCCCTTCGCCGGAGGCGGCGCGTTGCCGCTGGAAGCGCAGCGTCTTGGGTTGGAGAGCTATGCGTCTGACCTCAACCCCGTGGCCGTCACCATCAACAAGGCGATGATCGAAATTCCCCCGCGCTTCGCGGGGCATGCGCCGGTGGGGTCGATTCCAAAAGATGAAAAGCAGGCCAATCTGCACGAGGACTGGTCAGGCGCGAAAGGGCTGGCCGAGGATGTGCGGCGCTACGGCGCGTGGATGCGTGCCGAGGCCGAAAAGCGCATCGGCCATCTGTACCCGAAGGTGGAAATTACCGCCGAGATGGTGAAAGAGCGGCCAGATTTGAAACCGTTACTCGGGCAGAAACTCACTGTCATTGCTTGGCTCTGGGCGCGCACGGTGAAAAGCCCCAACCCGGCGTTCAGCCATGTGGAGGTGCCACTGGCGTCTACTTTCATTCTTTCCAGCAAGGCGGGAAAAGAAAGTTACGTGCAGCCGGTGGTGGAAGGGGATGGTTATCGTTTTACGGTGAAGGTGGGGGTGCCGCCGGAAGATGTGAAAAACGGCACGAAGCTGGCGCGGGGTGCGAATTTTCGGTGCGTGGTGTCGAATTCGCCTATTGAACCGAAGCACATCTACGCTGAAGCAAACGCTGGTCGTATGGGTGCGCGGCTAATGGCAATTGTCGCCGAAGGTGTACGTGGTCGCATTTATCTTGCACCAACAGCAGAACATGAAGCTATCGCTGGTCAGGCCATACCGGAATGGAAGCCAGAAGTTGCAATGCCGGAAAATCCGCGCTGGTTCTCGCCGCCGCTCTACGGCCTCACGAAATACGGTGACCTTTTCACCCCACGCCAACTGGTGGCGCTGACCACCTTCTCGGACTTGGTGGGCGAAGCCATTGCCAAGGTCAAGGCGGATGCCGTGGCTGCCAAGCTCCCCGACGATGGCCTTGGCCTTGATGCGGGCGGTACTGGCGCGACGGCGTATGCGGAGGCGGTGGGGGTGTATTTGGCCTTTGCGATTGACAAAGTAGCTGACCGCAATTCGTCGTTATGTGCATGGGCTAGCCTCCGTGAACATGCGAGAAATACGTTTGGCCGACAGGCGTTGCCGATGACATGGGATTTCGCCGAAAGCAACCCTTTGTCGGATTCCAGCGGAAATTTTGAAGGTGGAATCAAGTCCATTCACGAGGCGTTGCCTTCAATTTCAGTGAAAACTATTGGCTTTGCTGTGCAGGCTGCTGCACAGTCGCAAACGATTTCTCAAGGCAAAGTCATTTCTTCTGACCCACCGTATTACGACAACATCGGCTACGCTGACCTGTCCGACTTCTTCTACGTCTGGATGCGAACCAACGCTAAGCAAATATTTCCCGGTCTATTTGCGACAGTTGCAGTACCCAAAGCCGAAGAACTGGTTGCCACGCCCTATCGCCACAGCGGTAAGGAAAAAGCGGAAAAGTTCTTCCTCGATGGTATGACCGAGGCACTTCACAATCTTTCAGCGCAAGCGCATCCGGCGTTCCCCGTCACGATCTACTACGCCTTCAAGCAGTCCGAAACCACGAGCGAAGCGGGTACTTCCAGCACTGGCTGGGAAACCTTCCTTGAAGCCGTACTCAAGGCAGGTTTCGCGTTGACCGGCACTTGGCCGATGCGAACGGAACTTGAGCGGCGCATGGTTGGTGCAGATACCAACGCCCTAGCCTCCAGCATCGTCCTCGTCTGCCGCCAGCGCCCCGCCGATGCCCCCACCATCTCCCGCCGCGAATTCATCCGCGAACTCAACGCCACGCTGCCCGAAGCCCTCGACGAAATGACTCGCGGCGGCGTGAACTCGCCCGTCGCCCCGGTGGACTTGTCGCAAGCCATCATCGGCCCTGGTATGGCGATCTTCAGCCAATACGCCGCCGTGCTCGAAGCCGACGGCTCGCCCATGAGCGTGCGCACCGCGCTGCAACTCATCAACCGTTTTCTGGCCGAAGACGACTTCGACCACGACACCCAATTCTGTCTGCACTGGTTCGAGCAGCAGGGCTGGGCGACCGGCAAATATGGCGATGCCGACGTACTCGCCCGCGCCAAGGGTACGAGCGTGGGCGGCCTACAAGCCAGCGGCGTCGTGGAATCGGGCAAGGGCGATTTGCGTCTGCTCAAATGGGCCGAAATGCCACGCGACTGGGTGCCGGAAACCGACACGCGCCTCTCCGTGTGGGAGGCACTGCACCAACTGATCCGCGCACTGAACCAGGACGGCGAATCCGCCGCAGGTAGTTTGCTGGCGCGAATGCCCGCCAAGGCTGAACCTGTTCGCGCGCTGGCCTACCGGCTCTATACACTGTGCGAACGTAAAAACTGGGCGGAAGAAGCGCGCGCCTATAACGAGCTTGTTACCGCCTGGAGTGCTATTGAACAAGCCTCTGGCGAGACGGGTGTCATTGGCACGACGGGACAATTTGATTTTTGAAGAAGGGAGATTTGGGATGCGGCAGGTTATGAAACGGCTTTGTCTATGGTTCAAAAACACATTACTGTGGATCGCCATCGGTCTTTTCGTCGGAGTCTTCGCCAAGTTCGCCGATGAACAAGCACAAGCACTTTTGGCCTGGGTTTTTGAATACTTAGCGCTTCCAAAGTCGTTTATGGTTGCTCTTCTGGGAGTCCTCTGTGTATTTCTGATACTAGCCGAGCAAAAACGTTATCCCACGCTCGCAAAACTTGCTGCTAGCGACGTAGTAAATCTTTCTCAACTTGGTAGTAAAACCATGAATCGCTGCCTGGGTGTAACAGCCGGAGTATTTATTGTTGCTGTGTGCGATGCGGTTTTGTTATCTAAATACGCCAGCGCAGCTTTACTAGGCTGGCTTCTGACATTGCTGATATTGCTGGCAATGCTTCTCAGGCAGACACTACAGTCCGGACGGAAACGGCTTGCCACTGACAAAAAGGACTTGGAATCATGACCTTAAAACCCTGGCGCGAAATCGCAGAACCGCACTCCGATGTTCGGGAAGGCAAGTTCCAGCAAGCCGAGTTTGCCGCCGACCTTTCAAGGGTTCATGCGGGAACGGCCAACGCGGAATACCAAAACCCTGCGCTGTTTTTCCAGCGCACCTTCATCACTGAAGGTATGCGCTTGCTGCTGGATTCTGTGGTCAAGCGCCTTGCGGGCAGAGGCGGCGATCCGGTTATCCAACTCCAGACTGCTTTCGGCGGCGGCAAGACGCATACCCTGCTGGCCGTGTACCACCTTGCCAAAGGTGAAGCGCCCGCCAGTGATTTGCAGGGCGTACCCGCAATACTCGATGCTGCGGGCGTGACCGAGTTGCCCAAGGCACGCATCGCCGTGCTCGACGGCAACAAGTCCGCACCAAACCAGCCCGTGGTGAAGGACGGGCAAAGCATCCGCACGCTTTGGGGCGACCTGGCCTGGCAACTGGGCGGCGCGGAAGGCTATGCGCTTCTGAAAGACGCCGACACTTCAGGTACGTCACCGGGCAAGGCCGTGCTGGAGGAACTGCTTTCCCGTTACGCACCTTGCATCATCCTCATTGACGAGTTGGTGGCCTATGTGCGCCAGTTCGAGGAAGGCAAGACGCTGACAGGCGGCACGTTCGATTCCAACTTGAGCTTCGTGCAGGCGCTGACTGAAGCCCTGAAAGCAGTGCCAACCGCCGTGCTGCTGGCATCCCTGCCACAGTCGAAGAAGGAAGTGGGTGGTCCACAAGGCGAAAAGGCACTGGATACGCTGGCGCACTACTTTGGCCGGATTCAGGCGCTATGGAAGCCGGTAGGCACTGAAGAAGCCTTCGAGATCGTGCGCCGCCGCCTCTTTACCAACATCAACGACACGCTGGCAAAGGAATCGGTCTGTCGGGCGTTTGCCGACTACTACATCGCCAACCGCGACGATTTCCCGCCGGAAACGCAGGACAGCAAGTATCTGGAGCGGCTAATCCACGCCTATCCAATTCACCCCGAAGTATTCGACCGCCTGTACGAGGACTGGTCAACGCTGGAAAACTTCCAGCGCACACGCGGTGTACTAAAGTTGATGGCGAAGGTGATTCACCGCCTGTGGAAGGACGGCAACAACGACCTGCTGATTATGCCCGGTAGTTTTCCGCTGATGGACGCGGACACCTTGAATGAGTCGCTCTACTACCTGCCGCAAGGCTGGACGCCAGTGATCGAGCGCGACGTGGACGGCGAGCGTTCGGAAACGTGGGAAATCGAGAACAAGGACACCCGCTTCGGCAGCGTGCAAGCCTGCCGCCGTGCGGCGCGCGCGGTCTTCCTTGGTAGCGCACCCAACACGTCCCAGGGTATGCGCGGCCTGGAACTGGAGCGTGTGCTCCTGGGCGCGGCACAGCCAGGGCAGCAACCCAATCTGTTCAAGGATGCGCTGCGCCGCCTGGGCGAGCGGCTGCACTACCTGAACACGGCCAACAACCGCTTCTGGCTGGATACGCGTCCGAACCTGCGACGTGAGATGGAGGAACGCAAGCGCCGTTTCCAGGACAAGGAGGATGTGTTCCCCACGATCCGGGATCGCATCCAGCGCAGCTTTGCCAGCGGGGTGTTCAGTATCCACATCTTCACCGGCAGCGGCGACATACCCGACGATTGGGCGCTTCGGCTGGTGGTATTGCCGCCGGATGGGGCCTTCAGCAAGAGCGGCCAGAGCCTTGCCATCGAGCGTGCGAACGAAATTCTCAAGAAGCGCGGCGATCAGCCCCGCTTCAAACAAAACCGGCTGATTTTTGTGGCAGCGGACTACGACAGCGTGAGCCGCTTGAAGGATCACATACGCTCGTACCTCGCGTGGCGTAGCATCGTCGATGATTACAAGAACAACCGCATCGTGCTCGATAACCTCATGTTCAGGCAGGCAGAGGCCAGCCTGAGTCAGGCTGACGAGACCGTGCGGCGCATGATCCGCGAATCCTACAAGTGGCTGCTCGCGCCGGTGCAGGAAGCGCAACCGGGCAAAGGTCTGTCCGGGGTGAAGTGGGAACCTGTCCCGCTCAATCCAGGTGCGCCAAACTGGACGCAGGAGGTCGAGCGCGTGCTCAAGGAGAATGAGTTGCTCATTAGCGAATGGGCTCCCGTCCATCTCGCCAAGATGCTGAAGGACTGGTTCTGGAAGGATGGCACCAAGGAAGCAAACGCGCAGAACGTATGGCAGCAGAGCTGTCAGCAGCTTTACCTGCCCCGTCTGGCAGACAGCGCCGTGTTTCAGAACACATTGGCTGCGGGCGCGGACAGCCGTGAGTTCTTTGGCTTCGCGCAGGATAAGGACGGTGAACGCTACGTCGGTTTCTGTTTCGGCAAGCGCACTTCACCGATCATGGACTCGTCGCTGCTGCTGATCGAACCCGCCACCGCAGCGGCCTACATGGAAGCCTTGCGTGTGGCCGAGGAAGCATCCCGAACCAAGGGTGACGGAGCGGGAACATATCCAACATCAGAGGAACCGACCGGCAGTGGCGATGCGCCCAAGCGCGTTGAGGACTCAGGCAAGCCCGGACACCCGACCGGTGCAGCGAGCGCCAAGAAGCAGTTCTACGCCAGCATCGACCTCGACCCAATTCAGGCCAAGCGGCAATTCGCCGATTTGGTGGACGAAGTCGTGCAGCATTTCACCCTGCGCCCCGGCGTGAGGGTGAAGATCGCCGTCGAGATTCAAGCTGAATCCCCCGTCGGTTTCGACGACGGCCTTCAGCGTGCCGTCAAGGAAAACTGCAATGTGCTGAAGTTCAAGAGTGCGGAATTCGAGGCTGGCGAATGAGCGCCGTCAAAGTTTTCATCGCCCCTTTACCCTTAAAAGCCCTTTAGAGAACGCGCGTTCTCTAAAGCGCCAGTCTCGGCTACTCATCACCGTGCTTGGCCCAAGCATTGTTTCACCCACGCCCAGAGGCGGGCAACCAGCGGCTGTCCGTCGGTGCCCTGTGCCGCCATTTGGCGGATCGTTTCGTGCAGGCTGTCAACCTCGGCGAGCAGCCTATTCAACTCGCCCTGGGCATGCCCAAGCCGCCATGCGGCATCCCGCGCTTCCTTTACGGCGGCCCGAAGTTCTGTCTGGGCGTCGCGTGCGTCTTTGCGGGCAACCTTTATCTGTCTGTCCATATCTTCGACGGATTCTGCCCAGCTGGCTTCACGAATGGTGATTTCGGTGCCAAGTTCAGTCGCCCGGATGTTCGCTTCCGTCAGTTCAGCCAGCAGGGACTCAGCCCACTTTGTACTGGCTGCCGCCGCTCCCTGCGCCTTGTCGCGCTCTTCGCGTGTACGGTCAAGTTCGGCGCGCAGTTCTTCCGTATCCACGCCTATGCCCGTCGGTCGTTTCTGCATTTCGGCCTGTTCAGCGCACGCAGCCCCTTCCTCCCCCACTGGTTCTTCCAACTCGCCAACCTGCAAGCGCCGCCATTCCTTCATCGCAAGGCTTGTGTCGTTCATACCCACCTTGGCGGCCTTGCGAACGGTTTGGACGGCTGGGAAAGATTTCCGCCCCGCCTGCTCATAAAGCATGTTGGCAGCAGCAAAGATTCGGTCGCATTTCTCTTGAGTGGTTTCCATATGCTGTTCTCGATGCCTCGTTATCTGCCGCAAGCGCAAAACCGGTAAGACGGTAAGGTGAACCCCGTTACTGAATCGCTACGCATCCTCCTGCAATGATTGGCGCAGCCATCCCGCCCCCTTACCTTTAAAAGCCTTTTAGGTAGGGAACCTATTCCAGCCCCCCAGTAATCAGTAACGTTACGTACGTCGATACTGCTGACCCTACGTCCGGTGCAGTCTTCACGCGGGCAGGTTCCTAGTTCCTGCGCCAGCAATTCCGCTCCCTGGTCACAATTCCCCCGTCTGCCGCAAGTAATAACCCCGTGCCTCGGTGCTCTTCTCGCATTGCGCGAGCACGTCGTCGATGACTTCCTGGGAACGTTCACCGATGCTGGACAGCCACGCCCGTATTGCTACCACCTCTTCCACGGTTAAACGTGCCTTGGGCAGCGTGTGTTAGCCTAAAGGGTTCGGCGGATACCGCCTCGGGGTAGCCCCTCAGAATGCTTGTGCGTGTATGACCCGATGGCGAAAAGACTTCCAACTTTCCTCCGCCGGAGAAATACAGCCGCCACCAAAACGAGAACGCGAGAAGTTCCCCGATAAGTCCGTCGCGGCACTCCCGGATCATCGGCAGCCATCGGTTGACCGCCTCGCGATTTCCCGTAGCGCACAGTGAACCGCGCGGGGTGATTTCGAGCCTGACCCCATCGCCCCAGACCGATTTCAGAAGGTTGTTATTCGTCATATTTCGACCTCGATAAAATCGTCATCGCCGGGTTCAACATCCGGGGATTTTTCGGTTCCTTCCGCTCGAAGGTGCTCAATTTTTGCGAAGATGCTCACCCTTTTTTGGTGAGCATCTTCGGTTTTTTTGAGCACCTTCGTCGTTTCTTCGCCGGGCAACGACCAAAACCAGCCCTTTGTAAATGACATTTTTTCCGGCTTGATCCCGAGCATTTTTTGCGCCCGCCGGATCGTCGCCCAAGCGAATCCAGCGTCTCTGGACTCGGCCTTGATGGTTTCGGTTGGCAATGCTCCCTGCGCCAGCAACTCAGACAAGAATTGTCTGGCTTCACCCAAGGTTCCACCATCGCTTTCGTCTTCCGGCCTCGCCTCGGCTTCCGCCAGGATTTCCCGCGCCGTGCCTTCGATGGTGTTGCCCCAAACGACATACGACGCAAAAATGCCTGGATGCCCCTCAAGCTCCGTCTGTCTCAGGCTGTATGCGACCCCGCCGTGATCGGTGCCAATGTTGGATTTCGAGCGGCAGAGCACCCGGTCGCCGCCCACGTTTACCTCTTCCTCCTTTCTCCTGGCTGTCACCAGCACTACCCGCGCAACCGCACCGAAAGCAAGGCTGCCTGTGACGCGCTCTGTCGGTTCGCGCCCCGCCGAGCCTTTGGAGAAGTGGGAGATGCCGAGCAGCGCGCACCCTGTAGCCGCCGCAAGGTCTGAGAGAGGTTGAAGTCCTCGCCGGACTTCGGCGCTTTTGTGGCTGTCTCCCATGACTGCCGACACAATCGGGTCGACGATCAACAGTTGCACGCCGCCAGCCTTCACGATGGCATCGCATAAGGCAGTAATGTCTTTTGCCGGATCAAACGCCCGGTGCTCTTCCCCCTCGATTGCGCCAGAGACGAAGCGCACCATTTTTAGGTTCGCACCCGCAGCAAGCAGTCGGGGTTTGAGTGTGTCCTTGGGGTCGTCCTCCCCGCTCCAGATCACGGCACGGCCTGGGGTGGCGCGTGTCCCATCCGGCCATCGCCCGCCCGTCGTAATGGTTGCGGCTAGCGCCAGTGCAATGGTTGTTTTTCCGGTTCCCGGTGCGCCAGTGAGGATGTGCACCTTGCCTGCTGCCAGCCAGTTCGGCCAAAACCAGCGTATCGGCTCCAGCGGGATAGCGTCTGCGCACTGAAGGACGACTTCCGTGCAACGGAGCTCCGTCCGTGTGGCAGGAACCGATGTACCTCCACCTGTACGGCGCTTTTCGGCTATCTCCTCAAGCGATGCGCCGCCATTGACCCGGCTCTGAGTTTTTCTGGCGATGAATTCGTCCAGGAATGCCGCGCCCCGTTCCGTTTCTTTGGGAAGATTACCCATGACGAACCATCGAAATATCGACTGCCGCCTGAATCCGTTCAACTGCCAGCATGAGACGCTCTTGGTCTTGCTCGGTAAACGGCTCTCTGTAAAGCAGGGTTCTGCCCGACGTGGCCACGACCAAACACTCGAACGAGATGGAGCGCAGGATGTCCGCCGCCGGAAAGGGTCTGCGCTCAGGGGCAGCATGCTCGCCAATCTTCTCCGGGAACAAGTCCGACAAGGACAGCCCGATGGCGACCAGCACGTCGGAAACATCACACCCCGCGAAACAATGGACGAGCACGCGGCCATCGTCCGTTTCCCGGACGGAGAGCGACGGCCCCCGGTCTTCGTGCGCTGGGCATCGGGCCATCCAGCAGTCAGGGCCGGAGGGTCTTACCCGTTCGAGACGCGAGAGTAGCGTATCAATCGGCATGTTTACCCGTCCGCACCTGTGCCGTGCTCCACGCCGCATTGCGGTGCAGCCATTCGTCGAGGTCTTTCTGAAGGTAGAAGACCCGCCCTGGCTTGATGAACCTCGGGCCGGTTGCCTTACACCGCATCATTGCCAGGGTTTTGACGCTCAGGCCGCAATAGGCCGCAGCGTTCTTGGTGTCCATGCGCCCTCCGGGCAGCACGACAATGTCTTGAGAAGAGATAG
>JGI24705J35276_12237263_pt1 | contig 10441 bp, 7 predicted proteins | sample TergutNt197P4_FD_35276 | JGI IMG/M metagenome (IMG submission 35276)
TGGAAATCTGCAGTCGAAAAGCATCAATGATAAGCGGAAAGTCAAACCCCTTTTCCACAGGTATTTCTATCATGGACAGGGCAGGATAAATTTCAGGGGTTCCCAACTCCATAATAGAAAAATCTGATTCATAATTAATTATTTCAAACGATTCTATTTCTGCATCCGGATTGATCCATGGGACGCTCTCGATCTTCCACTCAGCGCCATACCCTTCCAGCATATCAATCAAATAAAAACGTTCTTGAATCCCCATCCCGTCTATTAGAAAAGGTTTTTCTGCATCGTATCCAACCATTTGTGTATAGGGTTGTAGTTGAACAGAAAGGTGCCCTTCCCAAGCAGCGTCCCAATCGGAGGAATTAATAAGCAGTTTGATAGTTGTATGGTCCGTATCTACTTCCACCGATTTTACCTCCTCCGGCATAGTTACTGCAATATTTTGTGCGCTCAACGACAAACGCGCTTTACAGTCTGCATTGGGTGCCTCATTAGGATGGATGATTGGGGTTTGCCTAAGCCTTATCTGCCAAACACGCTGTTTACCACTCTCTGCAGTGACTTGAACGGTACATTGGGTATCGTAAGAGGAAAAGGCAAAATGATCCGGCATAACATTGTTCGGCAAAAATGCACCGTCCGATGGGATAATTATGGGATAGATGGTAAAGGGAAAGGTTTCACTGACGCCGAACAAATCTACATATCCATTGATCAGGTCAAGGTAAGGAGTTTGCGTAAACAAAAATGAGTCGGGCGTATAGGATTTGATTTCAAATTGTTCGATATCGGCACGGTCGTTTTGAGGTACTTCCTGTAATTTAAAAACATAACTGTGTACTACACCACTCAAGGCAATCAAATCAATGCGGTGGATTTCATCAAAGGAATTAAAAACCACAGGATTATGGCCCAAACCAATTATTTTATCAATTTTTTGGTTGGTGGCAATCTCAAAGTCGAACGCAATGGGAAAAAGATATTTTCCATATATCAGCGGAATTACCACCTCCTCAGGGCCAATTTCGACTATTCCCGTTATCACGGAGGGGGGAAAAACCGCAGTCACCTGCACAGCCCGGATAGAAGCTGCATCATCTAAATCTTTGACCGGAGTACAGGTACTTAATGCCATAATCGCCACTACCGCCGGCCAGAATGCAAAAACAGATCTACGCTTCATAGTTTTTAAGCTGAGTTTGAATGACACCTATTTTAGCTAAGGCGTCCCGTTCCTTTTTGTGTTCCAACTCCACCACTTTGGCCGGAGCGTTTTGGATAAAGGCGGCGTTGGAGAGTTTTTGCTGCACAGAGGTCACAAACCGAACCAAATAGTCAAGTTCGTCTTTGAGTTTTTGGCACTCTGCTTCTACATTTGTCGCTACCTCCAACGGCACAAAAAAATCGGAGGTTCCCACGCGGAATGAACTGCCTGACAAACCATTTGGAGGAGTTTCCGCTGTTATTTCAGAAATATGCGCCAACTTGGCAATCATAGGGGTGTATGAGACATCGAATGGGCCGTGCACGTAAAGGGTCAGAGTCATGCGTTGACCTATTTTTTTATGCTGCCTGAGGGTGCGGATCGCCACAATTACCTCTTTTACCTCTTCCACTGCAGCAAGGGAATCGGTTTCAAAGAGGTTGGGTTTTGGATAATGGGCAAACATAATCGTCTCGCCCTCTCTGCGTGGGGCGATGTTTTGCCATAACTCTTCCGTAATAAAAGGCATAAAAGGATGCAGCAACAGCAGCAGGTCGTTTAAAAATGTGTTGGTGGCTAAGTAGGTAGCCGCATCCATCGGCATTCCGGCAGGCGGTTTTACCCACTCTAAATACCAGGAGCAAAAATCGTCCCAAAAGAGTTTGTATACCAGCATTAAAGCCTCTGACAAACGGAATTTGTCAAAGAGGTCGTCAACTTGCGAGATCGCCTGTGCCATCCTTTGTTGGAACCAGCGCACAGTCAGCGCGGAGCAACAACTTTGCTCCGCTTTTTCGTCAACCTGCCATCCCCGGGTCAGCCGGTATGCATTCCAAATTTTATTGCAGAAATTTCGTCCCTGCTCTACCTGGCTTTCGTCAAACAAAATATCGTTTCCGGCGTTGCTGCACAACAACATCCCCATACGCACTCCGTCCGCCCCGTTTTGGGCTATCATCTCCAAGGGATCGGGAGAGTTGCCTAAGGATTTGGACATTTTGCGTCCCTGTTTATCGCGTACAATACCGGTAAGGTATACGTTTTTAAAAGGAGGTTTCCCGCAAAACTCGTGGCCTGCCATTATCATGCGCGCCACCCAAAAAAAGAGGATTTCGGGAGCGGTCACCAAATCATTGGTAGGGTAATAGTAGGCTAAATCTGGGTTAGGCTTGCGTTCAGGATGGCCTGGAATCGCAGGATCAAAGACGCTTACCGGCCACAACCACGAAGAGAACCAAGTATCGAGTACATCCTCGTCCTGTATTATCTCCCCGGCCTGTACCGACGGGTCGATTTTTCGGGCTAATTCTAAGGCCTGAGTGGCGTCAACGGCCACCACAAAGGCGCCCGAAGGGAGGTACCAGGCGGGAATGCGTTGCCCCCACCATAATTGACGGGAGATGCACCAGTCACGCACGTTTTCCATCCAGTGGCGGTAGGTGTTTTTGAATTTTTCGGGAATTAACCGTATCTGGTTGGTTTCTACATATTCAAGCGCCTGTTTAGCAGGATCTGCCATCTTCATAAACCACTGCATAGAGAGGCGGGGTTCAATGACGGCGTTAGTGCGTTCCGAAAAACCAATCTGCGTAGTATAAGCCTCCTCCTTCTCCATCAATCCCGCCTCACGGAGCATGAGGGCAATTTTTTTACGCGCCGCAAAGCGATCCACTCCCACCAAAATCTGCGCAGCTGAGGTCAAATGCCCCCGTTCATCCAAAATATCGACCACAGGGAGATGATGACGCAGACCTATGGTATAATCGTTGATGTCGTGGGCAGGGGTAATTTTTAAACAGCCGGTACCAAATTCCATACTCACATATTCATCTTGAATAATAGGGATTTCTTTATGGATCAAGGGAATCAATACTTTTTTTCCGACAAGAGAGCGATACCTGGGGTCTTGGGGATGGACACAGAGCGCCACGTCTGCCATAATCGTTTCGGGGCGGGTCGTGGCTACAGTCAAGTATTGGTCGCAGGGTTTACCGCCGTCCGACAAATGATACCTTATATAATACAGTTGTTCATGGACCTCTTTGTGGATTACCTCTTCGTCGCTTACGGCGGTACATCCGGCAGGATCCCAGTTGACCATCCGTACACCTCTGTAAATCAAGCCTTTGTGATATAAATACACAAAGGTATCCACCACGGCATTGCTCATCTCCGGATCCATGGTAAAACGGGTGCGCGCCCAGTCGCAGGAAGCGCCCAATTTTTTCAACTGCTCCAGAATAATCCCTCCATGCTTATCTCTCCACTCCCATGCATGTTGGAGAAATTCCTCCCGACTTATTTGGCTCTTTTCTATCCCCCTCTCTTTGAGTTTGGCTACTACTTTTGCCTCTGTGGCAATGGATGCATGGTCGGTCCCGGGCACCCAGCAAGCATTCTTTCCCATCATACGGGCGCGGCGCACCAACACATCTTGAATGGTATTGTTGAGCATGTGTCCCATGTGCAGTACGCCCGTGACGTTGGGGGGAGGAATCACTAAGGAGTAAGGTTCCCGTTCATCCGGAACAGAATGAAAACAATGATGCTTGAGCCAATAGGCGTACCATTTCTCCTCTATGGAATCGGGGCTGTATCGTGCAGGGATCTCCATTAAAAACTATTTTTTAACAATTCGGACATACCCCTCCTGCGCCAGTAGCAAGAGAAAGGCATTAATCTCTTCAATGGACGGTGCTTTATCGTATTGTGCCAGGATCATTTTTTGAATGTCAAGCACAGAGTTGCGGCCGCTGTTGGTCATCCGGGCAATGTCTGCCGGCTGAACCAAGTTACTGCGAAGGGCTGTCCGCTCTTCGGGACTCAACGACTCCTGCGCCCTGTTGAGCACACCATAACGCATCTCCTTAGGTTTGGAAGTTTGCACCGGAAAGGTTTTAGAAGCGGCAATTTCAGCGGCTGATAAGGTAATTTTTATGGCCTTTCCCGTGCATCCTTCGGCATAAAATTTCAATGATTCGACGATTCCTGCAACAATTTTATCGATGGAAACATCTCCTTTCTTGATGTAATCGGCAATTTTGGGGTTGCCAGGTACCAGTTCCTGAATCGTTGCCAGCGTATTCTTTTCGTTTTTTGCATGTCCTTCAATGGCAAAAACGGCATTACGGAAGACGGCTTCGACATCTTGAGCCTTGGAAATCATATCAATATATTTTATTTGATAAAACCCCAACCGTTTATTGGCATTGGCCACTACCTCTGCGCCAATGCGCAACGCTCCCTCTTCGTCGGCAACGGCGATGGTATAAGCAGTAACGGCGGCAAGTACGGTGGCGCGTTTAAGTTGCGTGGCATCCAATTTGTCCACACGATCTTCCGAAGTGTGGTAGTATTGGTCGGGCCAGGTAATCATAATCACTCCGGGTACTTGAATCCCCCAATCGTTAAAGACTTCGTGGTCTGAGGATCCGTAGTGTTCGCTGATGGCAATCACAAAGGAGTCGTCCGAACCACTGGGCGCTACCACAGGTTTGGTGTATTCCGTACCTCTGGCCGGAGCCAAAATGGAGTGACGATTGGTTTCGCTCATGTAAATAAAGAAATTTTCGGCTACATCATTAATGTAATGAGGGTTTCCATACGTAGTACGGTGGAGGGTGTAAAAAGAATTATTGTGTTTCAGGTTGATGCCAACCATGTCTAAATTAATATTACACAAAGCATTATCTGTAATAGCCCTGTTGTTGGAAGCCCAAGGTGCGGTGGCGCTAAACTCATCTCCCCACACAAAATGCATACTGCGTTTGGGACGATCAATCAGTCCTTTGTCGATTAAAGTTTTAAGTGTCCGGGCAACCTCAAGAATAACGGCACACCCCGATGCATCGTCGTTGGCGCCTAATTTGTTGTATCCTTCAAAAAGGTGGGCCGAAAAAATGATAGAGCCTGCCTGAGGATCGCTTCCCCTGATCGAAGCATAAGGCGCCTGAATGTCAAACTGTACCCTGTTTGCCTGCACCTTTGCCTGTACCCTAATTTTGTCTCCGTAGAGCAGTCGTGCCCTGAGTGCATAACCCTGACGCGGGGTAATATTGAATCCGAATAAAGTTTTTTGTGCGTTGACTGCAGGTGCTCCTCTTCGAGACCCGATTCCCGAATTGGGAATCTGAATGGGATCAAAGAGCGGGCGGGGAGCATAGAACGACACCACGCCCAGACCTCCATTTGCCTGCGCATAACTATGAGCTGCGCTGATGGGAGCATCGGTCAGGAGAATTTTGCCTGCTACCCGATCGTTGGCACGGGGATTACTCATCTCCTCCATCGCCACCCATACCAACTCTGCTTCGATATCGGTATTTTCACTTCCGGAAGCAAGCATCGGCACCAATTCATCGTAATCGGCTATTTTTTGAAGCGTAGGCGATACTTCCCACAACGATCCGTTCAGGCCGTTCCACGTATCTGCTTTGGCTACATTTTCTAAACGAATATCGTCTAAATCATATTCCTTTACCATTTTCATGATGTAGGATATTTCGTGCAAGGTTCCTTTGTACTCCTCATCGGTGCGGTTCCTTTCGTACGAGGCCATATCCATAATCGAACGCAAAGCACGCTCTCCGGAGGCTTCTCCCACAATATAGTCATAGGTTTTTTCGGGCATCATTACCCACTGCTTTGCAGTGTTAATCTGCGCCAAAACAGTTAGCGTAACGGCCATAGCCATCATCAATAAAATAGTTTTTCTCATGATTAAATTTTTGCACGAATGTAAGAAAATGTTTGGAATTACTTACCTTTGTTTCTTAAATATTCTTCAACATAAAGCTATGCACATGGAAGCAAAACAAGAAATCAACATCGATCTGAGCGAAGAGGTCGCTCAGGGCTCTTACGTCAATTTAGCCATTATTACCCACTCTGCCAGCGAATTTATCTACGACTTTGTGCGCATGATGCCCGGGATCCCAAAGCCAAAGGTCCAAAGTCGCATGATCATGACGCCGGAACACGCCAAACGTTTTTGTGCGGCGCTTAAAGAGAATTTAGATCGCTACGAAGCCCATTTTGGGACGATTAAAATCAATGATATGGGCGTCCCCCCTATTCCCATGAATTTTGGCGGCAAAGGAGCTGCTCAGGCTTGATGTTTCTCAAAATTGTAGTTCTGGCCAAACAAGTGCCGGACACGCGCAATGTGGGTAAAGATGCCATGAAGGAGGACGGGACGGTAAACCGCGCCGCCCTCCCGGCAATTTTTAACCCCGACGACATGAATGCGCTGGAACAGGCGCTGCGCCTCAAAGATCAATACCCCAACGTTACCGTAGAGCTCTTGACTATGGGCCCCGATCGTGCTGCCGAGATTATCCGTGAAGGATTATTCCGCGGCGCCGACGGAGGGGTATTGCTGAGCGACCGCAAATTTGCAGGCGCCGATACCTTAGCCACTTCTTACGCTTTGGCTCAGGCCATTCGCAAAATGCAACCCGACATGGTGTTGGCCGGCAGGCAGGCCATAGACGGAGATACCGCCCAAGTGGGGCCTCAGGTGGCAGCAAAATTGAACTGGCCACAGGTTACTTATGCCCAAGAGATTATGGGATTTAAAGACGATCACATAATTATCAAACGCCGTTTGGAACAGGGCGTTGAATTGGTATCTTCTCCCCTCCCCTTAGTAATTACGGTTCACGGTTCTGCCGCCCCCTGCCGTCCCCGACACGCCCAACGGCTGATAAAGTACAAAAAGGCCATGGTTCTCCCATGGAGCGTGGGCGATGTAGGCGGCGATGAGGGGAAATATGGGTTAACCGGATCCCCCACTCGGGTCAAAAAAATAGAGAACATTGTATTTCAGGTTAAGGAGACCAAACGACTTTCGGCTTCGGAAGAAGAGATAACTGATCTGTTTAGGGAACTAATTCATCAGCACACTATTGGATAAGATCATGCACAACATCATTGTATATTGCGAGAACGAAGAGGGCAAAATTGCCGATGTTTCGTTGGAGTTGCTGACCAAGGGGCGCAGTTTAGCCTCCCAATTAGGTTGTAAGTTAGATGCTTTGCTGATTGGTTCTAAACTTAAAGGCATGGAGGAGGAACTTTATGCTTATGGCGTCAATAGTGCGTTTATGGCTGACGACCTCCGCTTGTCGCCCTACCGTACCCTTCCTCATGCGGCTATCGCCATTGGCCTCTTTAGAGAAGAACAACCTCAAATAGCCCTATTTGGCGCTACCTCTATAGGTCGCGACCTGGCTCCCCGTATTTCGTCGGCGCTCCAAAGCGGACTTACCGCCGACTGTACCTCCTTGGAAATCGGAGCGCATAACCTTCTCTATCAGATTCGTCCCGCCTTTGGCGGAAACATTATTGCCACCATTGTCAATCCCGATCATCGTCCGCAGATGGCAACCGTCCGCGAAGGAGTGATGAAAAAAGAGGCGTTGCCGATGCCTGTAGCAGGAAAGTTAACGCTATTGGATCCCAACAAATACCTCCGCGATACCGACTTTGTGGTATCTATTATTGAACGCCATATTGAAGAGCGTACCCTTAACATAAAAGGAGCTCCCATTATTGTTGCAGGAGGATATGGGGTAGGCAGCAAGGAAAAGTTTGACCTTTTATTTGATTTAGCCAAAGTATTGGGCGCAGAAGTAGGGGCTACCCGCGCCGCAGTCGATGCCGGTTTTGCGGATCCTGCCCGACAAATTGGACAAACCGGAGTAACGGTAAGGCCTAAACTCTATATTGCCTGCGGTATATCGGGGCAAATCCAGCATACGGCAGGTATGGATCAATCTGCTTTGGTTATTTCGATCAATACCGATCCTAAGGCGCCCATCAACCGTATAGCCGATTATGTGATCGAAGGAGACCTGAATGAGGTCATCCCCAAAATGATTCGGGCCTATAAACAAAATACCCGATAAACGAACAGATATGGATAATTTTTATAAAGACAATCCCGATTTGGCTTTTCAATTTGGTCATCCCCTGATGCACCATATTGTGGGCCTTAAAGAGGCCGATGTCGCCGATGCGCTGGAGAATTACGATCTGGTGTTGGAAATTGTGGGGGATATTTCGGCCAATACTATTGCGCCATCAGCAGAAGAAGCAGACCACGAGGGACCTGCCCTCCATAACGGCCGCGTATCCTACGCCCGCGCCACCGCCGAAAACCACCGCATACTTACTCAGGCCGGTCTCTACGGAATGGCCCTTCCGCACGAATACAATGGCCTTAATTTTCCGATGGTGCCTTATGTTATGGCTGCCGAAATCGTAGCCCGTGCAGACGCCGGTTTTTCCAATATATGGGGATTGCAGGATTGTGCCGAAACCATTCGTGAATTTGGATCCGAAGAACTCAAACAGGAATTTTTACCCCGTATATCCCGAGGAGCTACCTGCTCCATGGACCTTACAGAACCCGATGCCGGCAGCGATTTGCAAGCCGTAATGCTCAAAGCGACCTGGGACGAATCTACCGGCTTTTGGCTGCTTAACGGGGTTAAACGATTTATTACCAACGGAGATGCTCAAATTCAATTGATACTGGCCCGTTCCGAAGAGGGGAGTGCAGATGGCCGAGGCCTCTCCTATTTTGTGCACGATCAGGCTTGGGGAGGGGTACGGGTACGTCGTATCGAAAATAAATTGGGCATAAAATCCTCTCCTACCTGTGAATTAACCTTTTCCAACGCCCCCGCCAAATTGATCGGCGAACGCAAACTTGGCCTGATCAAATATACCATGTCGCTCATGAATGGGGCGCGTTTGGGAGTAGGCGCGCAATCGGTGGGAATTTCGGAGGCCGCCTACCGCGAAGCCCTCAAATTTGCGCAGGAGCGGAAGCAGTTTGGTAAACCGGTTCTTTACTTTCCCGCCGTAGCAGAGATGTTGGATACAATTAAGGCCAAATTGCAGGCATCCCGCGCCTTACTCTACGAAACCGCGCGCTTTACAGATATGTACAAACTTACACATCTAAAACAATACCAGCGTCTTATTGATTGTTATACGCCTCTGCTCAAGTTTATGGCCGGAGAATACGCCAATCAGAACGCCTACGACGGACTTCAGGTGCACGGCGGTTCGGGATTTATGAAAGATTATCCCATAGAGCGCCTATTCCGGGACGCACGGATTACCACTATTTACGAAGGGACTTCGCAGTTGCAGGTGGTAGCTGCCGTCAAAGGGGTGATAAACGGTATTTTTCTATCTCAAATCAAGGAATATCAAAATAATCCTGTACAATCTGAATATGAGCCTCTTAAACAACTTCTTCTACAAATGACCGACGAATACGAACAGACCTTGAGCCTGATGCAGGGTATAGAATCGGATTGCCTCGATTTTCATGCCCGCCGTTTGGTAGAGATGGCCGGACATATCATTATGGGTTATTTATTGCTCATCGACGCCCAAAGAGATGAGTCTTTTGCATATTCCGCTGAATTTTACATATTTAATGCTCAATCCCAGAATCGGGAACGGGCCTGTTTTATACATTCATGCCTAACTACAAAACCAAACTTCACCAAATCAAAGCCTTTGTCTTTGACGTAGACGGAGTATTTACAGACGGAACCGTCTTGGTTACCGAGAGCGGCGATCTGCTAAGAGCGCACCACGCCAAAGACGGCTACGCCGTCCGTTGCGCCGTAACACTTGGTTATCGTGTGGGAATTATTACCGGAGGAACCTCGCCTACCATTACCAAACGTTTTGATATGTTGGGTGTTTCTGACGTCTATATGGGCGCCCATACCAAAATGGAGTATTTTGATCATTTTTGTGCCAAATACCATTTGGATCCCCATCACGTTCTTTTTATGGGCGACGACATTCCGGATATAGAGGTGATGCGCGTATGCGGCCTCCCCTGCTGCCCCGCCGACGCTGTACCCGAAGTACAAAAAGCGGCGCAATACATATCGCTCTATGCCGGAGGCAAAGGGTGTGTCCGGGATGTGGTAGAACAAACGCTGCGCCTGCAGGAGAAATGGTATTCGGCATGAAGATTATCTTAGGTTCTGCCTCCCCCAGAAGGCAGGAGTTGTTAAAGGGATTGGATATTCCCTTTACCGTAGAATACAACCCTGAGGTAGAAGAGCATATTGACCCCCTGTTGCCTCCCGAAGCCGTTCCCGAATCTTTAGCCAAGCAAAAATCGTTGGCTTTTCCGCGGCCGTTGGCCCAGGATGAATTGCTGATTACCGCCGATACTTTAGTGTATGCCTGCGGTCAGGT
>JGI24705J35276_12237262_pt1 | contig 10437 bp, 12 predicted proteins | sample TergutNt197P4_FD_35276 | JGI IMG/M metagenome (IMG submission 35276)
GCTTCGGGAAAAGGACCGGCAGGGACATCAAGTCCTGCGATCTGCTGGCGGCATACATCGAAGCCAAGGCATCCATCTACTACGGCATATCCTCAAAACCGCTGGAGGATGGTGTGAAAGAAATAAGGAAGAAGCTCAAGGATGCCGGGACGGGCATAGGGGCCGCAGAGCTCATCGAGCGTCTTGATCGGATACTAAGCTGATCTGCGAACCGCGTGCGTACCTTATGATTTGTCGGGCGTTTCTCTTGAAGCAAGTTATGTGCCAATTTGAGCCAACTTTTGATAAAATTATGTGCCAATTTGAGCCAACTTTTGATAAAATTATGTGCCAATTTCGGCATCCAGAAAATATTAATATCTGCATTACGTAATCAATACAATGCGCCGGCTTGCTTATGGTCTTTTGTTGAAGTGGAAGAGCGACATGCATCGCAAACCGCTGCTGGTAAGAGGGGTCAGACAATGCGGCAAAACACACATCATAAAAGAGTTCGGCAGGTCGAATTACAGCAAGATGATCTATCTCAATTTCGAGAAAGACCCCGGACTGGGCATACACTTCGAAAAAGATCTGGATCCGGTACGCATCATTCGAGACCTCAGCATACATTTCAACACAGCGATTCGATCAGAGGACACGCTCATAGTATTTGATGAGATACAATATTGTAAACCTGCGATAACCTCTCTCAAATACTTCAACGAGAACGTCCCCGAGTATAATATCATCTGCGCCGGTTCTCTTCTGGGCGTAAAGCCGACAGAGTCATATTCATTCCCTGTAGGGAATGTGAATTTTCTTGATATGTACCCTATGAATTATTACGAATTCCTTCTCGCTAACGGGGAGGAAAGACTCTGTGAATATCTTGACGGCCCCGAGTCAAGCGAGGTAAGCGAAACATTCGCATCGAGATTGGAAGAGTACTATAGGCATTTCCAGATAGTCGGCGGCATGCCCGAGGCGGTGTCCGAATGGGTCCGAAGCCATGATATCATGATGGTCGAAAAGATCCAAAATGAGATACTCCGCACATATGTGGATGACTTCAGCAAACATGCCAGAGGTGAAGTGAACGAGCTGACGCAGATATGGAGGTCCATACCGCAGCAGTTATCTAAGGAAAACAATCGTTTCATATTCAGCCACGTGAAGAAGGGGAAAAGGGCAAGAGATCTGGAGCACTCCCTGGAATGGCTGGTAGCTGCGGGGATCGTGCATAAAGTGAACAAAATAACAGCACCGTCCATTCCTTTGTCCGCATTCTCAGATGAAGCGAACTTCAAAGTATATTTTGTGGATATCGGTCTGCTGAGGGTGCTGTCAGGCATGCCCCCCCGCTTTATCTTCGACAAAGATGACGCAAATAAATATTTCAGAGGAGCCGTTGCGGAGAATTATGTCCTCAATGAGCTGATCGTCTCCGGAAAGGCCCCGTTCTTCTGGAAATCAAATAACGATGCAGAGGTGGACTTTATTTGCATGTTCGGTTCATTGATCGTGCCGATCGAGGTCAAATCTGATAGAAACATGAGGTCAAAGTCCCTTGGGAGGTATGTCTCTTTGTATGGTCCGGAGAAAGCGGTCAAGATAAGTTCAAACCCCATAGTAACCGATGACGGCGTCGATGTGAGGATACCGCTGTGGCTTACATGGAAGATCGACAGCATCATCGGCGACGATAGCATAGAGTTCAACAGGGTTATCAGGGAAAGAATGGCTGAATGAATGCAGGAAAGGATCCGGATAGAAAGTGGGCGCACCTGATCAAGCGGGCGTTCCAGCTTACAGTAATCACCCTACGATCTCTTTCCCGCCCATGTATCTTCTGAGGACCTCCGGCACGGTGACCGTGCCGTCCTTATTCTGATAGTTCTCCAAGATGGCCACCATCGTCCTCGGAAGCGCAAGACCGGAACCGTTCAGGGTGTGGATGAACTCACTCTTCAGGTGAGGCTCCGGCCTGAACTTGATGCGCGCTCTCCTCGCCTGGAAATCCGTGAAGTTGGAGCATGAGGAAGCTTCCAGCCATACGTCGTTAGCCGGGGCGTGGAGCTCTATATCGTAACACTTGGAACATGCGAAACTCATGTCGCCTGTGCAAAGCAGCAGGACGCGGTATGGGAGGCCGAGGGCCGTTATGAGGTCCTCCGCATCTTTCCTGAGGTCTTCCAACACATCGTACGAGGTCTCCGGGTGGACGAACCTGACCATCTCCACCTTGTTGAACTCGTGCACCCTGATGATCCCCTTCGTGTCTGCGTGTTTCCCGACCTCCCTTCTGAAAGAGGGGAGGTATGCGGTGTAAAGGATGGGAAGCTGTTCTTTATCCAGGATCTCATCCATGAGCAGATTCGTTATGGGCACCTCTGCTGTAGGGTTCAGGAACATCTCGTCCCTCTCAAGATAGTACATATCGTCCTTCAGATTGGGGTACTGTCCGGTACCGGTGAGGGCCGCTTTATTCACGACCACCGGCGGGAACACCTCTGTGTATCCCTGCTCTGCATGGGTGTCCAGGAAGAAATTGATCAACGCGCGCTCGAGACGCGCGCCGTCCCCCTTAAGGCAGTAGAATCCGCTGCCGGCCACCTTCACGCCCCTGTCGAAATCGATGATGTCCAAGGCCTCTGCTATCTCCCAGTGCTGTTTCGGCGTGAAATCGAATTTCCTCTTCGCCCCGCATTCGCGGACCAGCACGTTCTCCGTGCTGTCCTTTCCTATCGGGACCGAACTATGGGGGATATTGGGGATGTTAAGCAGACAGTCCTCTCTGGTCAGATCCAGCTCGGCCATCGTGGCGTCGTTGTTCTTGATCCTCTCGGACACATCGCGCATCTCGATGACCTTGGCCTCCTTCTCTTTTCCATCCATTTTGGATATCTGCACCGAGACCTCGTTCCTTACCTTCCTCAAACGGTTGTTCTCGTCGGTAAGCGCCCTCCATTCGGAGTCGGCGGAGAGGAACATGTCCAGCACCTTTGTGTCCTTGTTCCTGTCCGTGAGCATCTGCCTGATGGTCTCCGGCTGTGTCCTTATAATGTTGGCGTCAAGCATGTCCGTCCCTCAGAATTTCTTCTGGCTCAGTGAGGTCCATGTCCTTTTGTCCGTAAGCACGACCACGCCGCCCCTGACATCCACTATGACGGAGTTCGTGGATGAGGCAAGCTCTTCGGCGACGGCCTTCGGTTCGTCGTCAACGGTGCCCAGGACCTTGACCTTGATCAAACGGGCATTTTTGAGTTGGGATGCGATCTCGTTAATCACGCCTTCGTCTATCCCTTCTTTTCCTACGTGAACCGTCGGGCTGAGATCTTTGGCACGCCTCATCAGTTCTTTTCTTGCTTCTTTCTCCGTCATTTTTCTCTCTCCTTAAGGTACGGCATCCTCTTCAGACCGCCGCAGTTCTGGCACGTGGCCACTATCTTATTGGCTGTCAGTCTCACCGTGCAGTTGACTCCCGGGACAAGCGGCATCAGACACTTCTTGCAGTATCTGAATTCCTCCGGCATTTTCGCCTTCGTCTTTCTGCTGATCTTTCTCGCCAATGAGACATATCTTACGGCGAGGTCCTCCCTGCCGTCCGCCAGCGCATTGACCGACAGTCCGGTAAGTATCGAAATGCGCTCTTCGCCTATACCGACGACCGCATTCTTGGAGATACGCCTTTTCGACATGTTCTCTGATGGGAGTTGAGATACGGATATAAAGATTATCTCTATGTTCCCGTGCGCGCCGTTGTGGTGAATTCTCCGGCGGACGGCGCGCGTCCGAACGGACCGCCCGGGTCTCAACAGGTATGCGGATAATTAAAAAGCCTTCAGCGGATGTCCGTAATGTCTGTTGAACGCATATTTACAGAAAAAGGACGAAGTGAGAGAAATGATCATTGCATATCTTGGGCCGGAGGGAACATTCACCGAACAAGCGGCAAACCTTTTTGCGGGATCGATGAAACAGTCTGAGTTCTCTCTTTCTCCGTTCGCAACGATAGAGGATGTCTTTGACGCCGTAGAGACCAAAAAGGCGGCATACGGCGTCGTTCCCATCGAGAATTCGATAGAGGGGGCGGTGAATACGACCATCGATACCCTGATCTTCGACTCAGATCTTCACATCTCTAAGCAGCTGACGCTGCCCATCTCGCAAAATCTGATGGTCAGCGAAAAAAATGCTGACCGCGCGATCACGAAGATCCTGTCCCACCCGCAGGCCTTGGCCCAGTGCAGGAAATTCATAAACAGGTTCTATCCGAAAGCGGTCATCGAGATCGCGAGCTCGACGGCCGAGGCCGCAAGACTGGTCGCGGGCTGCGGACCGGGAAGCAAAGAGGTCATCGGCGCGATCGGTTCGAAGAGTTCCGCCGAAAAATATGACCTCGAGGTCATCCACGAGAACATCCAGGACAATAAGAACAATACGACCCAATTCATCTTGCTGACCAAGGCTGACACATCGGCGCCGAAGGCCGATTGCAGCACGTCGATCGCATTCTCGACGGAACATAGACCGGGAGAGCTTTACAGGGTCCTTGATATCTTTGCCATATGGGATCTCAACCTGACGAAGATCATGTCGCGCCCGACGAAAACGGGCAAGGGAGAATACGTTTTCTTTGTAGAGATCGAAGGCAGCGAGAACACATCTGACATCTCCGACGCGTTGACCATGATAGAGCGGAAAACAATCTTCTTTAAAAAATTGGGTTCTTACCATACAATCAAGGCGTGAAGTGCGGAAGCCGCTCGAATTAAGGATTAATACAACCTCCTATATCTCTCCGCATGGAGTCCCCGCTGGCCGCCCTGAAAAAATTCCTGATCGGTGCGCTACTGGGAATAATCTCCTTCGTACCGGGAGTGAGCGGGGTCGTTCTGGCCGTGACCCTCGGCGTTTATGAGAGGATCGTGGAGGACATCGCAGACATCTTCCATAAGATACGGCAGGACTTCAATTTCCTGATGGTGATCGGGCTCGGTCTCCTTTTCGGTATGGTGATCGCCTCTTTCGGTCTCAAGTATGTCATAGATAACTACACCATCGCAGCGATGATGCTGTTCTTGGGTATGATACTGGGACAGATTCCACAGCTATGGAAATACACTTTGCCGGAGGTCAAACCCTCCAAGACCGATATCACGGCGCTTGTGATCGGCGTTCTCATAATGTGCTTGTTCCTCGTGTTCAGGGTGTCTGAGGATGTGGAGGTCGGGCACGACGTTGCATCTATCCTTTTGATGCTGCTTATCGGCGTTATATACGCGATAGCACACATAGCACCGGGAATAAGCGGTTCCACGCTGCTTCTGGCGATAGGACTGCTATACCTGCCTATGGAAGTGATCTCCTCTTTCGACTTCGTCCTTCTGCTGCCCTTTGCGATAGGTACAGCTGTCGGTCTCATCGGCTTTGCCAGGACCGTCCACTATGCGATATCCAATTACAGGAAGACCACGTACATGATGATTTTCGGGCTTACGATCGGTTCTTTCCTTGTGGTGTTCAAGGAGGCGTACTCAGCCTATGGCGGCGCCGAAGATATCCTGTTCGGGGCGATCGCGCTTGCCGTGGGCATCCTGGTGAGCCTTTGGTTCTCGAGAGTAGGTCAAAAGACATCGGCGGAATATTCCGTCAAATGATAGAAAGGGCAACGCCGCGGCATATACAAACAGAAAGTGTTATATGATGCCTGCCATTGGGTAGGCTAATAAGAATAAAAGATAGGACAGCAACAGTCTTTAAATAGAAATTCGAGATTGTCGCTCTATCACATTCCACACAGGTGGCATAAATGGTAAGAAAGCCCGCATCGATGTACAGAAGGATCACAGGACAAGCGTATACACGCCGCGAATACATGGGAGGAGTTCCCGCAAGCAGGCTGAGCCAGTTTGACATGGGGAGCCCCGGTGAAGAGTTCCCGATAGTCCTCACGCTCAAGGTGAAGAATCGCGTGCAGGTAAGGCACACCGCACTGGAAGCGGGACGTATCGCGGCCAACAAGATGCTTTCAAGCCAGGCCGGAGTGGCGAACTACCACCTCAAAGTAAGGGCATACCCACACTGCGTTCTCAGAGAGAACAAACTCGCCACCGGAGCAGGTGCGGACCGTGTGTCAAGCGGGATGCGCTCTGCCTTCGGCAAAACCGTCGGTACAGCGGCGAGGCTTGAGCGGGACCAGGCGATCCTCACTGTTGGCGTGACCGCGGAAAAAGCGGATGTGGCCAAGACCGCCCTTTGGAAGGCGTCGATGAAATTCCCGTCCCCCTGCTACGTAGATGTAGAGAAGGGGCAGGAATACCTGAAGTAAATGTTCGATCTCGATCTGAACTCGGCAGTGTCATGGATCAAAAAGAATGGCTACGGCAGCGTGGCCGTCCAGCTGCCCGAGGGTCTGAAGGGCGACGCCCTTCGGATATCTGATTTTCTCTCCAACCTCACAGGCGCGAGCGTCATTATTCTGGGCGACCCATGCTACGGCGCATGCGACCTTTTCACTGACCACAGAATATACGCGGATGCGCTGGTGCATTTCGGGCACTCACCGATCCATCCGCAGGAGAATGACGAGGATGTTCTTTTCATAGAGGTCAGGGCTGACCCGGACATCGAAGACGCCGTGAGGAAGGCGTCCGGAATGCTGCCGAAGAGGATAGGACTTCTGGCCACCGTACAGTATATCGGGCTCATTCAGAAAGCGAAGGCGGTGCTCGAAGAGGACGGGAAGGAGGTCTTTGTCGGGAAAGGCGACAGCAGGATATTCCACCCCGGCCAGGTGCTTGGCTGCAATTACAGTTCGGCCGCATCCGTCCGCGATGAGGTGGACGCCTTCCTGTATCTCGGGGAGGGAGATTTCCACCCCCTCGCGGCGGCATTCAGCACGAAAAAGGAGATGCTGGTCCTCAATCCGGTCATGGGAGAGATAAGAAAGGTGGACGAGGCTAAAGAAAGGATGCTCAGAAAAAGGTTCGCCACCATAGAAGCGGCGAAGGCCGCGGAAAGTTTCCTTGTGATAGTCTGCACCAAAGCCGGGCAGAACAGGTCCGCCGCCGCCGACATAATGATCGACATGATAAACGGCCAGGGGAAAAAGGCGTACAGGCTGACGATCGGAGAGATCGGCCCGGATGCCCTTATGCATTACAAAGTGGACGCATACATCAACACCGCCTGCCCGAGAATAGCCATGGACGATTCGGCAAGATATTCCAAACCAATGCTGACCGTGACCGAAGCGGAGATTGCGCTTGGCATCAGGAAATGGGAAGATTACGAGTTCGACACTATCATCTGAACGATTCCGGCCGTTCGGCCCTCCGTGTTGTTATTTTCGCAGAAGAACATTTCCCAGTGTCATCACAAATCCTTAATACGCACGATATTATCAACACCCGATGTTCACAGTAAAGGACCTTCTTCAGGCAGAACTTCCGGACGTACGCGTCGGGATCGGCCGCTGCGCTGACTCCCGGCATGTGGAGAGCAGCGTCCGCACGCTGAACAAAAAAGGCATAACGATATACACAGACCCGAAAAAGCTCGTGGACGACCTGTACACCGGGAAGATCGACGCGGCCGTCAGGGGGGACATGCCGTCCTCCGATCTGCTTCATATCCTGAAGGAAAGGGCGGGGGTAGAAGAACTGGAAAGGCTGGTCATAATGGAGCCGAAAAGAGGCCGCGCGTTCTTCATGGCACCGGTAGGCATAGACGAGGGGTCCACCGTTGAGGAGAAACACAGGATCGCCGTCAAAGCGATGAAACTCATGAAAGATATGGGGGCCGGAACGAAGATAGCGGTAATGTCCGGAGGCAGAAGCGGCGACAAAGGAAGGACCAAGGCCGTCGACAAGACCATCGAGGACGCGGAGAAACTGGTGGCCATTCTCAAAGAGGAAGGTTATGATGCATATCATGCGGAGATACTGATTGAATCCGCGGTCGAGGAAGCGGACCTGATAATAGCGCCGGACGGGATAACCGGAAACCTGATTTTCAGGACCCTGCATTTCATCGGCGACGCCATAGCTCTGGGCGCCCCGGTGCTGAATATCGATAAGGTCTTCGTTGACACGTCCAGAGCGAAGACGGACTATTTGGACTCACTAATACTCGCGATGAAATTGGCAGAGGGAAAGAGATGATCATAGAGATAGACGGGGGGCATACCGGGATAACTTTCTCGTCCTGTCATTTCATTCCGAGGCACGAGAAGTGTTCCAGGCTTCATGGGCACAGCTATATCGTAAGGATCAGGCTCGAAGGGGAACTGGATGAGAACGGCATGGTAATGGACTTCGTCATCCTAAAGAAGAAACTCAGGTCGATGACAGCGGAGATGGATCATAAGGTCCTTCTGCCGGCGGCCTCCAAGATCGTGAAGATAGAAAAGAAGGACGGTTCCATAGAGGCTGTTTCCTGCGGCAAGAGGTACGTTTTCCCGGAAGAGGACGTTCTGCTTCTGGATATACCGACGACGACGGCAGAGGAGATGGCCAGGATGATGACGGAGAGGATCGTCGCCGACACGGATCTCCCAAGAACGGTCAGGAGCGTCGCCGTAGGGCTGGACGAGGAGCGGGGGCAGACGGCATGGTACACAAAGGTGTTGTGATGCCGAAGGCCGTCGTGTTATTATCGGGAGGACTGGACTCGGCAGTGACATTGGCCATCGCGCTTGACGAAGGGATGGACGTCACGGCGGTCAGTTTCAGATACGGACAGAGACACAAGAAGGAGCTGGATTCCGCGAAGGCTGTGTGCAAGCATTACGGCATAGAGAGTCTGGTGATCAACATGGACCTGTCGTCCTTCAGATCGGCCCTTACGGACGGCGGGCTCGAAGTGCCCGCCGACAGAGAGGGTGAACTCGATGCGGAGATACCCATAACATATGTTCCGGCAAGGAATCTTATTTTCCTGAGCATGGCGGCCGGCATCAGCGAGAGCATCGGTGCGGAGGCGATATACATAGGGGCGAACGCCGTGGACTATTCCGGATATCCGGACTGCCGGCCGGAGTTCTTCAGGTCGTTCAGGGAGACACTTGCCGAAGGCACGAAAGCAGGGATGGAAGGAAGGGCCGCAGAGGTAAGGGCCCCGATACTCGGCCTTTCCAAGGCCAGCATCGTGAGGAAAGGGAAGGAGCTGAACGCCCCTTTGCATCTTACATGGTCTTGCTATGAAGGCGGGAAGGCCGCTTGCGGCCACTGCGACTCATGCAGACTGAGGATGAAAGGCTTCGAGGAAGCCGGATACAAGGACGAGATACGCTATCGGTGAATAAAATGAAGATCTGCGAGTATTTCAGATCGATCCAGGGAGAGGGGCTGATGATAGGTGCCCCCACATATTTCATAAGGACGGCAGGCTGCAATCTCAGGTGCGAATGGTGCGATACCGCTTATGCTCAGGAAGGCGGCATGGAGACATCCGTTGACGAGATAATGGAGATGGTCGACGATACCGAGAACGTCTGCATCACCGGCGGGGAGCCGATGCTGCAGAAAGATATGCCGGAGCTGTTGGATAGGCTTCTTGAGGCCGGCAAAAGGATAGTTGTGGAGACCAACGGCTCAGTGGACATCTCCGGGATACCGAAGGATGACAGGATAATCGTCAGTCTCGATGTAAAGTGCCCCTCATCGGGAATGTCGGGAAGAAACCTTATTTCGAACCTCGAACACATCGGGAAGAAGGATCAGCTGAAGTTCGTGATCGGGGACCAAGTGGATCTCAACTACGCTATGCGGTTCATAAGAGAGAACAGGACGGACGCGAACATAATATTCTGCCCGGTGGGAGGCATGGACCTTCTCCCCATCGCGGAAGAGGTCGTCCGCAGGAAACTGAACGTGAGGGTGCTCCCGCAGCTTCACAAGATAATATGGGGGGACAAGAGGTCGGTCTGACCGCGTCCTTTCACATCATCGCAATTAAAGATCCAAAGCAGCGCGGATAACGATTTGATATGTTTATTTGAGGGGCGGAAATGAATTTTGAGATACTGCGTCATGAAAAAGAATGACGATCCCCTCGGACCTGTGGACGCCGGTTAACCGCTCTTCGGTGATCCTTCCTGCCGCGAGATCCTCGCTTCGCGTCTTCTTTTAAAGTCCATCACGCACTCTTCGACCGTCCCTTCCTCGTCGTAGGCCACGTGTATCCCTGCCTTGCCCAGGATATCGAGGCCGTGGGAACCTATGCCTCCGGTGATCACGGCATCTACTCCCATCCCCGCGATCGCATCGGCCACTTTCATCCCCGCGCCCAATGAATCGGCATATTCGTTCGCCACAACATGATAGTCAAGCGTGTCCGCATCGACTATCAGAAAGAACGGGGCGTGGCCGAAATCCTCCGCGACATATGATTCGAGCGTATCCCCTTCAGCTATGACGCAGATCCTCATCTCTTCTCCGCGGCTTTTATGAT
>JGI24705J35276_12237261_pt1 | contig 10429 bp, 8 predicted proteins | sample TergutNt197P4_FD_35276 | JGI IMG/M metagenome (IMG submission 35276)
TTCATATTATCCTCCTTAGTAGTAATATTATTAAATATTTTCATCTATAGCATGTAAAAATTATCATACTACTCTCTTTTTGTCAATAGTTTTTTGTAAATATAATAATTTATACTCAAATGGTTGGTTGCCAAAGTAAGGTTGGTTGACAAAGTAAATGCGGCTACTGTATTGACATGGGTTAATTTTTGCCGTATACTAAACCTAGTAAATTATTAGACATTAAATTTCTATACAATAATTAAGGAGACAGATATGAATGTATCTACCAAGGGCCGCTATGGCTTGCGCGCAATTATGGATATTGCCAAATATGGGCAAGAGCGGCCGGTGACTTTATCGGCAATTTCTCGCAGGCAGCAGATTTCTGAAGGGTATTTGGAACAGCTTATGTCGTCTATGAAAAAAGCCGGGCTGGTTAAAAGTAGCCGCGGCGCGCAGGGCGGATACAGTTTGGCCTGCGAACCGGATAAAATAGAGGCAGGGGATATTTTTCGTGCTTTGGAAGGGCCGCTGGCTTTAACTGCTTGCATTGGCGAAGCGGAAGAACAAGCTTGTTTTATGCAGGAAAGCTGCGGCAGCCGCTTTATATGGGAAGAATTGCAAAAAGCGGTAAGCCGTGTGCTGGCTTCTTATACTTTAGCGGATCTTTTAGCACGGGAGAAAAATTAACGCAAAGCAGATATGAAACGGAGGGTTTTTTATGCTAAAGGTGTATTTGGATCATGCTGCTACCACACCTCTTTTTCCACAGGTGATAGAGAAAATGACTGTATTTTTACAAGAGCATTATGGCAACCCTTCAAGCCTGCATAGCTTTGGTCGCGACGCTAAAGCTTATTTAGAGCAGGCTAGAGCAGAGGTGGCTACTCTCATAAACGCTGCCGCAGAAGAGATTTATTTTACTAGCGGCGGTACGGAAGCGGATAATATTGCTATTTTAGGCAGCGCGGCTACGACGCAAAAAAAACATCTTATAACTTCTGCCATAGAACATCATGCAGTACTAGATACCTGTGAATATTTACGCCAACAGGGTTTTGAATTGAGCATACTGCCGGTAGATGAATATGGTATGGTGCAGCCGGCAGTTTTGGCGCAGGCTTTGCGTGAAGATACTTATTTAGTATCTATTATGCATGGCAATAATGAAGTAGGCTCCATTAACCCTATACGGGAATTGGTAGAACTGACCCATGAGGCAGGGGCGCTGTTTCATACAGATGCTGTGCAAAGCGTGGGTAAAATAGAGGTAGATGTAAAAAAACTGGGAGTAGATATGCTCACTTATTCTTCGCATAAAATAAACGGCCCCAAGGGTGCGGGCGCGCTTTTTGTGCGTAGAGGGCTAGATGTGCAAGGAAGGGTTTACGGCGGCGGGCAAGAAAAAAAGCTGCGTTCCGGAACCGAGAATTTGCCCGGTATTGTAGGCTTCGGCGCAGCAGCGGCCCTTACTGCTTTATCTTGGCAAGAGGATGCAAAGCGCCTGCGCATTTTGCGGGATATGTTTGTGGCAGAGGTATTGCGTACTATACCGGGTGCCCGTTTAAACGGGCACCCGGTAAAGCGCCTGCCGCAGAACGCTAATTTGAGTTTCGATTATGTGGAAGGCGAAGCGCTGTTATTGCATTTAGATATGCATGGAATAGCAGCTTCCAGCGGTTCGGCTTGTTCTTCCGGCTCTATGAGCCCTTCTCATGTATTACAAGCTATGAAGCTGAGCGACAACTGGCTAGCCAGCGCCATCCGTTTCAGCTTAGGTTATGGTGTAGATGAACAACAGCTAGGTTATGTGCTGGAAGTTTTACAAAATAAAGTTGCGTTATTACGAAAAGCCAGCCCGTTTTACACGGAATAAAGCATGTGGCGGCTTTCAGCTGCTAATTATTTTTTAAGGCATAGTTTGTAAATGATTTGCAAAACACTATCGAAATCTATAGGTTTTGCTATATGACCGTTCATTCCCGCTTCCCTTACAAAAGCTAAATCCGCTTTCATTACATTAGCCGTCATAGCCACTATGGGAACAGATTTCGCGTCTTTACGCAATAACTTGCGGATTGTGCCTGTTGCTTCGTATCCGTCCATTTCCGGCATTTGTATATCCATTAGAATAATATCAAAATAACCGGGAGGGGAGTTGGCGAATATATCTACCGCCTCTTTTCCGGTAGTGGCTTCTTCGATCTGCATGCCGGTTTCACAAAGCATTTCTGTTACGATTAGGCGGTTGATATCAATATCATCTGCCACCAGCGCGCGTAGATTAGAATAATCGGCGCTATCTTTTGCATTGTTTAACACTTCCGTGTCGAAAGCCATACCGCTTTTTTCTGCAGCCTTAAGCCGCAACACAAAAGAAAAGGTGCTGCCTACGCCCAATTTGCTTTCTACCCAAATACTACCGCCCATCATTTCTACAATATTTTTAGATATGGCAAGACCTAAGCCTGTGCCGCCAAAGCGTCGGGAAATACTGGTATCTGCCTGTTCAAAAGATTGGAATAAACGCCCAACCTGTTCTTCACTCATGCCTATGCCCTGATCTGCTATAGAAAAACTGAACTGCGACCAAGTTTCATCTAAATCATCTTCCGTTACGGATATTTTAATTTGTCCGCCATCCGGCGAGAACTTGACGGCATTGGCCAATAAATTAAATAAAACCTGGTTTAACCTTAGTTTATCTACCCGGGCATGATCCCGGTTTATACTAAGATCCTGCGATATTTCTAGATTATTTTCGCTGGCTTTAGAATGCATCATTGAAACCACAAATGAAATGTTTTCGGAAAGCTGTATTTCCTCCTCTGCTAAGATTAATTTACCCGCTTCGATTTTAGACATATCCAGTATATCGTTGAGCAAGCCTAATAGATGCGTAGAAAAGTGTTCAATATTGTTGATACACTCCTGTATTTTTTCATAATCATTGGTACGGCGGGCTATTTGCGCCATGCCGATAATAGCGTTCATAGGGGTGCGTATTTCATGGCTCATATTGGAAAGAAAAGTGGTTTTAGAGCGGTTAGCCCTATCTGCTTCTCTTTTGGCGCGCGTAGCTTCGGTAATATCAACTAAAGTTAGCATTACACAAGCCAGCTGATCTTCGCCGTTTAATACGCGGCGCAGCGAAAAGCCATAACTGTAAGACTGCTCTATATCTGTAGAATTCAAACTGAGGGCGCCAGAAAAAACACCGCTGCCATTATCGGAAAAAATTGCCTGCGCCCCCTGGGGCATTTTTAAAGATTTATCTACTGTTAGTACGCGGGCCAAGAGGTTGCTTGATTGAGTGTTTAACCCGAAGTAAGGCAAAAAGTCGTACATAGCTTTGTTGCCATAAACGAATACTGCTTGAGGATCGAAAAAAGATATAGCTACCGGCACAACATCTAAATGATGGCAAAAAGTTTGCAGGGTCATATTAACGCTTTTTAGAATATTGTGATAATCGCCGCGATACCCGCTAACATCTGCTCTGGTGTGCAAAAGACCGGCGCGGGCATTGAAAAACACTTGATAATTATCATTAATAAGCCCTGCGATAGAATTTGCTACCTTGATAATGGCGCGGCCAATTTGCTCCATTTCGTCGTTGGGGAATTGTGTATTTGTTATTTGGGTGTTGCCATTGGCCAATTCTTCGGCAGCGGCAATAATAGTGTTTACAGATTTACCAATAGAATTGATGATGATAGTGCCGAAAATGATCATTACACAAACAAGGAAAAGCAAGAGGCCGGCTATTACTAAGGATGAACCAAAATAGCTGCTTCTTGCTTTTTGGCGGCTGGCATAAGCCTGGGCTTCATTAAGGGTAACCAGATCTTCTAAAAGCTTATAAATATCTGTGGACATAGAAAGCACATCGCCATTAAGTAAATCTAGGGCGGCTGTTGCTTGACCATTAATAGATAATTGCGCCACTTGATCTATTTCTAAAGACCATTCAAAAACCCGCAAGCTTAAATCGGATAAAGAGGCGTATTCGCTGGATTGTTCATGTCCGTGATCATATAAAATGCCGAGATAATCATTGATATCTCGCAACAATTTCGCTTGATAGATATTTATGGATACATAAATTTCCTCCGGATCATCTGCGGAATAAATGATCACATCTCGCGCCAGCGATTCTATTTTTTCTAAATTGAAGGTTATAGCATTCAAACAAGCCAGCGGTTGTATAATGATATAATCATTAGAGCTGATGATTTTGTTCATATTTGAAATGTTTAAATATCCGCATAAAGCTATCAAAAAAGACGCGGCAATGGCTATGCCAAAGGAGATGAGCATTTTGGTTTTTATGGTCAAATTATTTATAAGCACAGCCACGCTCCTTTTTTCATAGCCTCTCGCCTATTTTTTGTAGACATAGATACTTAAGCGCCGTTATATATCTGTATAGCCCGGGTCTTGGGGCACTATAAGCGCCAAGGCTATATAAACAAGTACGCCGCCGAAAATGAAGCCGGGGAAAAAAGCGCAAATTACAAATAGTACACGGATGATGGTGGGGTCTATAGAAAAAAACTCTCCCGCGCCGCCGCATACCCCGGCCAGCTTGCGATCTTTAACAGAACGGTATAATTTTTTATTCATGTTTCTCCTATCCTTTTTGGCTGGGTAGCAGTCCTTTTCTCCAGCTGTCTTTTAAAGAAACTATACGGTTGAAAACCGGAAAACCGGGTTTTGTATCTAAATCTACGGCAAAATAGCCATGGCGCAAAAACTGAAAGGTCTGCCCGGCGGCAATATCGGCTAAAGAAGCTTCTACCAATGCGCTTGGCGGAATAATTAAAGAATCTTGTGCCAGGTAATCGGTAAAGTTTTCCCCTTCGGCTACGTCGTCGGGGTTTTCTTTGGTAAACAGCTGCCCATACAAACGTACTTGCGCCGGCAAGGCCGAGAAAGCTTCCAGCCAGTGAATAGTTCCTTTAACTTTTTTGCCGCTTCCTGCCTCGCCGCTTTTAGTTTGCGGGTCGTAAGTGCACAGTAACTGCGTAATCTGGCCTGCTTCATCTTTTATTACTTCTTCGCAGCGAATAATATAAGCATGCTTTAAGCGTACTTCACCGCCGGGATAAAGGCGGTGGAAGCCTTTGACTGGGTTTTCCATAAAATCGCTTTGTTCAATATACAATTCGCGGCCCAAGATGAGCTCGCGGCTACCGTTTTGTGGTTGTTCCGGGTTATTCTCGGCGTCGAGCTTTTCTGTTTTGCCTTGTGGCCAATTGGTCAGGATTATTTTTAAGGGCTGCAATACAGCCATTACCCGGTTGGCGCTGATATTTAGCTCATCGCGCAGGCAATGTTCCAGCAAGGAAAAATCCACGGTACTATTAGCCTTGGCTACGCCAATTTTTTCGCAAAAGCTGCGTATAGCCGCCGGCGGATACCCACGCCGCCGCATTCCCGCCAAAGTAGGCATACGAGGGTCGTCCCAGCCGTTTACAAAGTTTTCTTCTACTAAAAGACGCAGTTTGCGTTTGCTCATTACCGTATAGGTAATATTCAGCCGCGCGAATTCTATCTGTTGGCTTAGGCAGGGAACATCGCAGTTTTCTATGCACCAATCGTAGAGCGGGCGATGATTTTCGAATTCCAAGGTGCAAATGGAATGCGTTATACCCTCTAAGGCGTCGGAAAGGGGGTGGGCGTAGTCATACATGGGGTATATACACCAGGTATCGCCGGTACGAGGATGAGTGGAGCGCTGTATGCGGTAAAGCACCGGGTCGCGCATATTAAAATTGGAAGAAGCCATATCTATGCGGGCGCGCAGCACGCGGCTGCCATCTGCGAATTCTCCATTACGCATGGCTGTAAATAGCTGCAGGTTTTCTTCTACAGACCGCGCGGCATAGGGAGAAAGCTTCCCTGGTATGGTAGGCGTACCGCGATAAAGGCGTATTTCTTCTTGGCTTAAGTCGCAGACATAGGCTTTGCCTTTTTTTATCAGTTGCACTGCAAATTCATATAATTGCTCAAAATAATCGGAGGCGAAGTAAAGCCTGTTTTCCCAGGTAAAACCCAGCCAATTCACACTTTCCATAATTGAATCTATAAACTCTTGTTCCTCTTTAGAGGGATTTGTATCGTCGAAGCGTAAATTACAGAGTCCGCCATATTTTGTGGCTGTGCCAAAATTCAGGCAAATAGATTTGGCATGGCCAATATGCAGGTAACCATTGGGCTCCGGTGGAAAGCGCGTATGTACGCGCAGCCCATATTTGCCGCTTTCTAAATCTTTGTGTATAATGTCGTCGATGAAATTTGTACTGGGTAAAGCTAAAAGATCCTGTTTATTCAAACTAACCCCTCCTCATTATGTAGAATTGATTGACAAGGTTGTTTTCTATTATACCCTTTACGGCGTGAATATACAAGAACAAAAAAACGGCAAATAAGCCATTTTATGTTTTACACACTGCTAAGTAATATATATAACCCGGCGGAAAGCGCATACATGATCAAATATGTGGGCAGGCTTTTGGCCAGCACATGGCGGAGATCGGCTTTAAAATATTCGGTTACCATGGTAATGCAAAGGTGCATAGGCGTTACCATTACGCCACAGTAAGCAGAAAGTATAATCAAAGTAGCTATAGGTAGGGTATTGCTCACACCTATTAGGGCTAAGGGAAGAACAATACCTGTGGTTGTAATAGTCATACCTGTTATGGCAGAAATTAGCAAAGCCATCAGCGAAAAAGTTAAAAAAGCGGGAATAGGCAATTTGGCTATGGCGCCGGGCAGTATATCTGTTACTCCACAAAGCATCAAAGTATCTTTAAAAGCCATTACTGCCATTACAGTAATCAATAAACGCAAATTAGTACATTCTTTAAGCAATTGCGGCAAATGCCGCGCCGGCAGGCGTTCGCTGATGATCAAAGCAATTAATATAATACCCGTGGCAATATATACCGGAATATGAAAGGCTAACATCAGGCCAATAAGGGTCAATAAAGGCCATAAAGCAAGCAATAAAGCCAACGTTTTTTTCAGGCGCCCACTACGGGGAAAAGGCTGATGCCGCGGGACTTTGCGCATATGCCATTGCCCTATAATAAAAGCGATAACTGCCATGGGAAACAGTACCGGTATCAAGCGGCTTAAGGGTTGGTGAGAAAGCTGGCTGGTCAAGATGATACAGGGGTAGGTGGGGAAGAATATTTCCATAATATGGCGATAAAAGCTATTGAGGAAGGTTTTATCTTCGGCGCTAAGCGAAGTTCCCTCCGCCGCTTTGCCAACCATAGGGGCAGAAAACAGAGCTCCCCCGGCGGAAGGCATAAAGCCTATGAGCATGGGCAGCAGGGCAATATTTAGTTTTTTACTGTGAAATAAATCGTCCATGGAAGAAAGCAGACGTTTCATATAGCCACGCTTGACCATGATCTCTTCCAATAGCATGATAAGATACATGGTTAATAGCAAGGTCAAGGTTTCGCGGCTGATCAGCGATAAAGCATAGGTTTTGCCAAAAGTTGTAAGAGGTATTGAAAATAGTATTGCCAACAGCAACGAAGCCACCGGCATAACGATGATAATGGGCGCTTTTTTGCCCAAAAAGATCATGATCAATACAAATACCAGCGCTATTTTAATTATTTCCATTATTAAGCCGCCTTAGTTATTATATATGTATTATAGAAAATATTAGGGATAAAATCAATGGGGTTATATAAACAATTGCCAGGATGCCAATGAATAGTTTTATTTAATCTTTTCTAAGGCTGTTCTTAAACTAGATAAGATTTTTATCAGGGCAAAAGAAGGAATACTGCCGCTTACAGAGAATTCTCTTTTGAGTTTTATTTGATTTGTTTATGACTTATGCTTCCACATTTTAAAAAATCGGCGGTATAAAATATGTTGAGATTTACAAATATGATCAATACTGTAGACGCACATACCGGCGGCGAGCCTTTACGTATTATAACCGCCGGTTTGCCTCCGCTGATAGGTGCGGATATTTTGGATAAACGCATTTATTTTAAAAATAACTTTGATCATTTACGCAAGTTGATAATGCTCGAACCGCGGGGCCATTCCGGCATGTATGGCTGCATCATCACTCCGCCCACTACAGAAGACGGCGATTTTGGGGTGATTTTTACCCATAATGAAGGCTATAGCAGCATGTGTGGACATGGTATTATAGCCGTTACCAAGACGCTGATAGAGATTGGACAAATAAGTATAAAAGAAGGGGCAAATACTGTACGCATCGACGCACCGGCAGGGCGGGTGACCGCTACGGCCCACTGTGAGAAAGGCTTAGTTAAATATGTGGAATTTGAAAATGTGCCTTCTTTTGTTTATGCGCAAGATGTGCCGCTAAAGCTTAGCGGTTTAGGTGAAATAAAAGTAGATATAGTTTATGGCGGTGCTTTCTATGCTTATGTAGACGCAGATAAGCTGGACCTTAGTGTTGATCCTCTTTATATGGAAGAATTAGTAAAGCGCGGTATGGAGATAAAATATGCGGTAATGGATAGTATGCATGTAGAGCATCCGCTGGAACCGCGCATTGCCGGCATCTACGGCACAATTTTTACAGCGCCGCTACAGCAAACAGAGTTTGGCTGGCATTCCAAAAATGTATGTATTTTTGCCCAAGGGCAAATAGACCGTTCGCCTACCGGTACCGGCACAGCGGGACGCTTGGCTTTATTATATAAAAAAGGCCTGTTTAGTGAAGGGATGACCCTGCAAAATGACAGTATTATCGATACTGTGATGACCGGCCGCATAGCCGGTTTCTGCAAACTGGCCGATTTTTCGGCTATTATACCTATCGTAGGTGGTGCGGCTTATATTATGGGTTTCAATCAGCTGGTTCTGGATCCCGAAGACCCATTACCAACGGGTTTTAGGATCACCGGCGGTTGAGATATGCCGCTTAGCGGGCAGTGCAAGTTTTACCCGCTGATTGGCACAAATGCAATTATAATTTGTAGGTGTATTTTGAAAGGGGGATATTAAATGTCGAAGAAAGTAATGCTTATTGTGGTATTGATCCTAAGTTCGTTGATGTTGCTTGCTGCCTGTGGCCAAGGCGAAAAGAGCGGCGATACGCTGAAAATTGGCGCGCTATTGCCCATGACCGGTTCGGAAGCCCCGTATGGCGCGGATATGTTGAATTCTTACAAAATGGCAATCGATGAAGTAAATGCCGCAGGCGGAGTATTGGGCTATAAGTTGGAGATATTCAATGAAGACGATGCCTGCGACCCAACACAAGCCAATACCGCCGGAGCAAAAATAGTTTCCGGCGACCCGGATTTTGTGGTGGGCGGTTATTGCTCCGGCGCTACCATTCCTGCCTTACAGCTATTTTTGGATGCCGATAAGCTTATGTTGGTATCCGCCGCCAATTCTACTAAAATCACAGACCTCGGTTTGCCGCAAACCTTCATGGTCAACAGCCCCGGCGGCCAGCAAATAGACATATTCATCAAATTACTCGATAATCTGCACTCTCAGAATGTTTCCGTTATTCATCAGGGCGACGATTATACCAAAGACCTTTCCGATTTAAGCGATAGAATGCTGCCGCCGGCCGGTTATAATGTTGTGACCACCGATGTTATGCAAAAGGGCGAACAAGATATTTCCGCTATAGTAAACAAAATACTTGCAGCCAATGCCGATATGGTGCTATGGTGCGGTTATTTTGCGGATGGTTCTAATGTTATTAAACAGCTGCGTAACGGCGGTTATACCGGCTATATTTGCTGCGGCGACGGTTCTTCCGCTACCGAATTGATAGTTGGTTCCGGCCAGCAGGGCGAAGGCGTTTTTGTGCTTTCACCTCCTTATGTTAATTTTGCCGAAGGCGGACAGGCTTATATAGAAAAGTATAAGTCTTCATATAACGCCGACCCCGGCCCCTATTCCACCTTATGCTATGATACTATTATGCTGCTGGTCGATAGCATCAAACGCGCCAATAGTATTGAAACTGCCAAAGTAGTAAAAGCTATTGAAGATAACAAGTATAAAGGGCTTTCCGGCGACCTTTCTTTTGCCGCAGACCATACGCACTTGATTTCTAATTTCATTGTTTTAAAGATCAATGCCGCAAGTGGCGAATTTGAATTCTATCTTAAATAAAAAATCCGGCTTTGAGACGGCATAATAGATGAACCGATCGTATGGGGGTGCTTTGGCGCCCCTATACGAAAGGTTTTACTCACGGGCAAGTGGCTAGCGCGGGCTTTGCCCGCAAGATGCCAGAGGCCAAAGGAAAGAGGCCAGAGAAAAAAGTATGAAGAAAAGCGCGACGACGCTTTAGTTGGGCAAGTGACTAACGCGGTCTTCGACCGCAAGTGCTGAGTGTTGAATGTTGACCTCCCAGGCTTTTGCCTGAGGTAAAGCCAAAATCTTTGATTTTGAGCTTTACCTACGTGCA
>JGI24705J35276_12237259_pt1 | contig 10425 bp, 8 predicted proteins | sample TergutNt197P4_FD_35276 | JGI IMG/M metagenome (IMG submission 35276)
AACCTTGTTATTGAATCATGAACAAAATGAAGCAAATATCACAATATATCGCGATTGTTTTTTTTACTGTTTCTTGTATGAATAACCATCTTAAAAAAAACATTCAACAATTTATTGGCCAAGAAATTATCCTTTCTTCTGATTGGAAAGCGATGTACAAAGGCAGAGACACGGTTTTAACCGATTTCAGGGAAATAGATGTTAAAATGGTAATTTTCAACGATTCACTTTTATGCGGCTCCTGTCAAGCAGGCAGAATGTTTGAGTGGAATGATATTGTCGCTTATGCAGATTCGTCGTCACAAAAGTTTTTTATCATTTACCTTTTTTCTCCCAGGAAGGAAGATATAAACAGGTTGAACATATCGCTTAAAGCCAACAAGTTTAATTACCCCATTTTTATAGACATAAATTCCTCTTTCATCAAACAAAATCCCCATCTTCCCAAAAATCAGCAATTACACACTTTTCTATTGGATAAAAATAACAAAGTGGTATTGGTGGGAAGTCCGTTATTTAATCCTGCGTTGTGGGAGTTGTACAAAAGTACTATCCAAAAGATGATAGATAACGACGGCGTCTTGCCGGATCAATAGTATGAACCTCGGCAGATTCTCTTCAAAAGCACTTCACGCCTTATCCATTTTGATTACCGCTGTCGGTTGTTTCTTCGTGGCATTCTTGGGATTTCTTATTTTTGTATTTGACACTTATCCGGTGAATACCGGATCTATGACGCCGGCGATCTTACCCGGCGACAGGATTGTAGTAAACAAGTTGATTTTTGGGGCACGGTTGTATAAAAATCTTGATTTTTTGAAAGGAGGTGCATTAAAAACGCTGAGGATGAAAGGATTTAAGAGTATTAATTACAACGATGTGGTTGTGTTTAACCGCACCTATCCGTTGTCTTTTGATATCAGGAAGGTATACGTAAAACGGTGCATTGGTTTGCCCGGCGATACAATTTGGATTCGGAATGGGCAATACCAAAACAGTTCCATAAAAACCCAACTGTTGATGGAGCATTTTACTCCCAAAACCACAGAATATGCAACGGATAGAATGTTTGAGTGTTATCCATATAAAGAGGCCTTGAGCTGGACGATATGGAATTTTGGACCGCTCTATATGCCCCGAAAGGGTGAACGTATAGAGCTCAATCAAACGAATATATGGTTATACCTCAGGTTAATAAGATATGAAAATGGATCGGATATTCAGTTTGAGCGCGATACCGTATTTTGGAACAATCAACCTTTGCAAACCTATACCTTTAAAGAAAATTACTACTTTATGGCTGGTGATAATTTTGCCAATTCCGCAGATTCAAGGTACTTTGGGCCTATACCGGAGACTTTTATCGTAGGCGTGGTTCCACTAAAAATAAATGCAAAACAAAGATGGGAAAGGTTGTAGCCTTATTGTCGTATACAGGGGTTGGTCTACTGATGGCTCTTACCATTGTCGGCACCAACCCCGAATTGGACGTGCAGGATCGGTATTTTATCTGGGTAGTCGTGGGATTGTCGGTTGCAGCTCTGCTGAATGCAGTTTTTACCCAAAATAGAAGCAGGTTTGGCGTTATAGATGGCATGGTTGTACTCTTTTTCCTCTATTTATTTGTTAATTATCACTTTATTTCTCCAATAAATACTTCTGCTAAATGGTTTCAGACGTTGTACCTGTTTATCCTCTACGGATCTTTGCGCCTACTGTTACCGTCCTGCAAAGAGATGGAGCGTTATTTAATGGCAGCTGTGATGATCTGCGGCTTGTGGGAATCCATTTTGGGGCTAATGCAGGTATTGGGTTTTTGTGCATCACATCACCCTCTGTATGCTTTTACCGGCAGTTATGTAAATACCGGTCCTTATGGTGGTTTTTTGGCGGTGATCATGTCTATATCAATGGGTTATATGGTTAAGCATTATCCGTTGAGCATCAAAATAAATTCCGATACGGTATTATACCTGTTGAGCGGCCTCTCCTTTTGTTTTGCTTTTGTCGTTTTCTTTGCCGCCATGAGTCGGGCCGCCATACTGGGTCTGTTGATTGGCGTGGCGGTGATTGCAGTTACACAGCCAAATGCAAAGCGGTGGTTGTCAAATATTTCAAAGAAGAAGCGATTATTGTTTGCCGCTGTTTGTTCTGTAATCATTTTTGGATCAGGGGCAATGTATTACCTCAAAAAAGAATCGGCAGACAGCCGTTTAACAATATGGAAAATATCCTGCAACCTCATCGGCAAAGAGCCGGTATTGGGTTCCGGTTTTGGAAGTTTTTTTGGCGCATACAGTGCCGAGTCGGCAGCGACTTTTGCAACACATCCCCATTCTGCCGCCATTACCATCATTGATGTGCCGGAATACAGTTTTAACGAGTACCTGCAAACAGGAGTGGAAACGGGCATTGTTGGGATGATGCTACTTATATCCACACTCTTTGGGGCGACGTTCAGGCATATCAAAAAGAAGAGTTTATTTGGGTATGGACTGATTGTGATTATGGTCTTTTCATTTTTCTCATTCCCATTTAGTCAATTGCCGTTTTTGATTCTGCTGGTTTTATTTGTGGCTACGGGAGCGGAGCCCGGAATTTGTATGAAAAAAAACAGTTGCGCATTAGTGCAAAGAGTCCCTGCCGTGCTCTTATCCATTGTGCTTGTTGTTTCAGGATGGGGATTGTCGGGCTTCTATGGGGCAAAGATTGAAGCTACGGAGGCATGGCAGAAGGTAAGGCCTCTTTATCGTTCTCAACGCTATAATGAAGCAAGGCAGGAGTATGCAGCACTCTATCCAAATCTCAAAGACAATCCGCGCTTTTTGTTTGAGTATGGTCATGCGCTCAACAAAACGGAGCGTTTTGTGCCAAGTAATGCCGTTCTTAAAGAAGGCGCTCTAATGAGCAGCGATCCTATGTTTTACAATGTGATGGGTAATAATTATAAAGGGCTTGGAGATTTTGTTCATGCAGAAGAAGCCTACAAGTTTGCTTTTGACATTCTCCCCAACAGATTGTATCCTTTATATTTGCTAATGAAGCTCTACATGGAGACCGGCCAGGAAGAGAAGGTTTACGAAATGGCACAGAAAGTAGTAGCGTTTTCCCCAAAGATAGATTCACCTGCAATCAGAGAAATGAAAAGAGCGGCAAACGCGTTACTTCCATGAAAGAGAAGAGAAGAAAAAGGATCATCAAGGTTATGATCACCATTCCGGTATTTTATGTGCTGATATCGTTTATAACTATCGTGGTTTTCAAATATGTACAAATACCCTATACGCCATTGATGGCACTACGGTATTTAGAGCATCGTAAGGATTCTGATTACCGTACCCAAAAAGAATGGAAACCATTGTCCGAAATTGGACAGGAGATGGCCATGGCGGCAATGTCGTCAGAAGATTTTCGGTTTATGAAACACAAAGGTTTTGATTGGGAATTTATTGGCGAGGCATGGCGTGATTACAAGAGAGGAGTAAGCAAACGAGGTGCCAGTTCCATTTCTCAGCAGACAGCCAAAAATGTATTTTTGCTCCCTCATCGTTCCTGGGTCAGGAAAGGATTGGAAGCGTGTTTGACGGTAGGGATTGAGTGGCTTTGGGGCAAGGAGCGCATCTTGGAGGTCTATTTGAACGTAGTTGAAACAGGTCCCGGTCTGTTTGGGGTGGAAGCAGCCGCCCAATGCTACTTTCAAAAGCCATCCAAAGAACTAACCCAAAGAGAAGCTGCGCTCTTAGCCTCCTCTCTCCCCAATCCGAGGAATCGGAGCCCTTTGTCTCCCACCACAGAGATGTTACACAAAGTAACTACCATAGAGATGATAATGTCTTGGCTTCCGGTACCTGAATGGCTTCTTCAACAACCGCGATCCGGTTTTGAGCAGGAACTTCAGCCTACTTCGTCTCCTCAAGATACCTCCGGCGTTAAGGAGATTACTCTATCGTGGAGTGTATTTGGTGATGATGGCTACGACTATGTAAAAATCAATTTACCTGAGCAGTTCCCTTTTCGTAGTTTTCAGGAGATCAATCCAAACAAAATTGTTGTTGAGCTAATTGGCGTACCCAATAAAACCACATGGATTGCGCAGTTTCCCACAAAAGCAATCGTCAATGTTTACTACCAACAGATGGAAAACAACGTTCTGCGTGTAATTATTGATCTAAAAGACAAACAGCATTGGGGATATTGCGTCTATTACGAAGATAATCGCCTGGTCATTCGCGTTAAACATCAACCAAAACTAAAATTGAAAGGACTGCGCATCATGTTGGATGCCGGCCATGGCGGAGCAGCAAACGGCGCTATCGGAAAAACCACAGGAATAAAAGAAAAGGAACTGAATTTGGCATTGGTCATACTGCTAAAAAAGAGGTTTGAGCAAAAAGGGGCAAAAGTGAACTTGACCCGCAGCGACGATTCAGATGTGAGTATGGAGCAACGACTAAAGATATTAAATGGGCAACCTCCGGATATACTTATATCCATACATAATAATGCCAGCGTGAATCCGGCCATAAGAGGTACCGGCACCTACTATCGCCATATTGGTTTTCGTCCGCTGAGTGCGGCAATCCTGAACAGGTTGTTGGAACTTGATATACAAAACGCCGGAAATATCGGTAGCTTTGATTTTGCGCTTAATAGTCCTACCGAATACCCGAATGTATTGATCGAAGGGTTGTTCCTGAGCAATCCCGAAGATGAAGCACAACTTGCCGACAGGAGATTTAAAAAAAAAATTGTACGGAAAATAGTGAAAGGTGTAGAAGATTTTTTGAAAAATGCAAAATAGTGTATGCTCTTATTTTTTTCCAAATGCCGGATCAATTTTGAGCAGTGCCGTAGCAATTAAAGGAATAATGCTGCAAATCATTACGTACTCAAAAAATCGGGCGTAGCCCAATTGCTCCTGTATCCAGCCGGCAAACATACCGGGGATCATCATGCCGAGGGCCATAAAGGCGGTGCAGATGGCATAATGAGAGGTTTTGTTTGCTCCCGTTGCGTAGTACATCAGGTACATCATATAGGCGGTAAAGCCAAATCCGTAGCCAAACTGCTCCAAGCCCACACAGGTGCTGATGATCCATAAACTGTCGGGCTGAAAATAGGCCAAATACATGAAGGTGGCCGCAGTTAGCAACATACTTAACGCCATGGGCCACAGCCACTTCTTTAATCCGCCGCGGGAGGCGATAATGCCTCCGATTATCCCGCCCACCGTAAGGCTAATGATGCCAATGGTGCCGTATACCAAACCTACCTGACCGGTAGTCAAGCCTAATCCGCCTACATCTTTACCATCTAAAAGGAAAGGGCTTACCAATTTTAACAACTGGGCTTCGGCAAAGCGGTAGGTGAGCATAAAGAATATACCGGCCACCACCTGTTTCTTTTGAAAAAAGGTGGCAAAGGCGTGTACAAACCCCTTGAGTATGCCGGAAGGGGTGGTGTCGGATCCGGGCTTGTCGTCTACAGGTCTGGGGAGGGCAAAGCGGTGGTAGACAAAAAAGGCTACAAAAAGGCCGGCCAAAATAAAAAAGGTAATCGACCAGGAGAAAGGGATCTTACCCGACAGTCCCCTGAAGGAAGCTTCGGAGGATTCGGTTAATTTAGGGTCAAGTTGAACAACCATCCAGGCAGGCTTGTCCCAGTTGGATTCGGTAAACTCCAAACGACCCACTCCCACCTGAATAATGCTCTTATCTCCTTTATCGTAAGAAGTGATGAGCACACGCGTTTTTCCCGGTTCGGGTTTTTGGTTGAGGCGGATTTGCACCAATGCTACATTTCCCTCCATGCCTGATGTTTGGACCTCTTTTTGGACGCCAAAATGGGTGCGGAGCCATTGTCCAAGGGGGGTCGAAACGGTAGCGCTCCACCATGAACTCTTTTGCACTTTGCCTGCGGCGGCAACCTCATCAAGAGGCACAAAACCGTGCAACTGATTCTGTTCCATGGCAAATTGTTTGAGTATTTTGGCGCTGTCGGCAGGAATATTGGCGGTATTGAGGCGTACCGTTTGGGGAAAAGCCATAAAGCAGGCTTTGTCGTGAGGATGAGCGCCCGGCAGGGGTTGAGCGTTGGTGTATACCGCGAATGCAGGGGCGTTGGGGTCAGCCGATACTTTGATTTCCAAAGGCGACAATCCGGTAGCCGACTCCAAGAGTCCTGCAAACATCACCAATACTCCTTGCGAGAGCACGGTGGCCAAACGGTAAAAGGTGCTCCGAATGCCCACATACATCGCCTGATCATGCGTCTCCAAGGCAATCATGTAAAAACCATCCGCCGCAATATCGTGGGTGGCAGAACTAAAGCCCATGAGCCAGAAAAATGCCAGGGTGGCTTGGAAAAAGAAGGGTAGGGGGAGCATAAAGGCCACCCCTGCCAATCCCCCTCCGATTAATAGCTGCATGGCGGTAATCCACCAGCGTTTGGTCTTAAATATATCCACAAAGGGGCTCCAAAAGGGCTTAATGACCCAAGGGAGGTATAACCAGCTTGTATATAAGGCAATATCGGCATTGGATATGCCTAAGCGTTTGTACATGATTACAGAAAGGGTCATTACGGCTACGTAGGGCAACCCTTCGGCAAAATAGAGGGAGGGAACCCAGTACCAGGGAGATTTTCTTGAACTCATGGATTAATAGTGTTTGGTGATTCTGCTTCCTATAAAGTAATGCGCCAGAATGGTGCGGTAGTCGCGGCCGGTAGCGGCCATCACGGCGGCTCCAATTTGACAGAGCCCTACACCGTGCCCCCAGCCTGCTCCGGTCAGGGTAAATCCGTTTTCGGTTTTAGCTACTACAAAAGCGGAGCTGTAGAGGTGGGATTCAGATAAGGCCTTGCGTATCAGCAACTCTTTACCCAAGGTCATCGTTTTTTTACTCCCCACAACTTTGAGTCGTGTAATTCTTCCCGATGTGCCTCTTTCTAAGGGAATTAGATCGGATATTGTCCCAAAATCCATACCAATACGGCGAAAGATAAGGTCGGAGAGTTCTTCCGTTGTATAAGAAACACTCCATCGGTAGAATTGGGTGGTTTCCTGATCGTAGGTATTGAGGACTTGAGCAAGAATGGTTTGGTCTTGCGTGTTGCAAAAGGCGGGAGGAGCGCTCCTAATCCATACTTCTGCGGCTCCTTCCTGCGTCAGATCGGGCAGGGGTGAGGGGAGCTCTTCTTCTTTTCCGTCGTAGCCTTTGGTCAGGTAGGGGTATTGTACCGGTTCCCAACACGTTTGAAACTCTTCAAAGACTCCTCCGCAGCATTTGGAGTAGCGGGCGTCGCAAATGGCGTCGTGGTAGGTAAGAACCTCTCCGGCTGTATCCAACACAGCCCTACTTACGACTTCAAGGGATTGAGAAGGTCGGGTAATCCCCTGATACCGTTGGCAATGGTCATCGGCGCAGACGTCAAAATTTTGGTGGTCTTCGCGGTCCCACCAGCGAATCCATTCCGTTTCGGTTTGGGTATTGCTTTGGTATTCGGCTTCGGATATTTCAATGGCCTGACGTTTTTCTATTTGCGACAAGAGCCAGCTTCGGGAGATGACAGCATGGGCTTTGAGCAGTTCAAGGGAGCTGGTGGCGCTCATTTCGGAGGCGATCACGCTGATTAAATAGGTGTCAATGGGTAAAATATTGACGGCAGTGATTTTTTCCTCTTCCACAATGAATTCAAGCGATCCTTTGAAACGTTGATCTTCTTTGCGCTCCCAATGGAATCCGATACCAATGACTACATCCTTTAATATAAAGGTGTGTTCCGGGTCTGCAGGGGTGAGGGTGATTTTGGGAAATAATTGGCCGTTAAATTCGATGAGGCCGTCTTTATAAGATACTTTTTGTTCGCCTGTACAGGTTTTTTCTAAAAAACGGAAAACCCCGTCTAAAAAGAAAGAAATTTGGGGCTGAAACAGGATTCCTACGGAAAGAGTTGGTGTCATAATAAGGTGATTTGGTTAAATATATCGGATACATCCGCTGCGGTAAGTTTGCGGAAATCTTTTTCTAAGGGGGTAATCAGTACGCCTCCCAGGTCGATGGTTGCGGGACTCAAAAGGATGTTAGCCGCTCCTGTAGCAAAAAACTGGGCGGGGCGGTGGCATTTGCGGGGGAATACGACCGTATAGTATTTGGAGCCGGTTTTCCAGCAAAGGAGGTTGATCATGGGTTCGGGATCAAGAACAAACGAAAAAGTGGAGGGGAGGCTTTTCTCCCATTCGAACAGGTATGTCTTAACGGGATAATTGTCTAAAGAAGCGCCTCCTTCGACTGAGGTCTGTATGGGTAAAAACCCTTTATTTCCGGCTTGAAAATGAAAATGATCAGGGGCCGAAGCGCCGCATTTTGGACCGTTATACAGGAGTACAAAGTCGGGGAGTTGATCGGCCAATTCCAACATATCGTCCATACGTCCCCACATCAATTGTTTGGTATGGCGGCGGTCGGGAATGGTCAGGTGCAGGGGAAAGATGGGGTAGGGATTCGACAAAATCATATATTCATTCCCGCTACCGGCCCTATAGGGCAATACCTCCTGCTCGAGAGGTAAATGGTGACGACAAAGAAAACAGGGGCGTTCTCTAATGGTTTGGGCGTCTGTTTTTGCGGCAGAAGAGGTAATACGCGCCGGATTGAACTGAATAAAAAAATCGAATCCGTTGATGGATAATTTTTTAGTTTCTATTCGGGATAAAGCCGCATAGTTGGCCGCCGCTAAGGGCCATTCCTTTTGTTGCCTCTGGAGCAATTGCAGGGCCTGATCGTTAAGGTGCATATCTCTATTTTTTTCCGTTCAATTGTTTCCTTGCTAAGAGTTCCCAAGTGCGGATACGGTCTTTATAGAGGTTGTGGGCGTTTTGTTTAACAATGTCAAGGGCGGAATCTGAGTTGCCGTCCCAGCGGCGGCAACAGTATACCACGTCGTAAACCCTGCCGATTTGGTAATGACGCGAAAACCGCAATCCCAAGGCGTAATCTTCGCCGTAATTGGTGTTGGGCAAATTTATCTCGCGCAGCAGGGGAGTGTAAAAGGCCCTTGGTGCTCCCAATCCATTGATGCGCAGAGCATTATTTCTTCCATTATCGGGCGTCCACTCTTTATGGTCAATAATGCCCGGAGGAATGGTTTCCATCTCAAAGTTGGTCATCCTGTAGGTGCCTACCACCATGGCGCAGTTTTGCTCATAAAAGGCATTCACCATTTTGGTCAGGGTATTTTCGTCGGCATAAACGTCGTCGCTGTCTAACTGTACCACAAATTTGCCGCATTGGGGGTGGTGTACCCCCATGTTCCAGCAGCCGCCGATGCCTAAGTCGTGTCGGTCGGGGATCAGGTGTATCAGGCGGGGGTCTTTTTGGTATTGGGCAATCGCCTCGGTAGTGCCGTCGGTGGAGTGATTGTCTATGATGATGAGGTTAAAAGGAAAATCGGCTTGCTGCATCCATACCGATTCAATGGCGTCTTTGATGGTTTTGATGCGGTTATAAACAGGAATGATGACTGAAACTTCGCAGGCAAAATCCGTTTTGTCAAACCGAATCGGGGAAAACACCGGTTCTAAATAACCGCCTACGGCCTTGAGGTGCTCGGTACATGCTTTTTCCATATCTATTTGCACGGCGCGGTTTTTGGGATCTACATAGTCAAAGAGTTTTTGACCCGATTTACGGGTGTCGGTTTCAACTTCTGTATAGAGGTATTCGTTGATGTGGACAAGCGGAGCGATCCGCGAAACGGCCAAACGGAGGTTGTACAAACCGGCAAAAGGATAATTTCCGACGGTTTGGGCTACGGCGCTTTTAAGGGCGCTGCTGCGGTAGAGCAGCAGAGAGCCAAAGTTAAAATCGTCCCTAAGGCTCCCTTCCTGGCAGGCAATTAATGGCATTGCCCTGCGCACTCCATCAATGAGTTGATAATGGTCAGCATAGACCATGCCGGCCTGAGTGTCTCGAGCTAAGGCAAGAAAACGCTCCAACGCAAAATAGCCTACATGGAGCGTGGTATATTTGGTATAGATAAGGGCAAATTCGGTGTTGCAATGTTCGGCGATTTTGGCGATGGTTTGGTGAGCGGTGAGGCTTTCGATTTTAATCTGCGGACAATCCGGCGTTGCATATTCGCCCTCTTCCTGAACAAGCAGGTATATCTGATGAATACAGGAAGAGGTTTTAAGTTCTTGGATGGTAGCCGCAACTTGTTCAGCGCTAACGGCAGGAATAAAACAGTTAAGTTCTTTCATTTGGGTTGTTTGTTTCAATATTATGGACTAAGGTACAGCTTTTTTTTGAGTATGGTCTAAGATGTTTTGTATTTTTTTAATTATCTTTGTGAGATTATGCATATTACTGCCGAAAATATTCTTTTGATTGGCTCCATATTGCTTTTTTTGAGTATTATAGCCAC
>JGI24705J35276_12237257_pt1 | contig 10415 bp, 13 predicted proteins | sample TergutNt197P4_FD_35276 | JGI IMG/M metagenome (IMG submission 35276)
ATTTGGTCGGGACGAGTGGATTTGAACCACCGACCACACGCACCCCAAGCGTGTGCGCTACCAGGCTGCGCTACGTCCCGACATAAGGACAAAAAGTTATCATTCACGATCCAGCAAAGTCAATATGTTCTCTAACTCCGTTTGTACTCTTTTCAACCGTTCCGCAGCCTGATGATTGTTATCGGCAGCGGGCATCGAAGCGGATGCGTCCTTTTCGGGCAGTGGGGCGTCGCTTATATTTTTAGGGACAGGGAGTTTGTTTTTCGACGCGGATCCCGGCGCGCTCATTCCCATGTGTTTACGCGCGCCGGCTATTGTATAGCCTTCTTCGTAAAGCAATCTCCGGATTTCAAGAATCAGTTCAATGTCCCTGGGACGATAGATACGCTGGCCGTTTCGGCCTTTGCGTGGCGAGAGCGCGGGAAACTCCGTTTCCCAGAAACGTAGGACATGCGCCTTAATGCCCGCGATTTTGCCGACTTCGCGTATTTTGTAATACAGTTTCCCGGGAAATAACTCCATACTTCTCATATTGTTTTCAGATATTTTGAAGGTTTGAATTTCACTGCGTTCCGACCCCGAATAATCAGCGGAGCGCCGCTCTGCGGATTCACGCCGCGCTTGGTTTTTCTCTGTTCGACGTAAAAACATCCGAAACCGCTGAGAAGAACTTTCTCTCCATGCGCCAGCCGGTTTTTCATTTTTTCCAGAATGAAGTTTATAATATTCTGGGTTTCAACGTAAGACAATCCTCCATGCGCTTCATAGATTTTTTTACTGATATCGTTTTTATTCATTTCCCCGTGTCTTTATTATTCTAAATTTTTGTTTTTCCCGGACTTTTAGGATTTCCGTGAAGACCTAACTTCTTCACTTTTTGTTGAATGCGAATCGGCGCCGCAAAGAAACCAAACTGATCGCGCAACCTGTTGACGAGATAACGTTCCATCGAAAAATGGAACTTTTCCCGACCTGAGCGGAAAACCACGAAAGTCGGAGGCTTTGAGCTTACCTGTGTAATATAGCGAATGCCCAATTTTTGATTGGAACTCTGCCTGGAAAGCTGTTCATCAAGATCGGGCGCGAAAACATTATTAAGTGTTCCGGTGGGAATCCTGATTTGACGCGCTTCAAATGCCTTGCGAATAAGCTCGAATATCTTCGACACGCGCTGACCCGTAAGAGCCGACACGGTTAGTATCGGCGCGAAAGCAAGATATTTCATCCGGCGGTGGACGGAATCCTGAAATTTCTCAAGCGTATGCTCGTCTTTTTCCACCAAGTCCCACTTGTTCAACACGATGATGACCGAACAGCCCAGTTCGCACGCGTACCCGCCTATCGCGGCGTCGAGTTTTGTCACTCCTTCCTCAGCATCCAGCAAAAGTAGCGCCACATCTGCCCTTTCCATACTCTTTTGAGCCATAATGACGCTGATTTTCTCCGCCAGTCCCTCGGTTTTTCCCTTGCGCCGTATGCCTGCCGTATCAATGATGCGGTAGCGCGTATTTTCCCGCTCAAGCAGCGTATCTACCGCGTCGCGCGTAGTTCCGGCAATATCGGTAACTATCGAACGCTCGAAACCAAGCAGGCGGTTCACCAGCGAAGACTTTCCTACATTTGGGCGTCCCACTACCGCCACTTTTATTTCGCCGACAATTTCGGGCGTTTCCTGCTCGTCCGGAAAATCACCGGTTTTTTCCATGATCGCTTCGATAAGGTCGCCGATGCCTCGGTTGTGTTCCGCCGAAACGCCAAAAACCCGTTCGGCGCCGAATTCATAAAAAGACGCGGCGTGAGAGTCCAGACCGGGCGCGTCGATTTTATTTACCACCGTAAAGATCGGCTTTCCCGTCCGCCGCATCATCGGCAGCAACTGTTCATCCAGCGGCGTGACGCCGACACGACCGTCAACAACAAGCAGCAACAGATGTGATTCGCTGACGGCGGTTTCCACCTGGTTGAGAATGTTTTGCGGAATAACTTCGCGCGCTTCGGGGAGCAATCCACCCGTATCGAGGACTGAAACCGTCTTGCGGCCATTGCGTAGTGTTCCATATACGCGGTCACGGGTAATCCCCGGTTCGTCGCCCACAATAGATTTTCGCGCCCCGCAAAGCCGGTTAAATAAAGTGCTTTTCCCGACATTCGGCCGCCCGACAATAGCGATCTGAAACATAGTCATTTCGCCTGTTAATCTGGGTTGCGGCCGTGGGCGAGACGGAAGCCCTCGTAAAGGTTGACGCCGTCAGGGTTGTAAGATTGGTAATATCCGCGAAACGACACCCGTATAAGCTCCGTGAACGAATTGAATATGTTTCCACCGACGTATCGCTGTGAATACCAGTCCCCGCCGCGCAAAGCTACGCGGCTATAATAATAAATGGAAGATGCATCGGGACCCTTTGGATCGACCTGCGGGCTGCTACTGTAAGGCCCGAACCAGTCGCTTACCATTTCTGAAACATTCCCGCTCATATCGTGGATACCCAATTCATTCGCTTTCCTAGTTCCCACTGGATGCGTTTGAGATTCATTGTACCAGGCAACCTCGTCAGGGTTGTTGCTTCCGCTGTATATATATCCCTTGCTTTTATTGCCTCCACGCGCCGCGAACTCCCACTCGGCTTCCGTGGGCAGGCGGTATTCCATTCCTGTCTTATCGTTTATTATTTTAATAAACTCCTGAACGTCATTCCAACTGACGTAGTACATTGGATAATCATCACCTACGCCGAATAAGTCTGTAGAAACGCAGGGTCTTTCCATGATTTCAGCACATTGCTGATGTATATCCGTTCCCATGACTTCGAACCACTGTTTCTGGGTTACCTCATATTTCCCAATGTAAAAATCGCTCAGTTTCACCGAATGCACTGGCAACTCGTCTTTATAAAAATTACAAATGGTTCCCCCGCCTTCCACACACCCCATTAAAAACTCTCCTCCTTCGACAAAAACCAGACCTTCGATAATTGGATCATCAAATGTCGGATCCTCCGGTGGATTAGGCGGATCGGGCGGAACGGCGGGGCCTTTAGATATCCACAACGATACCGATGACAATTCTAAAGCGGAGGTTCCTTCTTTCGGGCTTTGTCTGATTACGCTGCCGGAAAGCGCATCGTCATCATACTCGTACGTTTTGGTTCCAATAGTAAGCCCCGCGTTTGTTATTGCCGCTTCCGCAACGGCTTCTGTCATTCCCACGACATCCGGCACCGTAACATATTGCGGAGCGGGGCCTTTAGATATCCACAACGACACCGATGACAATTCTAAAGCGGAGGTTCCTTCGGTCGGGTTTTGCCTGATTATGCTGCCGGAAGGCACATCGTCATTATACTCGTACGTTTTGGTTCCAACCGTAAGCCCTGCGGATGTTATAGTCGATTCCGCAGCGGATTCCATCTTTCCCACGACATCCGGCACCGTAACATATTGCGGAGCGGGGCCTTTAGATATCCACAACGACACCGACGCCAATTTTAATGCGGAGGTTCCTCCGGTTGGGTTTTGTCTGATTATGCTGCCGGAAGGCACATCGTCATTATACTCGTATGTTTTGGCTCCAACCGTAAGCCCTGCGGATGTTATAGTCGATACCGCAACGGCTTCCGTTTTTCCCACGACATCCGGCACCGTAACATATTGGGGAGGATCGGGAGGATTCTTTCCTGGATCTTTTGCTGAAGAACCGCCGCCGCATGCAATAAAAAATAGTAATGCCGTAGCAGCCGTTACCAAAAAAACCGCTCTTTTCAGTTGTTTCATTGATTCCATTTTATAACCTCCCGGTTAATCATCCGGCTTAATTACCACAGCGCCCTGATGCACGGTTTCAGGCGGCGCTTCGATAATATGTATAACATATCGGCCAATTTAAGAAGTTATTAACATAACCTTTTAGATTTCACTTCCTTCAGACGATTGCCTCAATATATGCTTATATTGAATACACTGATGATAATTCTAATCATATAAACGGAAACAAGCGGCGGAAGAACCGATGAAAAATAAAAAGAATATAATTTTATGCGGATTTATGGCGACCGGCAAATCTTCCGTCGGGAAAAAACTCGCTGAAACCCTGGGGCTTGAATTTATTGACATGGATACGGCCATTGAAGCGGAAGAAGGCGTATCCATATCCCAAATTTTCTCCGAACGCGGAGAACCCGCTTTTCGAGAACTTGAATCGCGCATGGTTGAACGAATGATGCGCCGGACGGGATTGGTTATTTCCACGGGCGGCGGAACAGTCGTCAATCCGCGCAACATGGCGAATCTGAAAAGCTGCGGCGTTGTGGTTTCACTGACCGCGGATTTCAAAACGATTCTACAGCGCGCCGGTTCCGGGGAGGAGCGTCCGCTTCTTCAGGCTGAAAACCGCGAAGAGCGTATTATCGCGCTTTTACTGAAGCGCGAACCTTTTTACTCGCAGGCTGACATTACGATTGACACATCTTCGCTGACAGTTGAAGAAGTCGCGTGGGAAATATCAAATCGTTTAAATCACTGATTATCCTGTAAAATATCGATAAGCGCGCGCAGGCTGCATTCATAGCTGCGCCGGCCCAGACCTGTAATGCACCCTAGAACCACGGGAGAAATCACGGTAGCGCGCCTGAACTCCTCGCGCGCGTGGATATTTGACATATGTGTTTCAATCGTCGGCAGATTTACGGCTGCCAGCGCGTCGCGCAGCGCGTATGAATAATGGCCGTAAGCGCCCGGATTGATCACAATACCGGAAGCCCATTTCGCAGCGTCCTGAATCGCGTCGATAAGCGCGCCTTCGCTGTTTGATTGAAAAACACGAAGTTCGACATTATTCTCCGCGGCAATGCGCGTCATTTTCGCGTTGATATCCTCAAGCGTCATCGTTCCATAGTGTTCCGGCTCCCGTTTTCCCAGCAGATTAAGATTCGGCCCGTGAATAAGCAGTATTTTTAGCATTTTTCGATTCCCTATCTCGGATATTTCATGGAGGTTAATTCATATTAATAAGAACTTTCCCGGCCGTTCCGGTCGCGGCGCGCTTAATAGCCGCGTTTATTTCCGACAGCGGGAAAATATCGGTCGCAACTTTTGAGGGACGCAATCTTCCCGAAGCGACAAGTTCGATGGCGCGCGCGAAATCCGCGGGATGATCGTAAATCATCGATGTAAGAATATTGATTCCCTCACGAACAATCTTCACCGGAACGAATTTCACCGGAAGCGATGAAAGCCCTAAAAGCACAATGTCCGTCCCGCGCGGCGCGGCCGAGAGCGCCAGCTCCGCCGTTTCGGGAACGCCCGCGCACTCAAACACGGTTTTGACGTTTTTCCGCGCCCAAAATGACGTCGTATCTTCATTTTTCGGCGGGATATCTGCGCCAAGAGATCGCGCCATAGCCAGTTTTTCAGGGAAAAGATCATGGGCAATTACGCGCATACCCATATCCACTGCCGCGTGAACAAGCAATAGCCCGACAATGCCGCATCCAAGCACGGCCACCGTATCTCCAGGCTTTGCTTCCGACCGGAACAGTCCGTGAAGCGATACCGCCAACGGTTCAATCGTCACCGCGTCACGATCTGAAATCGCGTCCGGAATCGACCATACAAATTCCGCGGGCGCAGTGGCGTATTCGGAAAAGCAGCCTGGAATATTTACGCCCATAGCCATTTTATGAGCACAAACCGCTCCGCGCCCTTGCCGACAAAGCGCGCAACCGCCACAGGGATAGTTAGGTTCAATAATCACGCGGTCGCCGACACTAAACTTTGTGACGCCCGATCCGATTTCTGTCACCCTGCCCATAACCTCATGTCCCAGCACAAAAGGATATTCCGTTGGGCGATGCCCTTTGTAAATCGAAATATCCGTGCCGCAGACGCCTGCAAGCGCGGTACGGATACGGACTTCATTAGTTCCTGGCGGATGCGCGTCTATCTCGCCAAAAATAATTTTTTCAGGCTCCGTCAATAGAGCAGCTTTCATTTTCATAGCCGCAAATCTACCGTGTTTTTCATGCGGAGTCAAAAACTGTCATTCTATTTTTCAAAAATACAGGCCGCAAACCGTCACGCCACGTGCTAATATAATTGCCCATTAAAAATGTATTTTGGAGGAAAAGAATAATGGCGTTGAAAATTAACGATGAGTGCATCAGTTGCGGGGCATGTCAGTCGGAATGCCCGAATGACGCGATATCCGAAGGCGATACCCACTATGTCATCGATGCCGCGAAATGCACGGAATGCGATGGCGGCGATCCGAAATGCCAGGCGGTTTGTCCGACCGAGTCCTGCGTGAAGTAACGCATGCTTATTTTGGATTTTGGATTGCTGATTGTTGATTGACATGGGCGTTTATGTGTTTCGCCTGCGTTTTAGTACAATCCGCAATCCAAAATCATATCGGTTCTACTATAGGGCCGAATAAAATTTTCCTATCGACGGTAAATACCGTGTGGTTGGTGTACGTGTATTTATATGAAGCGTAAAATTGCCCGTTTTCACGAAAAAGTCTGACCGTTTTTGAAACCGGCAGATTCAGGTATTGATCCTTAATCTTCACCTTTTCATATTCATATTGCAGGAATTGAATTGCCGGACAAATATATTTTTGCTTCATGATATTTATTTTTCCAATCGAAAAATTCGCGTGTCGATGTCAGGCCTGTTAAATATCCATTCAGAGGCTTGAATCTCCCATTTTGTTATTGTGCCCGAGCGTTCAAGTTCAAGTTGGATGGCGTAGTTATGTGGCAGCGTCATATTTCCAACTTTTTTAAAATTCTCAAATTTCTCCGTAAGATTTGGACGTTTGTCGAACCCTACGGCGTTCATTACATAATAATGGGTGCGTACGTGTCGGAATGTCACCGGGTCGAAGTAAAGGCAGATTTTCATTTCGCCGTGACGATCTTTCGGACGGTATTCAAGCTCGTAAAGCTCCATATTTTCCACTCTGGTTTTACGGATGTTCATTCCGGCCTCATTCCGGCTGATATCCAAAAGAGGCCAGGCGTTGGAATAAACTCCGCCAAATAACCCGTTTTTCATTATTTTATTGTAGAATGATAGAAAATCGGCGAGGAGCGATTTTCGACCTGGCGCCATGGTTTTCACGGTAACGGATTTGCCGTCGCAGGCAAAGTACTCCCCGTAATCCATATCTAAGGCCATTTTTTCGCCTTCCGATACAAACATGACGTTTCCATTTTGAACCCCGAAACCACCCATGATAAATTGAACCTTATATGTCCCCGCAAAAGCTATGGATTTTACCCCGGCCAACACCTCCGGTTCGCCAATGGATTTCAGGTGCAAGGCGACCAACTCTTCCGGAGACAGCTTGTCGGCGCACAATCCAGGGATACGAACGGCGATAATACAACAGGCAATCAGTAGAAATTCAGTTTTCTTTCTCATGATTACATATGTACCGCCTTCGGTAACATTCAGTTCCGATGAAAAAGAGGAATACCACAAGATAAAAATCAAGGTGAAGCGTAGAAATGTTCAGATTTATTCACGAGACGGTTTTTTCAATAGGCTTGAGATCGAAAAAAACGACGCTGAGCCTGATAATCCACTGTTCAATGCTATTTATTCGCCGTTCCAATACGCTGACCTTAACGTCAATATGGCAGCGGGATATGTTAAAGACGCTAAAGCCGGATATCTCGTGCGTTCGTGGATGCACATTGATCCTTATAATGTAAAGATCATCGAAACGTCAGACGGCAGGGCGCGGATTGACCTTGAAATATTATGTATGACATCGGACATCAATGGAATTATTCAAGACTCAAAACGCGCGGAATTCAGTTTGTACAACATCAATAGCGCTGAAGACATCGCCTGGATCCGGAAGCACGGCATAAGTTTCGCCATGCTCCTACCCGTTAAAAAACCCGGCACATACTACGTTCACATTGCGGTTCAGGATAAGGAATCGGGCAAAGTCGGTTCCACCTATCAGTTTCTGGAGATTCATGATGTTAAGAAAAAGAGGCCGGTATTATCTGATATTTTCATGATTACCAGCGCGGACGACCTTAACTGGATGAGATCGGATGTAAAAACAGCTGCCTCGGAAGGAGTGTTTTTTCCGATGTTACAAGGTGAGGAAGTACGAAGTCCGGCGCTCAGGACGTATATTTCCGGAGATAAGCTACAAACTTTAACAATGCTTTACAACGCTGATGAAAATGCCATATTGAGTTCCGAAATAGAAATCCAGACCATTTTGTACAAAGACGGCATGGAATTTCTGCGCGGCGAACCGGAGTCGATCACCCCTGATAAAATTGACAATTCAGGCAACATCCCGCTTTTATATGGATTCACGATTGAATCAAATATGCCACCGGGAGAATACGTGTTAAAAATTCTGGTAATCGATAAAAAGAACGGCAAAAAGAAGGTGGACGACGTTTATCAAACCCTGAGTTTTAATGTTGTTGAAAAATAAACATTTAAAACAGGAGGCGTGCTTATTTTGGATTGCGGATTTTTGATTAGCATAGGCTCGTAGGCGCTTCACCTGCATTTCCGTACAATCTGTAATCCAAAATCCAAAATCATCTCCGTTCCCAATAAGTGCCATCAAGCGCGCGATACTGAATCGCTTCCGCTATATGACGCGCTTCAATACGACTGCATTTTTCAAGATCGGCCATAGTGCGCGAAACCTTCAGAATCCGGTCGTATGCGCGCGCTGAAAAACCCCGCCTAGAAACCGCGTTTTCCATTCTCTTTTCCGATTCCCTGTCGAGTTGACAGAAGCGCCGCAGAGCCGCCGATGGCATGAGCGCGTTGGATGAAACGCCGAAATCCTTAAGGCGTTCCTCCTGTATTCGCCGCGCATAAAGAACGCGTTCACGTATAGCGGCTGAATCTTCAGCCGGTGTTTCAACGGCAAGGTCTTTGTATGGAACCGCCGGAACCTGGACATGCAGGTCAATCCGGTCGAGTAACGGGCCGGATATGCGTCCGATATAACGTTGAACCAGCGGCGGCGTACATGAGCACGGATGCAGCTGACTGCCGAAATGCCCGCAGGGACAGGGATTCATCGCTGCGGCAAGCATGAAGCGCGCGGGAAATGTTGGCGACATCGCCGCGCGCGCGATTGTCACCTCGCCGTCCTCCAGAGGTTGACGCAGCACATCAAGCACGCGCCTTTGAAATTCCGGAAGTTCGTCAAGAAATAATACGCCGTTATGCGCCAGGCTGACCTCGCCGGGACGCGGCAGCGCACCGCCCCCAATAAGCCCGGCGTCGGAAATAGTATGGTGTGGAGATCGAAAAGGACGGGTTGCGATAAGACCGGTCTTTCCTGCAAGCATACCAGCGACTGAATGAATTTTGGTTGTTTCGATGGCTTCGTCAAAATTCATTTGGGGGAGAATGGTAGGGAGACGCCGTGCCAACATCGTCTTCCCGGAACCGGGCGGGCCGATAAGAATGATATTATGTCCCCCAGCCGCCGCGACTTCCAGCGCGCGACGCGCCTGGTACTGTCCTTTTACTTCCCTGAAATCAATATTGTAACAACCGCTCTCTTCAAATATCCGCTTATGATCCGCCTTAATTGGCAGAAACTGCGCTTTGCCGTTTAAAAGGTCAGCGACCTCAAGCAGATTGCGCACGGGAAACACCTGTACATTTTCAACAACGGCGGCTTCGGAAGCGTTCTCTTCCGGAACAACAAGATGTCGCACGCCAATTTCCCGCGCCATTGCCGCCACAGAGAGCGTTCCCTTTACCGAGCGTATGGCGCCGTCAAGCGAAAGCTCTCCCATAAACAGGAAAGACGAAAAATCACGTCCGCGCACGCATCCCGTAGCGCCCAAGATGCCGACCGCCATCGGTAGATCGAATGCCGACCCTTCCTTTCGGAGATCGGCTGGCGCCAGGTTGATAGTAATATGTTGTTTTGGCAGCGCAAATCCGCAATTGCGTAATGCCGATTTCACGCGTTGACTGCTTTCACGCACAGCGGCATCGGGCAGACCAACCGTCATCAGGTTCAGTTTTTCACCGAAACTGAGATCCACCTCCACTGAAACCGGGCAGGCCTTTATTCCAAAAACCGCAGCGGAATGCACACAAAAAAGCATCAGGACGTCGCCTCCTTTATTATCGATATAAACACATACAATTTCAAAAAAGGCTTTGTGAAATTTATATGTATTCACATCTATATCTAATGACGCCGGATGATTTTGCGCAAAAAAAACAGACGATTAGGTTCAAGTGTCCTACCTGACTACGCGCCCCCTGTAACAATTGACACGGATAGTTCTACAGGTTATATTTAATAAATTATGGGTAATGAAACAAATATGTCATACAGTCGTAATCCTGAAAGTTGTTGCGTCGTCTTTCAAAACCTTTTGCGTTTTTCAAACGTA
>JGI24705J35276_12237255_pt1 | contig 10410 bp, 8 predicted proteins | sample TergutNt197P4_FD_35276 | JGI IMG/M metagenome (IMG submission 35276)
CCTCCCTTGGCCAATTCAAAATGGAAAGAACGCTCTGCCAAAGTGCCCAGCACCGTACCCACATTGACCCTGTCGCCTGATTTTACCTGTACAAAACCTAATTTGCAATAAAAAGTGTAATAGGAACCGTGTTGCACCAAAACGCATTGATTGTATCCCGGAATCACTACTACCTGCTTTACAACCCCTTGAAAAACAGCCAATACCTCGTCATTTTGGGCTCCGGCAATACCTATTCCCCGGTTAAAGGGGGACTTAATACCTTTGAGTACCGGATGGTCGCGCTGGCCATACGGCTCATCGACCACTCCTCCCTGTCTAAGGGGCCAAGGTAATTTACCTCTGTTTTGCTCAAAATCGGCCGCAAGGGTACGGTCTATCTCCTGTTCACGAACGGTGGCCGTCTGACGCTCTTTTTCGGCCTGAGACAAAATGCGCTCTATCTCCTTATTGAGCTGTGTAACCTCGTTTTGCTTTTGCTGCAATTGTTTCCTTAATTGGCTCTCTTGCTGTGACATATTTGTAATCAGTTGACGGGACTCGCGTTCTTCGGTAGTAAGCGAAACCAGTTCCTGTTGTCGCACTCCGTGTAAGGCCTCGGCTTCTGCCTGCAACCCAATCGACTCTTTTATCTCTTCCTCTACCTTCAACCGGACCTGTTTTATCTGGAACGCCTGTCGGTTGATGGATTCAGCATAACTTTTAAAATAACGCCATCGTCTATATGCTTGTCTAAAATTTTGACTACCAAAAATATATGCAACCCATACCTGCCGATTCCTGTGTACGTAGGCTTTGTATAACAAGCGTATGTAAGCCTCCTCCATATCGTCATACTCTTCCTGCAATGCGGCGATTTCGTCCTGTTTTTTACGTATTGAGATTTCTAATTGACTCATCTGCACATCCATATCCGCAAGCAAATTCTTTCTTGCATCAATTTTTTGTTGAAGTAACGCGAGTACCTGCAGTGTGTTTTTTTGCGCTGCCTGATTGGAGGCAATCTGTCTGTCAATGACCGCAATCTCCCGCTCAATCTCCTGGCGTCGTTTAGTTTGTTCGCTCACGTTTTGGGCAAACACCCCTAACGGAAAGGCAAAGACACACATACAAAGATAGAGACGCATGGCTATGGTTTCATTTGTGTTTTACGCAATGCGATTTTTTTTTCTAGCTCCGGATTTTTTTCTTTGGCTCTAGCCTGCTCCCAATAAATAAACGCCATATCGTAATCTTTAAGGGCAAACAATACTTCGGCATAATGATCAAGCACCTCTGCGCTTTGTTCCTTACCACCGTATACCAGCACTTGCCTAAAGATGGCTTTGGCTTCCTGAGGGCGATCCAATAAATACAGAATCCAGCCAAAAGTATCTAAATAGGTAGGATTTTGAGGTTCGGCATCAATTGTTTTTTTACTCATCTCATAGGCCTGTTGCAATTTTTTGCCGGCTAAAGCTAAAAAATAAGCATAATTATTTAAGGCGCCGGTTTGGCCGGGATCAATTTTTAATGATTGATCGTAGGCCTTAAACGATTTTTTGGATTGGTGAGAAGCGTGATACAAATCACCTAAAATTGACCAGGTCTGTGCCAATAGTTCCGGTTTGTCCTTAACCATGGGCAAGACTGATTCAAAAAGCGAAGTAGCTTCCAAAATATTACCTATTTGCCAGGAAGCTAATCCTTTCATAGTTAAAAAATTAGGGTCTTTGGGAAATCTTTGTTCGACTTCAACAGCCAAAGAATAGAGTTTGTCCCAATTTTGCAGAAAATAATGAATAGACATATACTGAGACCATGCCCTTTGATCCTGGGGATAACGGGCGACATTTTGTTCCAGTACCTCTACGGCATCCCCCTCTTTGCCGGCTTGTACCAAAAAACCGGCAAAAAGATAAACGACGGCAGTATCTGTTGGATGGCAGTAATACATTTTGGTAAAAAGAGAGTCGACTTGGGGAAGGAAAGTCGTTACAAAAGCTCTGTTTTGCATCAGCTGCTCCATATAGTCCCTTTTCATGGATGCATCTACATCGGGATGATCCATAATAACGTACATATTTTGAAAAAAGAGATCAAACTGCCGCTTCATTCGATAGATTTCTGCCTGACCAAAAATAGCCGGCATACAGTCGGGATCTGCAGCCAGTGCCTGCCGGTAATTAACAAGGGCCAAACTGTCCTGCCCTGATTCAGCATACGAATCTCCCAAAATAGCAAAAGCCCGAGGCGAAGCATAAGTGTCGGCTACCTGCCCTATCCACCGTATGGCTTCTTCCCGTTTATCCTGCATCAGCAGTAAATTAAAGCGATAAAAACCCGATGACTCCGAGGATCCGCCAATTTCTTCTATACGATTCAACAGTTCCATAGCTTTGTCGGTTGCCCTGTGGTTAAGGTAAAGGTTGGCAAGGTCGTAATACAAATCCATTTTGCGAGGGTAGCGCTCCACCAAATCTTCATATACCTCAATGGCCTTATCCGTTTTTTCCTCTTTCATGTACAATTGGGCAATCTGTGTCAGATACCAATAATTGGAGGTGTCGGCTTGCGCGGCGGCCTTCATATAGGCTAAGGCATGGGGTATATCTCCATACGCGAATCGTATTTTTCCCATATAAAACAACGCCGCATCGTTTTGGGGGTTCATTTTGAGTGCTCGTTTGAAACAGTCGGCCGCATATGCATAATCCTCCTTATAAAACCCACTTAATCCCTCCATAAAATTAAATTCCTCAGCGCGATCGCCTAAGTTAATCTTTGAAGAAAGGCCACAGGAAAGAAGGAGAAAAGATAATACAATCGAGGGGAATAATCTAAACCATTTGCTCATGCTGAACGCGAAATAAGCGCAAAGGTAATCATTAAACCGTCTCAATTATAAAAAAATTTTTTATAATGCAACTTTTTTGTCTTTTTTTGCATCTAATATGAGAACGCTATAATGAGCATTGAAAAAGAGAGGTCCATCCATTTGGAATCATTGGTGCAACGAGCCCTTAAAAAAGATGCTCTTGCCCAACGACAATTGTATGAACATCTCTCGGGTAAGATGCTGGCGGTGTGTAGCCGATATGCGGGGAGCCGGGAAGCCGCCAAAGATGTGATGCACGATGCTTTTATTGTACTGTTCGAAAAGCTTGGACATTATTCAGGCACAGGTTCTTTTGAGGGTTGGGCGCGAAGAATTTTCGTAAATACGGCATTAACGCATTTGCGCAAAGCGGACGTCCTCAGGTTCAGTGAGCCGGTTGAACAGGTAAGGGTTCAGCCTTTGTCTTTTTCTGAACTTGATCAAATATCCGCACAGCACATTCTCCAATGCATTGCATCGATGCCGGCGGGTTTTAGGGCAGTTTTTAACCTGTTTGCCATTGAGGGGTATCCGCATCACGAAATCGCAGCCATGCTGCACATCAGCGAGAGTACTTCAAGGTCTCAATACCTGAGGGCTCGTGCATGGCTGCAACAAAAGATAAAAGAACTTGAATAAAAGAGATATGAAGACACGAATCTGCATAATTTTGGCGCTCTTTGGGGGCATGACCGGATGTCTCGAAAGAGAGCAGCCGGTACCCGGAGGGCAAATAATAGAAAACCCTTTTGGCTTATTTGTCATTCATTTAACGCTCATCGATTACGACACCAAAGAACCCATTCCGGATCTGTCCATCATAGCATTGAGTGCCCATGTTCGTCAATTAGATATCGAGGAAGAACCCAGCGATGAGGAGGGAGTGATTCATGTCTCCTTGGTCGCCGCCCCTCCTACGCCTCAGCAATTTATCTTATCCTGTATCTATGCAGACAGCAATCGGCCCTTTAGCAACGACTTTATTGTAGTCCGGTTTTCTAATCCGATTTTTGTATACTATCCCAAAGATGCCGCCCTGTTGGGAAAATGGTACCAGGGAACTGCCGAGTTGAGCCTCACTCAAGAAATAAGGAGAATTGTGTATGAATAATCACTTGTTTGAAGATTATTTGAAGAGTCGACTTGCCGATCAAACCGAACCGGTCGATTTTGGCGGATGGGAGGCCCTTTCGGTCGATTTAAACCAACGGGCCAAACGAAAAATACGCTACCGGAGATTCTATTACGGATGTGCCGCTGTTGCCGCTGTCGTATTGCTCATCATCCTCTTATTTCCTCCTGTCCCGGATCCCCACCATGTCCGTCAGCCGCTCCACATTGCCGTAGTACCTTCTCAGATTAACACTCATTGGCAAAGAACCCCTCCTGTTCAGCTCATCCGCGAGCGCCCCCGTAAGACGAATGTTACCGGAACCGCTGTTGCAATTGGAATAGACTCTGTCCAAACAGAAATAGAAACACCTCAAACTGATCTGCCTGATTCGCTAATTCGTCAAACCCCGTCTAATCGGCCTCTCTATAATTTTACAGATTTGGAGGCAGAACCTCAGCCCGTCAAAATAAGAATGGCCGCTACCGAGGGATGGTCCATTGCCCTTGCCTCTTCTTCTGCCAATGCGATGGGCCAAACGCCTTTTGCCGCCGTTATTCAAAGCCAACCTAATACGCTTCGGGATATGTTTTATGTTCGTTCCGACGGCGAAGTATCTGCTAAAATAGGGAAAGAGGCGTCCGTACAATTTTCGCCCCCCATATCGGCCGGCGTCAATGTTCAAAAAGAGTTGTTCTCCTGGATGTCGGTAGGTATTGGCCTCAACTATACTTTGTTGCAAACCAAGTCTTCAAATCCCTACCTTAGTGGAGCCTATACCATCAGGCAGCACCTGCATTATGTTGGACTTCCCGCCTCCGTGCTGTTTAGCTTTGTTCATCAACCCACATTGCGGGTATACGCATCCGCAGGAGGCTGTGTAGAAAAAGCAATATCTGCTTATTACACATCATCCGCAGGAAAAAATGAAAGGGTGCAGGTTTCGGGCCTTCAATGGTCTGTGGGCGCCGGTTTGGGCGTGGAATATGCGCTATCCAAAAGGTTTGGGCTTTATGTAGAGCCGGGGGCAGGTTATTATTTTGATAACGACCAGCCACGCAGCATCCGTACCGTGCAACCGTTGCAGTTTAAAATTGAATTGGGATTACGGGCGAGGATTTGAGGCAGAGACCTGATGCAGCCCGCGGATTTGCTTGGCCATTTTGGACGCAAACACAAAGTCGTTCAGTTCAGGATGGTCGGCTTCGATCACTTCTTCTTTAGTCCCTTCCCAAGCCTTTTTACCCTGATACACAAAGATTAACTTATCCCCAATACCCATTACGGAGTTCATATCATGGGTATTGATGATGGTGGTCATTTGGTATTCGCAGGTAAGTTCGCGGATTAATTCGTCTATAACAATCGCCGTCTGAGGATCGAGGCCGGAGTTGGGCTCGTCGCAAAAGAGGTATTTGGGGTTAAGAGCGATGGCCCGCGCAATACCCACACGCTTTTGCATTCCTCCACTAAGTTCCGAAGGATAAAGATTTTGTACATTATTCAGGTTTACCCGTTTGAGACAAAACGCAACCCGCTCCCGTTTTTGATCGGGACTCCAATCGGTAAAAAAATCCATGGGAAAGCGTACATTCTCCTCCACAGTGGCAAAGTCAAAAAGGGCAGATCCTTGAAAAAGGATGCCCATTTGTTGCCGCAACGCTTGTTTTTCCTGAAAATCCAAGGAAGCAAACGAGGTGCCGTCGTACAGAATCTCCCCTGTGTCAGGTTGGTGTAATCCAAAAATGGTTTTGAGCAATACTGTCTTGCCCGAACCGCTGGCACCGATGATCAAGTTGGTTTTACCGGTCTCGAATACCGTAGAGATATCCCTGAGCACCTGCTGATCCCCAAAAGATTTATGAATATGTTTGAGTTCTATCACTTGCCAAACTATAACATCAGGTTAGTAATGACTAAATTCATAATGAGAATCATAAAACTGCATACCACAATCGCACGGGTACTCGATTGTCCCACGCCCAATGATCCGTTGGAGGCATAATATCCGTAAAAAGACGACACTGAAGTGATGATAAAGCTAAAGACGGCCATTTTAACCATACTGTACACAATGTAGTAAAGGTTAAGCGCAAACTGAAGCCCGTCAACGTATTGCTCCACGGTAATTAAGCCCGAAGCAATGACCATCAACCACCCTCCAATCAGCCCGAAAATAAAACTGATCAGCATCATCAGGGGGTTAAACAGGGTAGCGGCCGTAATCTTGGGAAGAATCAAAAAATTGGCCGAATTGACCCCCATCATCTCCATGGCGTCAATCTGTTCTGTAATCCGCATACTCCCTAATTCCGACGAGATATTGGAGCCCACCTTTCCGGCCAGAATCAGCGCCATCAGGGTCGAGCAAAACTCCAATACCAAACTCTCCCTTACCATATAACCCACATACATTTTGGGAATAAAAGGACTTTCTAAGTTGGAGGCTGTTTGTATGACCAACACCGCACCTACTGCCAAAGAAATGATCATGATCAGGGGTATAGTCTTGATACATAATTTGTCTAATTCGATAAAAAAATAGCGCCAAAAGATGCGCCCCTTCTCGGGCCGTACCAAAACCCGCTTCATCAACAAACTGTAAGCGCCAATTAACCGTATGCCGTTCCCGAATCTCATGCGACAAAGGTAATATTTATATCTTTGTCGTGCTAAAATCACTCCTTTGAACCCATTTTACCACTTGGGCCTTTGGCTGTACCGCTTAGTTGCCAGATTGATTGCCCCTTTTTACTCCAAGGCGGCCCTCTTTAACAGGGGACACGCCGGCCTGATTAACCATATCAGGAGTCGGGTAGAGGGTCAGGCGCCCGTAGTCTGGTTTCATTGCGCTTCGCTGGGAGAATTTGAGCAGGGACGTCCCATTATGGAGGCCTACCGAATGAGGGAACCCAACCATAAAATCCTCCTGACTTTTTTTTCCCCTTCGGGCTACGAAGTAAAAAAGGAAGATCCTATTGCCGATTGGATTTTTTATTGTCCCTTGGATACCCATCGAAACGTAAAGCGCTTTTTAGACACAGTACACCCTTGCAAAGCTATATTTATCAAATATGAGTTTTGGTACAACTACCTGAAAGCCCTCAAAAAACGCAATATCCCCACCTATCTTGTATCGGCCAACTTTATTCCTTCCCAGCCCTTTTTTGCGTGGTACGGGGCCATTTTTCGTCGCATGCTCCGCACCTTTACCCTCTTTTTTGTCCAAAACACCGATTCTGCCTCCCTCTTAAACCGTATTGGTTTCCACAACGTGGTCGTTGCCGGAGACACCCGTTTTGACCGTGTATGGACAAGGGCGCAGTCGGACTCTTCCCTGACGGTGGTGGATGCTTTTCTCCATAATTCCGAACAGGAGGTATGCGTGGCCGGCAGCACCTGGCCTCGGGACGAATCCATCCTGTTGCAGGCCCTTAAAGCCCATTCCTCTTTAAAAATTATCTTGGTGCCCCACGAAGTGGATGTTTTGCATATTACCCGAATTATGGCGCAATTTGCCTGTTTCCATCCCTTGAAGTACAGTTTATTAGCTGCTTCGGATCCCATTTTGCCCGCATCAAGGGTATTGGTGGTGGATAAAATCGGATTACTTGCGTTGCTTTACCGCTATGGTTCCATGGCCTATATTGGAGGTGGATTTGAACAGGGCATTCATAATATTCTGGAGGCGGCGGTATACGGCATTCCTGTAGTTTTTGGTCCTAATTATCAAAAATTTAACGAAGCCCTGGACCTGATTCGGTTGGGCGGAGCCCATACCGTTGATACCGGAGCAGAGTTGGCGGCTCAATTTGGACGCTGGATTAAAGATCCGCAGGCTATACGGGATGAGGGGGAGGTCTGCCTCCGCTACGTTCGGGAACACTTGGGCGCCACGGAGAGGGTACTGGAGCATTTGATGGATAAATGCCTTACATAATATTCAACAAATGTGCCTGTAATTGGCTAAAGCGCGGTTGTCCGGGTGCCGTAGGCGCCCCGCCGTCAGGCGCCGCATACAGGATGGGAGTACCTAAAGCTGCGGCATGCAGGCGAGAAGAGAGGCCGTAAGGCCCCATACCAAACACTATCAAACGCCCTGTATATGCCGGAATCTTGTAGAGGGCCATCAGACGCGCCTCTTCTCCGGCGTCCCTGCACCTGCATACTATTTTGACCAAATCTGCGCCGTACGAAAAAGATCGCCCCACTATCGTATAAAGCTCTTCCAAGGAGGGAGTCTCCCTATCGTGATGGAAAGAGATGATGAGTTTTGTTTCCATTTCTAAAACCGGTACCGGCGTATCGTATTCCACATCTATATAGGCAGGGGATTGGGTCAACAGCGATAAAAACAAGGAGGCACGATCATCCGGGGAAAGCGTTCCGAATCTGTAGGTTACTATGATTTTTCGGCCATAATGTTTTAATATGGGAGCTAATTGCGCCCACAAATCGCCAAAAGAGGCAAATTCGGACAGCATCAGGTCGATTCTAAACTCGATTAAATCGGCTTTTTCTCGATAAACGGGCCAGTATTCCTGCCATCCGGCGCCCAGACATACGCAGATTTTCATGGAAACAACGGAATTTTTTGGAAGCAGGGCTTACCCAATGCCTGCAGTAAAACCATATTGATTTCTTTGTCGGTTCTCTTTTTATCGGAATACAGAACCCTATGCAATGCTTCTAAAGAACAAGGAAAGCTTTGCGGCAGCCCAAACACAGCGTACAGCGCTTTAAGTCGAGGCAAAAGTTCTGCCCCAAAACCTGTATACTGGGTAGAAAGCCCCACAGCATACAGCATCCCTGCGGCTACCGCCTCGCCATGTGTATAATTATGAGATACCGCCTCAATAGCATGGCCTATGGTGTGCCCAAAGTTCAAGATACGGCGCAATCCCTGCTCTTTTTCGTCGCCATTGACCACCGAGCACTTAAGTAGATGCGATGCCTGTAAAATATGACGCACAGGCTCGGCTTCCAAGGCCATAATCGCCTGTGAATGTTGCTCCAGATAATCTAACAGCGGAGGATCTCCAATAAGGGCATGTTTGATAACCTCGGCCAAACCGCTTCGAATTTGGCGCTTCGGCAGGGTCTTAAGCAAAGTGGTATCACACAATATCCACTCCGGCTGTTTAATACAACCCAACATATTTTTCAGTCGGTCTACATTTACGCCATTTTTTCCGCCAACAGCGGCGTCCGCCTGAGCTAAGAGAGTGGTCGGAACCAATCCAAAAGAAATCCCACGCATATATACAGAAGCCACCATACCGGCAAGATCGCAAACTATGCCCCCTCCTATGCCAACCACCCGGCTGTCTCTATCTATGTGTAAATCTATGAGCCGTTGAACTATCGATAAAACTGTTTCTATGCTCTTCATGGCCTCTTTAGCCTCTATCGATATAACCGGAAAGTCGGGAAGTCGGTGTTTATACAGGGTTGCTACATTTTTATCGACCAATAACACGGCCTGTTTTCCCCGCAATAAGCCGGAGAGTTCGTCCATAGAACCCATTCGTGGAACGGTACATATTTTTTGTTCCGACAGGTGTGTGGGAGGCAATTCTTGCTGACAATCCATCGCCTCCTGATGAATCAGGCCAAAAAGACCCTCCAAAAAATCAGAAGAAAGGCCCAATGCCCTGCCCCGCTCTTTGATACGGGTGATCAATTCTTCCCAACGATGCCGTTGCAATATGGTCAGACCGCCTTCGCGTTTAAGGGCGCCTATCTCTGCAACAACCCGCATGCGTTGCGCCAACAGTTCGATCATCTGATCGTCGACCAAATCAATTTGCCCCCTCAACCCCTCTATACGACTCTTTAATTTATCGTCTGAGGTGTCGGGCAGGCGGAGCGTCAAATGTTCCCGCAAGGTCTTAAATTCGGCTACCGATAATTGTTGTCGGGCATCGCTCAGGGCCTGATCGGGATGGGGATGTACCTCTATCATCAACCCGTCATAATCCAAATCCATTGCTTTTTGGGCTAACGCACCCACCAAAAGACGATCGCCTGCAATATGGCTGGGGTCGCACAAGAGGGGAATATGGGACATTTGCCTTTTTAGTTCCGAAGGTATCAGCCAGATAGGCGCATTGCGATAGCCCCCGGGGCCGTAAACGCTAAAGCCCCGATGTACCGCCACCAAATCGTTGAGACCCGCTTTTTGAAATCGCTCCAAGGCTCCAACCCAGAGTGCCGTATCGGGATTTACCGGATTTTTTACAAATATTTTGATATTCGCTCCAGATATTGAAGCGGCTAACTCATTTACTGCAAATGGATTTACCGTAGTCCGTGCCCCAATCCACACTCCTTTCAATCCCGCTTTTAATACTGCCTCCGCATGTTCGGTGCAAGCCACCTCGGTAGCAACCGGTAATTCCAACGTCTCCTGTATGTGGGTTAACCATACAAGCGCTTTTAC
>JGI24705J35276_12237253_pt1 | contig 10405 bp, 6 predicted proteins | sample TergutNt197P4_FD_35276 | JGI IMG/M metagenome (IMG submission 35276)
AAGTAAACGACAATCCAAAAAAGATACCGAACAGATTTTCGCGAGTGCCGTAACCAACGCCGTTATGATTGGCGAAATACTGGTTTTGCAATGCAAAATGATAAATGTTGGGCGTTGTAATACTGTCGAAACTTCTTGGGTTCCACGAATCAATACCGATGAGTAAGATGTTGTATTGCGGAATAGAATCGCCGGTAACTATCGGGTGGATGGGGTAAGCGATATCAGATGTTGTTACATCGCGGTCCAGACGATCAATTTCATCCGACGAAGTTATTCCCAACCGATCGAGCAATTTATTCATCGTTAACGGGAAAAAATAGGGAAGCGACATAGCCGATTTTTGAATGGATGTTTGCCGGCAAGCCGAAGCAACAGCATGCCCGACATGCGAAAAGAGCAAACACAAAATCAAAAGCACACTGACAGTTGTTATTTGTTTTCGATGTAAACTCGCACTCCATCGTTTTGCCATCCGGAGAATCAGCGCGTATGGAATAACTGCTGCAAACACAATCAATAACGCAAATTTGAGATATAATTTCACATCAAACAGAAAAACTTCGCTGCCGGCTTTTAAAGCCAAATCAATCACAAACCCGTTGATATGAAAACGGTACAGACTGAAAACAAACCCATTTAATATCAAACCCGTTTGCATCGCGATGGCAAATACAGTGAAAATTACCGCCGGAACCCGATGATCTTTAAAAATATAAGAAAACGGAAGATAGAACAGCAAGTATAAAACGAACGTAAACATTGCCGCATGTCCAAGCGCCGACGGAACAAAATATGTCCATGAAAGCCAATCGGTATCAATAGGGCATCGCAACAGGTTGATGATAAAAACGATAAATCCCAAAAGGGTAGCGCCTGAAAACAGGAAGAAGCCGTATTTGTTTTTTTCTTTTCGGGTCTTGAATGATGAGGAATAGGTCATATCAATAAAATTTTACGGGCGGCAAAGGTACGAAAATAATCTTTTTGTTATCTTTGTAGCATTTTTTTAACATAGACGAAAATTGGATACAACAGTTTCACCAACCCGCACAGCCATGACCGTCGACGCGATTACCGCTGTATTAATGCTTTTAGTTTTTAGATCGGGAATTCAAATATTGGGATGGATCGTTTTTGTGGGTGGTATATATTATGGAATGAATCGCTTCCGTAAGGAAATAGGCGGAAGTATCACCTATTTCAAGGCATTGAATTGTGGTATTCAAACGGCTTTTTTTGCATCCGTCATCTGTGCTTTTTCCGTTTACCTGTTCGCCAGTTTAGAGCCGACGCTATTTGATAAAACGCTCGACGCCGTAGAGCAACAATTGAAAACTTACGACATGCCGTCCGCCTTGATTGAAAATGCAACTCAGCAGATGCGTTCGATGTTGTCGCCATTTGTGCTTGGCGTTCTTACAATTTTTATGTACAGCGCTGCAGGTTGTTTCGCCGGGCTGGTGTGCGCTTTTTTCGCACAAAAAGAACAACCACAAATGAATAACTGAATAACTGAATAACTGAATAACTGAATAATTAAATTTTTTAAATCTTTGAATATAAAAATTTCCATAGTTGTCCCTTTGTATAACGAAGCGGAATCAATATCTGAACTTGTTGCCTGCATTGAGCGGGTAATGAACAAACACGGGTATAGTTACGAAATCATCATGGTGGACGATGGCAGTAATGATACATCGTGGACAAAGATTGAGGAGGCGGCTCAAACCAACCCGAATATTCATGCCATCGGTTTCAGACGCAATTATGGCAAATCGGCTGCTTTGTTTTGCGGTTTCAAAAAAGCGTCGGGCGATGTGGTCATCACCATGGACGCCGATTTACAGGACAGCCCCGATGAAATACCTGCGATGTATGAAATGATTGTTAATGAAGGATTTGATCTGGTTTCGGGATGGAAAAAGAAACGTTACGACAATAAATTCACCAAAAATATACCATCGAAAATATACAATGCTACATCTCGAAAAATGACCGGTATTTGCTTACACGATATGAATTGCGGTTTAAAAGCCTATCGTAATAAAGTGGTTAAAAGCATCGAAGTGTATGGCGAGATGCACCGTTATATCCCCGTATTGGCGGCAAAAGCGGGCTTTAATCGTATTGGAGAAAAAGTTGTGGAACACAGAGCAAGAAAATACGGTACAACAAAATTCGGAGGAAGTCGTTTTATGAACGGATTTCTTGATTTGCTGAGCATTCTGTTCATTTCCCGCTTTGGGAAACGCCCCATGCATCTTTTCGGATCGTTGGGCAGTCTGATGTTTCTGGTCGGTTTTCTTTCTGCTGCATGGCTGGGTGCACAGAAATTGTATTACGTGCATCACGGCGTTAAGGCGAGCCTTGTAACGGATAGTCCCTATTTTTACATGGCGCTTACCGCGATGATTCTGGGTACGCAACTTTTCCTTTCGGGATTTTTAGGTGAACTCATCTCCCGAAATTCAACCGAACGCAATACATATCAAATTGATAAAGAATTTTAATATGTTCAATTGTTCAAATCGCATCTCGTTTGGGATGAATCTTCCGGCAGAAAAAAGAAAAAATACTCAAAAGCAGCATCCCGTCCAGCGATGCACTGAGCCTGCCGAAATGGATGCATCCTTAACAGGATTCCGGACAATATGTTTTCTGAACTCATTTTTGAAAAAATCATCTCAATTTTTTTACACCCTTACTTTCAAAGCAATATTTCTTTTATGGATTCTTTTTCCGTCCTTTTCACTTGCTCGCGTTTACATCAACGAGTTGATGCAGAGCAATATTGATCTTGTTCGAGACGACTTGCAGGAATTTCCCGATAGTTGGATGGAATTATTCAACGATTCGGAACAGGCAGTAAATATTCAGAACTGGACGGTTTCGATTGATGCTAACTTTCGTAATGGATGGAAAATAACCGGATCGCATACCATATTGCCCCATTCCTATTTCTTGATCTACGCCGATAAAGCCGCCAAAGGAATACATACAGATTTTCGAATTGATAGTGGAAGTGGTGGCGGGGTTTATTTGTTCGACGCCAACGGAACTCAAATTGACGTCATAATAAATATTCCGAAGCAACCTGCACCAAACATTTCATACGGACGAATCAAAGACGGTAATGCTTCGTTTGCTTATTTCGTAACAGCAACACCCGGAGCGGAAAACGCTGGAACTACCTCGAATACGCTTCTCCCCTCTCCGGTTTTTAGTCAAAGAGGCGGTATATACAAAAACAACGTTACATTAAAGTTATCATTGCCTGCAGGAGCGCCAAGCGGCGTCGTTTTGTCGGATATTCATTACACATTGGACAATACGGAACCAACTGCGAATTCGCCGGTGTACACAGGTGAATTGACTATTTCCAAAACAACGGTTGTACGGGCAAAGTTGTTTCATCCCAATTATTTAACCAATTGGTCAACGGTTCACACGTATATCATTACGAATAAAGACCTTGCCTTACCTGTGATTTCAATCAGTATAGATCCTTCTTATTTGTGGGATGATGAATTTGGCATATACTGCAAAGGCAATGGCAAATACGGACTTACCGGAAAAGGTATGGATGATCCGGTGAATTGGAACAACAACTGGCGACGACCCATCAATTTCGAGTACTTTCCGTTGAAAAGCAATTCGAGCGCATTAAACCAATTGTGTGAGATGCGGATTTCCGGAGGGTGGACCCGTGCCAACCCGCAAAAATCATTTGTCGTTTATGCAAATAAACGCTTCGGTACCAAGAGATTTGATTACGCTTTTTTTAAAGAAAAACCCAAACAGGAAATCAAATCGTTCATGATTCGCAATTCAGGCAACGATTTTTGGTGGACGCATTTCCGTGATGCTGCTATTCAATTGTTTATGGGCAATAAAATAGATGTTGATTATCAAGCATATCAGCCTGCAATATTTTATTTGAACGGAAATTATTGGGGTATCCAAAACCTGCGCGAACGTTCTACTCAGGATTTTATTCTGGCAAATTATGCAACAAAAGATGCTGATGTGATCGGAAATTGGTGGGGTACTGTAAAAGCCGGCGACCGTACAGCATGGAATCTGTTAATGAACGAATTGCGAAAATCTGCTTCCCAAAGGAATTACGAATGGTTGATGAACCAAGTTGATATAGATGAGTTTATTAATTATATGATTTTGCAAATTTATGTTTCCAATACCGATTTTCCGGGTAATAATATGGTGATGTGGCGCTACCATCAAGAAAACGGTAAATGGCGGTTCATTTTGAAAGATTTGGATTTTGGTTTGGGAATTTGGGATATGAATCCGGTAACACATAACGCATTGATATACAATACGGAAAACAACAACGACGAACGAAAACTTTTCAATGCATTGCTCACACAGGAATCGTTTAAGAAAAAATTTTACGGACGTTTTGCTATTTACATGGGCGATTTACTTCATTACAAATCTACATCTCAGGTGATTGACAGTATTCAAAAAATATTGGAACCCGCCATGCAGGATCATTTAACCCGCTGGATGCCGGAAATGTGGTGGCGGGATATGAATTCATGGAAGTTTGAAGTGTCCAAAATAAAAACCTGGTGTAATGGAAGAAACGCGCAAATATATCAACATCTTAGAGATTACTTTCTGTTGGGAACCATCATGAAATTAACTTTTGAGCAGACAGCCAATGTACATGGAACACCACCTGTTTCCATCAATGGCGTTCGAATACGGAATAATCAATTGGATGCTTCTTATTTTCAAAAGGGAACTATTGATTTACATTATGAAGGAAATGTTCAGTCGTACGCTTGGGAAATTACAAAAATCGTTAATGGGGTTAGTTCTGTTGAAACTTACGCACAACAGAATTTATCATATCAGATTGTAGATCAATGTACTTCCGTAAAAATAAAACTTGTGGAACAAAAGCCCCTTACCTCTCCAGAAGTTAATCAACCGCAAATGAATATTTCCATTGGGGAAAACAGACTGCAAATTTCTGATTTACAGACAAATTCGATCATATCTATTTACGATGTTAGTGGAAAGTTATTATTCCAAACCACTTCAAATGATGGATCAATCGCGATTCCTTTTCCTCAACAGGGGGTTTTTATCGTAAAAATTCAAAATAAAATGCAAATATTCACACAAAAAATATTAATTCTATGAAATTGTTAGAAGGTAAAACCGCAATAGTAACCGGCGCTGCACGCGGCATCGGTAAAGCCATCGCACTGAAACTCGCTTCAGAAGGCGCCAACATAGCCTTTACCGATTTAGCGTATAACGAGGCAGCACAAGCCGTAGAAAACGAATTGATCGCCATGAACGTCAAAGCAAAGGCATATTCGTCCAATGCCGCTGATTATGCTGATACTCAAAAAGTAGTAGAAGAAATTGCGAAAGAATTTGGGCGGATTGATATTTTGGTTAATAACGCAGGCATTACCAAAGACGGCGCACTCAAACGCATGACCGAAGAACAGTGGGATGCAGTGATTTCTGTTAATCTCAAATCGGTGTTCAATTTCACGAAGGCAGTGCAGCCTGTTATGTGGAGACAAGCCGGTGGAAGCATTATCAATATGAGTTCGGTGGTGGGCGTATCGGGCAATACCAATCAATGTAATTATTCTGCATCGAAGGCTGGTATCATCGGATTTACCAAATCGGCAGCCAAGGAAATGGGCGTGCGTGGTATCCGCTGTAATGCTATTGCGCCGGGCTTTATCGAAACAGAGATGACCGCTGCATTACCCGAAGAAATCCGCAAAAGTTGGAATGAAAAGATACCTCTCCGCCGTGGCGGTACTCCGGAAGATGTTGCCAATGTAACCATGTTTCTGGCTTCTGAACTCTCAGCATACGTCAACGGGCAGGTAATCAACGTTTGCGGCGGAATGAATATGTAAGCAATTGACTATTTTTGATTTATAATTTTTTATTGATGCAAAGCGCAGAAAATCAATATGAAAAAGAACTTTTATATTTTTTTATGAAAAAAGAGAATAGTTTGGCACGGTAATTGCATTATTTCCATCAGAAGATTAATAAAACATAAAATAGTTTCATAGTAGCAGTAGTTTTTTCTCATAAGTTAATAGTTGTAAATAAGAAAAGAGCCGTTCGGGAGAACCGCTCTTTTTCATTTTATATGGAACCTTTGATAGAAACTAAACCATTCTTCAAATTTGATTGATATATTTTATCATTCAGTATCTTGACTTTATGTATCAGGCTATTGAAAAATCTGTGTCTTTCTTTTTCGGATGCGCCGCTGATTAATGTAGCCCGTTGTTCCGTATTTTCAAGCCAATTTTCTATTTCGCGGCAAAATCGTTCGTCTGTTGTTGAAAGACCATTGAGGGTAAATAACTTCAGAAAACATTTGGTCACGTTTTCTTTTTTGATCATCGCAAAAGTGTTATTGATATCTATCTCACTCACATAGAACTTGTACGGAGTGTCATCCTTCCCTTTGGAACCTTTTTCCGCCCAACTTTGTATGGTCTTGATCAAATCCAATATTTGTTCGCAAAGAAATAATGGAAATTTTTCATCGCCAAAATGCCCCATTTCATAATGGTGGTTTAACAATGTCAACAATCTGTCCATAGTATCGGTAGTCCATATCTCGGTAGAAGGAACAAGTTGATAACTTTTCACTATTTTTTCATAGCAATCCGATAATTTACTAAAATCCATACTGTCAGCAAATTTTTCGAAACTTCCTTTAAAAGCAAAGAGACTACAGCTCCACGAAAAAAGAATGAAAGTGGTTAATTCTTTATAAGAGAAAAAATTAAATTCCGGGACATTAGCCGCAGATATGATCATCTCGCTACCCGTCTCTAACCTGATGCTGTCAATATCAGCCAAAAGGCTCTGCAAATGGATTACCTGATTTTGCAGGTTGCTAAAGTCTAACGGTGAATAATAACACTGAATTTGTTCTTTAGCGTTCAGATTTACAAACGAATCCAATGGAATTTTGAAATGATTACATAACAATACGGCTTCTTCAAAATCAATAGGTTTGGCTCCGCGTATTCTCCTGTATACCGCGTCGGAACTGACATTCAACAGATCAGAAAGAACATCCACCATGGCAATATTTGAAGGTAATACTTTTTGTATACGTTCAAAAAGCATGATCTGATTCTCATTTTTTTCTAATTGCATATTTCTAATATTTTTCAGGCTCAAAAATAGCGAAAAAAAAGAAAATCAAAAATAAATTTATTGATTCTTATTTTTCGTCAATCTTTTTTTTGCGAATTATCATTAATCTTCGTCAAAAAAATAAAATCAGAAACGATTTTTACAAAAAAATGAATAAAAGATGCGATTTTTCTTTCCAAAAAAATGATTTTTGCAAAAACCGACGGATTAAGGTTCAGAAATCAATTATCATACTCTTTACCTCTGCTCTATCTTTGCATCAAAATTTAAAAACCATTAACAAATGAACCTTATAACAAACGTAAAAGAATTATCAAGTACACAAGTTGGACGTTACTGCTCCAACGATTTCAGGAATATCAATTATTCCTTTTCTGATTTTTTATTAGAAGATAAGATATTGAAAAGTAACCTTCACGTTGACTTTTCAAAGTATTCGCTTTCAGAATCATGGCTGATCAAACAATCTTTTCAGCCACATTTAAGAACAACGGAATATGTTGCTATTGCTGTCTTGATGAGCGAATTGTACCTGTCGCTTGCGTTGAAAATTTCGCAAGAGGAATTGGCAAAATCGTGGGTAAAGCATGTCAAAATGAAAAGTTCGCCCCAGTTTGCCATCAATTCGATTCAGCCGATTAATGTTTTTCGCAAAAAAGTCATCAAATTGTCGTTGCTCCAAATGGAGACTACGTTTGAAATAACCATTGGCGAAACCATCATTCAACTGACTGTCGCTCATTCAAACGCGAAAGAAAATAATATAGACGATTGCATCCTTTCCGAAGCATACAGCGCCTTTGCGTATTTTCTGCAAAACCTTGATTTCAATTTCTACAAAACCGGCTATAAATCATTGGAACACATTATTCAGGATAGCAAAACCGTTCCGGAATTGATGATTACTTCCGCCCATGTCCGTCAAATTCCGTCCTTCAATAGATATCTCGGAATAGGCTCTCATTATGCCAGAACAATGGATATGGCAAGTTTTATTTTGGTTTCCGAACAATTAATGCAAGTTCTTCTCTACGCTCTGGATCAACCCAATTGCGTTGAAACAGATGATTTATGGGTAAGAAATCTCGAAATCAATTATCCTGCACCCATATCTGTTGATCACATGAAAGAATACGTCAAATGCCGGCTTCTGAAGGAAATAAAAAATCATGGACAATACTGGCGAATGGTTGATATGCGAACGACACTCGGCAATATTCAAGCAAATTTTGACATAGCATATAATTACGATTTTATAAATATAAATGAACTATAAATGAAATATAAATAAAAATTGATTGAAAATTTAACACTACAGTGAATACATTATTTTGAAAAGTACTGCTGCTTGATAGCGATTTTGAGAAAAATCGCTATTTTTGTGAAAAAATCAGAGATGCCTTTTTTGAATGTATCGTTTTTTCCACATTAAGTATCAAGCCGTTTTTTCTCTTTTTGCGCTGATGTTGTCAAACAGCGTCATTGCTCAGTTTTACGAATCGGGAACTGAACCTGCTTCTGTAAGGTGGCAACAAATACAAACGGAACACTTCCGCATTATTTTCCCGAAGGACGGCGCTCTTGATGGACAACGCGCCGCCAATGTGCTGGAATACATCTATCAGGCGGAAGGCAAGACGCTCAATCACCATCCCGCGAAAATTCCCGTAGTGTTGCACAACCGTATCGCCTTTTCAAATGGTTTTGTGTCGTGGGCGCCCAAACGGTCGGAATGGTTTCTCACGCCGCCTCAGGATAATTACGCGCAGGATTGGCTGAATCAGTTAGCGATACATGAGTACCGACATGTGGTACAAACCGACAAACTCAATCAGGGATTGACTAAAGTGATGGGATTTGCCGTCGGGCAGCAGGCAGTGGGCGCAGTGGCAGGTATGTTGCCGCCATGGTTTCTCGAAGGCGATGCGGTAGCGACCGAAACAGCGTTGACCAATGCCGGTCGCGGGCGTAGTCCTGCATTTGAGATGCCACTACGTGCAATTGCCCTTTCGGGGAAATATCAAAACTATGATCAGGCACTTTTCGGATCGTACAAGGATCATGTGCCCAACCATTACCAATTGGGTTATCAGATGGTCGGCTGGACACGCGAACGTTACGGAACAAAGCCTTTCGAAATGTCCATCAATATGGTGGCGCGAAAACCTTATCTTTTTCCTTTTTATCTGTTCAAACTCGGCATCAAAAAAGAAACCGGATATTATACCGGACAGTTATATCAAAATGCTTTTGCCGATTTGACCCTCAGATGGAACGAGCAGGAACTGAAAACAGGGTATGAAAACGTTGCTCCGATCAACCGGCATTCCAATCATCTTTACACCAATTACCGCTCGCCGCAATATATTGACGATACTACTTTTGTTGCGCTCAAAACAGGAATAGCGCAGATTGCACAATTCGTGAAAGTAGATAAAAATGGGCGCGAACTGATTATTCATACGCCGGGATTCGTAAATTCCGACAGATTTTCGTATTCAAACGATTTGCTGGCGTGGACGGAACAGGTTTCGGATGTGCGCTGGAGTAATCGTTCGTATTCGGTAGTGAAACTGTTTAACTTGAAAACTGGTATAGAATTGGCATTTCAACAGCGCACGCGATATTTCGCTCCGGCGCTTTCACCCGACGGCGCGGCTCTTGCAGCTGTAAATGTTCCGGTGGAAGGCACGTCGGAAATTGTGATTCTCGACCTGGTTACAGGCAAAGAGACTGAACATTTGCCCAATCCTGATGGCGCATTTCTGCAAACACCCGCGTGGTGCAGAGACGGGAAATCTCTGTTGGTCATCATCAATAATAAAAATGGAAAATCTATTGCAAAGATTGATGTGGCAACCGGTCAATATACCACCGTATTACCTCCTTCATACCAAGATATTTCCTATCCTGTGGACGGCGGAGCGTATGCTTACTTTAACGGTTACTACAACGGAATTACAAATATATATGCTGTGGATTACCGCACAGGAGATGTGTTTCAGGTCAGTTCGGCGCGGTTCGGCGCGTTCGATCCGCAACCCGGGGACGATGGCAAACACTTGATTTATGCTGATTATTCCGCAAAGGGTTACAATCTTGTGGAAATAAATATGAGTGACCGAAAATGGACGCCAGTTGATCAATTGACGGACTATTCGCTGAAATTGTACGAGACGCTTGCACGTCAGGAAGGTTTTAATTTGCAGGACAGTAT
>JGI24705J35276_12237250_pt1 | contig 10388 bp, 6 predicted proteins | sample TergutNt197P4_FD_35276 | JGI IMG/M metagenome (IMG submission 35276)
AATGCCCTCAAAAGCTTGCAAACTCAATCAGGCGCCCGCGCTAGAAATTGGACTTAGCCCAACAACTTGGACGCTCTTTCACGGACGACAACGTACTTCTTGAAAAGGGCTTGGCGCGGCAATGAAACGGCAGGCGGCTGCCGTCGGTTGAGAGCCTAGCGGCCCCCATGTGCGGTCTTTACCCCCACAAGCCTGGCTTGCAGGCCGAGAATTCGTCCGCTTGCACGGGCGCTGCTGCAACGATCGCAAGCAATGAATAACTTCCACAAAGGACAATAGGTGTTTGTATCATTCACTGACTCCAACACTACTTTTGTGGACCAATGGAACCCAACGCAACGCCGGTTTCTAGCTACCAGCACCAAGGTCCAAACATTTAGTCGCCAGCAAGCGTCGGTGGGTTCAAGCGCGCGCGGCGAAAGCGCAAGCAAGGCGGTGCATCCGCATGGGGAAATATTCTGAATTTGCGAAGGCACGACCGTGCCAGGAAGGCGGGCTGCCGTCGCGTTCGAACAGAGAGGCGACGGCCCTGAGCGGCGCGAACAGCGACCACAGCCCCGGTTCGCGCGACGCTGTTTGATAGTAAGCGCGCGCCGGGAACCAGGGCAGCGGCAGGCGCGGAATTGGTCAGCTGGGTTGGAACCTTTGGTTGGTCCGGTGAAGATTGAGCCAGAGATCGCTGGCTCAATCCCCGATTGTCAGCGTTGCGACAAAAAAACAGCACGGCGGACGTTCCGCCGTGCTGCTGATCGCATCAAATGCAATCAAACTCAGCTATAGATCTCAAACAGGCCCGCGCCGCCCTGGCCACCGCCGATGCACATCGTCACGACGCCCCACTTGGCTTTGCGGCGCCGCCCTTCCTGCAAGATGTGGCCGGTGAGACGGGCGCCGGTCATGCCGAAGGGATGGCCGATCGCGATCGAGCCGCCATTGACATTGTACTTGGCGGGATCGATGCCGAGCTTGTCGCGGCTATACAGGCACTGGCTGGCAAACGCCTCGTTGAGCTCCCAGAGATCGATATCATCGATCTTCAGTCCGTGGCGCTTCAAGAGCTTCGGCACCGCGAAGACAGGGCCAATGCCCATCTCGTCCGGCTCGCAGCCCGCCGCCGCCCAGGCAACGAAGCGGCCCATCGCCTGAAGACCACGCTTCTCGGCGTCCTTGGCTTCCATCAATACAACCGCGGCGGCGCCATCGGAGAGTTGGCTGGCGTTGCCGGCGGTGATGTATTTTCCTGGACCCTTCACCGGCTCGAGTTTTGCCAAGCCCGCCATCGTGGTGTCGGGCCGATTGCACTCGTCACGGTCGACGACATAATCGACGATGCTTTCGGCCTTCGTCTGCTTGTCGACAACCTTCATCCTGGTCTTCATCGGGACGATCTCGTCCTTGAACTTCCCGGCCTGCTGGGCGGCCGCCATGCGGCGCTGCGACTCCAGCGAATACTCGTCCTGATATTCGCGGCTGATCTTGTAGCGCTCAGCAACGATATCCGCAGTGTCGATCATCGCCATGAAGATGGCGGGCGCGATCTTCAGGAGCTCCGGATCGATCGAATCCTTTGGCGCTTCGCCGCGCGGAATCGAAATGCTCTCAACGCCACCAGCGACGATGCAATCAGCACCATCTGAGCGGATCGAGTTGGCTGCCATCGCAATCGTCTGCAGTCCCGAGGAACAGAAGCGGTTCACGGAAACGCCAGCAGTTGTCTTCGGCAGGCCTGCGAGCAGCGCGGCCTGGCGACCGATATTCCCCGCACCATGAGCGACATTACCCATATAGGAGTCCTCGACATACTCCTTGTCAACGCCGGCGCGCTCGACGGCGTGGCGAATGGCGTGGGCCGCCATAGTCATAGGCGCGGTGATGTTGAACCCGCCACGGGCGGACTTCGCCAGGCCCGTGCGCGCATAGGAAACGATAACGGCTTCACGCATAGTTTTCTCCCTTTTTTGGATAGATCGATATGACTGGTCCGGAGCTGTTCGTATACAAACTTTTGCCGGTGCGGCAAAATACTGAGGCGCGGGCGGTATCTTGTGCCAGCAAAAAACGCCGCCCCTGGCCGGCAGGGACGGCGTTTGTTCCGCATATCGGAATATTCTAGAAAGATAGTGCCTTGACCAGCCTGACCTGCGGCAGCGCCTTGACTTTGGCAAGCACATCAGCCGGCACGGGGCCGTCAACCTCGACTAGTGCGATGGCATCGCCACCCTGCTCAACGCGACCGAGATGGAAGGTGGCAATATTGACCTTGGCGTCGCCCAGCAGGCTTGCAAACTTGCCGATGAACCCCGGCTTGTCCTCGTTGGTCACATAAATCATGGACTTGCCAAATTCGGCATCGACCCGGATGCCCTTGATGTCGACCAACCGCGGCTTGCCGTCGTGGAAGACGGTACCTGAAACCGAGCGCTCCTGGCGCTCCGTTGCAACCGTCACGGTAATCAGGCTTTCGTAGTCGCTCTGCGCGGCGCGGGTCACTTCATCGACCACCATACCACGCTCCTTGGCAATGACCGGCGCCGACACAACATTGATCTCGCCGAGCATCGGCCGCAGCAGGCCCGACAGCACCGAGGAAGTCAGCGCCTTGATCTTCATCTCGCCAACATTGCCCTCATACGTGATCTGGACCTTCCGGATGCCGGTCTCAGTGAGCTGGCCAGCAAAGGAGCCTAGCTTCTCGGCGAGTTCGATAAACGGCTTCAGCTTTGGCGCCTCTTCCGCCGTGATCGAGGGGAAGTTGATCGCATTGGAGATAGCGCCGGAAAGCAGGTAGTCCGACATCTGCTCGGCAACCTGCAGCGCGACGTTCTCTTGCGCTTCCGTGGTGGAGGCCCCGAGATGCGGCGTGCAGATCACATTGGGATGGCCGAACAGCACGTTCTTGGCGGCGGGTTCCTCGGTGAAGACGTCGAAGGCCGCGCCAGCAATGTGCTCGGAGTTGAGTGCATCAGCCACCGCCTGCTCGTCGACCAGACCGCCGCGGGCGCAATTAATGAGACGCACCCCCTTCTTCATCTTGGCGATCGCGGCCGCATCGATGATGTTCTTGGTCTTTTCGGTAAGCGGAGTGTGCAGCGTGATGAAGTCGGCGCGCTTAAGCAGGTCATCGAGCTCGACCTTCTCGACGCCTATATCCTTGGCACGCTCGGGCGACAGGAACGGGTCGTAGGCGAGGACCTTCATGCGCAGGCCGAGCGCGCGGTCGGCTACAATCGATCCGATATTGCCGCAGCCGATGACACCGAGCACCTTGGCGGTGATCTCCACCCCCATGAAGCGGTTCTTCTCCCACTTGCCGGCCTGCGTCGAGGCGTCCGCCTGCGGAATTTCGCGCGCCAGCGCCAGCATCAGGGTGATCGCGTGCTCGGCGGTCGTGATCGAATTGCCGAACGGCGTATTCATCACGATGATGCCCTTGGCGGTGGCCGCCGGGATTTCGACATTGTCGACGCCGATACCCGCACGGCCGATCACCTTAAGCTTCGTAGCCTTCTCGATGATCTTAGCAGTGGCCTTCGTCGCCGAACGGATCGCGAGCCCATCGTAGTTGCCGATGATCTCAGCGAGCTTTTCCTTGTCCTTGCCAAGGTTAGGCTGGAAGTCGACCTCAACACCGCGATCCTTGAAGATCTGCACGGCGGCGGGCGAGAGAGCGTCCGAGATGAGAACTTTGGGTTTGGTCATTTGATGTCTTCCTGCATACTCTCCCAATAAGGAGAGAACCGGCGCCGAGCGCCGGGTGAAGTTGTCAACGGGAAATTCAGCAGTGCGCCGCGTGAAGGGATCACCCCGACGCACCTGCGGTGCGCCGACCCTCCCGACGGGGAGGGTCAGAGCGTTACGGCGCCTTTAAGCCGCCTTGGGCAACGCAGCCTTCGTCTCCGCGAAAGCCCAGTCGATCCACTGGGTCAGCAGTTCGACGTCCTGGGCTTCCACAGTGGCACCGCACCAGATGCGAAGGCCTGCAGGGGCGTCGCGGTAATGCGCAAAATCGAAACCCGCATTTTCCTTCTCGACCAACGCAACCAGCTTCTTGCAGAAGTCGGCCTGTGCTTCCGCGGAGAGTGAGGTGATCGCGGGATCGGTGATCTTCAGGCACACGGAGGTGTTGGAGCGGATCGCAGGTTCCTTTGCCAGGAAATCGATCCAGGGCGTTTTCGCCTTCCAGTCGGCAAGTACCTTGGTGTTGGCGTCGGCGCGCGCGATCAGCGCCTTCAGGCCGCCGATCGACTTTGCCCAGTTGAGTGCATCGAGGTAGTCCTCGACGCAAAGCATCGACGGGGTATTGATAGTCTCCCCGACGAAGATGCCTTCGTTGAGCTTGCCGCCCTTGGTCATGCGGAAGATCTTCGGCAGCGGCCAGGCAGGCTTGTAGGTTTCAAGCCGCTGCACCGCGCGCGGCGAAAGGATCAGCATGCCGTGCGCAGCCTCGCCGCCCAGCGCCTTCTGCCAAGAGAAGGTCACGACATCGAGCTTCGGCCAGTCCAGCGGCTGCGCAAAGGCGGCCGAGGTCGCGTCGCAAATGGTCAGCCCTTCGCGGCTTGCGCTGATCCAGTCGGCGTTAGGAACGCGCACGCCAGAAGTAGTACCGTTCCAAGTGAATACGACGTCAGTCGCCGGATCGACCTTGGACAAATCGGGGATCTCGCCATAGCCCGCATTGAGCTTGGTGACGTCCTTGAGCTTCAATTCCTTGACGATGTCGCTGACCCAACCTTCGCCAAACGATTCCCAGGCGAGCGTGGTGACGGGGCGCGCCCCCAAAAGCGACCACAGCGCCATTTCGACAGCGCCGGTGTCGGAGGCGGGCACGATACCAATCCGGTAGTCGGCTGGCACTTCAAGCACTTCGCGCGTCAGATCGATCGCGAGCTTGAGCTTGAGCTTGCCGATCTTCGCACGATGCGAGCGGCCGAGAGCTGCGTCTTTGAGATTTTGGGTGTTCCAGCCGGGGCGCTTGGCACAGGGGCCGGAAGAGAAATGCGGCACATTCGGCCGCGAAGCAGGCTTCGCTACAGTCATAATCTACCCTTGCAGATAGTAAGCCTCCCGTTGGGGGGAGGTGTCCCGACGCGGCTAATACGGGAGTTGACCGAGACCGTCAAGAAACTTCCCCGGGTCTTTTGCAGACGATTGATCGAGCCTCGGCGCGGCCTGCATCGGCAGGAACGCGTTGCCAGCAATGCTGCGGCCTCGCTCGTCAGTTGCGCGGTTTTGCTTCAGCTCGCGTCAAGAAGCGGATCGTCATGCCGACATGGCTCGGCTCAAACCCAAGCCGCTTATAGAAGCGCTGAGCATCGATGCGAATGTTATGCGTGAGGAGCTCGACCAGCTTGCAACCTTTGCCGCGCGCTTCCGCAACCGCCCATTGCACCAGTCGCGCGCCAATCCCGTGACTGCGGCGATCCGAAGCAACGCGCACATCTTCGATCAAGGCGCGCGGAGCCCCTTGTGAGCTCAGGCCGGGTATGATGCAGAGCTGCAGACAGCCGACCACCCTACCCTCGTCTTCCGCGACCACAAGCCGAATGTCTGGATCGCGATTGAGTCTTTCGAACGCCGCGAGATAGGACGGTGGCAGCGGGTCCTCCACGCACTCGCGCGCGCGGCCGAGGCGATCGTCGGCGAGCAGCGCAACGACGACGGCCACGTCGTCGCGGCGCGCCTGGCGGATCGTGATGGAGGACATGGCAGTCATGGCTGAGAGTTACCTCAGAACTTGTAGCCGAGACCTAGGCGGGCTGTGTTGATGGCTGTATCAACCTGATTGACGAAACGGACATACTCCCACTCGGCGCGCATGAACAGGCCACCGGTCAGATTCACGTCGACGCCCAGGCCGAGTGTGTAACCGTAGACCAGGTGATTATGCAGACCTTCCGATGCGGACAATGGTACGTAACTAATGAAAGTTCCGGTCGCTGTGGGACCAGCGACGTCCTCGACGTGGACTGAGCGCGTGATGTCGGCATTGCCCAGCGCGAAGCCGGCGAACAAGTAGGGCAGGAAACAGCCCCAAGCATAGGCTGCACGGCCGCGAAACGTCGCCATGTCAGAGATCGAAATCGCGGCCGACGAATCCACTGTAACATCGTGAACGAGACCGTCGGAAAGCAGCATGGACCGTCGTTGGGACGCGATAGACTTAGCACCGTACTTGCCATGCAGGTAGCTCGCTTCAAGGCCAAGGACAACGTCGTCCCACTGCGCGTTATATCCGACAAAGACACCGTAGCCGACGGATCGGCTTGAATTCTTGCCAAGCTGGAGATTCCATTCCGAAATCCCCATTTGCTGCTCAACGAGAGTATGGTCAAGCAAGCTGGCAAGCATAGCCGAGTTGGAGCCGCTGAAGTTTGCGTCCGACGATCCATAACCAACCTGGCCGCCGACATAGAAGCCCTCCCAGTTCACCCTGGACGTGGTCAGTCCATCCGTGAATGCACCACGCAGGACCGGGAGATCGGGCATATCAGCCGCATGCGCAGCGGAAGCTGCTCCCCAAATCGCCGCCACCAAGAAAAGCCCGCGCATTGCAACACTCCATCAGCCTCAATTCGTTCTATGATCATCGCCCGTTAACCTTAACCAATGGTTGCGTATTTCGTTTTTTCCGGTGTTTGCTGGAAAAACTCTGCGCAAAAGAAAACGGCACGGGGAGCATCCCGCGCCGTCAAGAAGTCCTGAGCGAATAGATGAAGCGATCAGCCCTTCGTAATCACCGGCGGTGGCGCATACACCGGCGTCGGCGTTTCGAGATTCCAGCGCAATCCGAGCTTCAAATCGTGCGAGGTGATGCTTTTGATGACAAACGGGCTGCCATTCACGACCGTGATCGCGTCAAAGGAATTCGTGGGACCGGTGGTCGCGTCACCAAGATTCATATAGCTGTAGCCAAGCTCAAGGGTCAGGTTTGGCGTAACCTTGTAACCAAGGCCCGCATGCACCGCCCAGGCAAAATTCCACTTGCCCGCGTCAGCGCCGTAGGTAACGGCGGGAAATGGGGCGCCATTGATATAGGAAATGCCGTTGTCACGGAAACCGCTGATGCGATTGTAAGATGCGCCGATGCCAGCGCCGACATAGGGCGTCACGCTCCACCAGGTACCGAGATCGAAATAGGCATTGGCCATGATGACTGCTTCGGACTTGCTGCCGCTGTAGTCGTTGGCGTTCGCGAACGCCGTGCCAGGAAACAGCGTCGTCGTGAATGGAATTGAGTGCGAACCATGCAGGTTGGCACGCCCCCGCCACTGGCCGGTCACATCTGCTCTGAACCAATCGTTGAATTGATAGCCGGCGCCGATATCGAACAGCGTCGCGCTGTCAAAGCCGTTGCCGGTCGACGTAAAGAGCTGCATGTTTGGGTCGCCCGGATTGTCAATCGACTTCATCTGCTGATTGGTCATGCCAATGTCGCCGCGCAAGTACCAACCACCGAACTCGGCGGGCGGCGGAGGGGTATATGCCGGCGGCGGTGCGATGGGCATATCGGCAGCAAACGCCACCGTGCCGAACAGGGATGCCGCTGCCGCGACAAGCAAAGACTGAACGTTAAGCATTGGCCTCGTCCTCTTGGGCGGTGAAGCAAAACGATGAAGGCCTCACCTCAAACCACTCGACCGTACGATCGCACCAATTGCTTAACTTCGGATTAACCCTAATTTTTAGGATTGACATTTCCTTACAATGCGCAGGCGAGATGCAATCGTTTACGACTCTGCAACCAACGCTAATGATTTATGAAGGAGCTTGTATCGCTCAGCGAGCGTGCTGCGAAAGTTTCGGCAGGAAGACCGCAAGCAGCCCTAGCACGGGAAGATAGGAGCAAACCTGATAGACGAAGGCGATCGAGGTATGATCGGCAAGCCTGCCGAGCAGCGCCGCGCCCAGTCCTCCGAAGCCGAAGGATACACCGAAGAACACCCCGGAGATCATGCCGAAGCGATGCGGCACCAGTTCTTGCGCGAACACGATGATCGACGAAGTCGCCGAAGAGATGACGAGGCCGATGATGACCGTGAGCACGGCGCTCATGGCGAGGCCGGCATAGGGCAGCACAAGCGTGAACGGCAACGCACCGAGGATCGAGAACCAGATCACATATTTGCGTCCGAAGCGATCGCCGATCGGACCACCGAAGAAGGCGCCCGCCGCGTTTGCAGCGAGGAAGATGAACAGATAGACCTGCGCCGCCTGTGTCGAGACGCCGAATTTGTCGATCAAATAGAAGATGTAATAGTTCGACAGGCTCGAGGCGTAGAGCTGCTTGGAGAATATGAGCGCGACCAGCACAATAAGCGCAACTGCGACCCGGCGCGAACTCGGCCCATCCGGATGCATGTGGATCGGCATCGCCTTCTTCGCGGTGATGCGCAGCTTGTACCACTGACCGATACGCCAGAGGATAACGATCGCGAGAAATGCGATCGAGGAAAACCAGGCAATACTGGGCTGCCCGAACGGCACCACGATCAACGCAGCCAGCAGCGGTCCCATCGAAGTGCCGAAGCTGCCGCCGACCTGAAACACCGATTGGGCAAAACCATAACGTCCGCCCGAGGCCATGCGCGCGATGCGCGCCGATTCCGGATGGAACACTGCCGATCCGAGTCCAACCAGCGATGCCGCGAACAGGATGGTGAGGTACTGCTGCGCCACACTGAGCAACAAGAGTCCAACGAAGGTCGAGCCCATGCCGATCGCGAGTGAGAACGGCTGAGCCTTCTTATCGGTGAAATGTCCGACCACCGGCTGCAGCAGCGACGCCGTGAACTGGAAAGCAAGCGTGATCATGCCGATCTGGGTGAAGTCGAGCGCATACGACTCCTTCAGGATCGGATAGACCGACGGGATCAACGACTGCATGGTGTCATTGAGGAAATGCGAGAGGCTGATGCCGACAAGGACGACATAGGCGGGCCCCGCCACCTTGGCACTGGCAACGGGCTCCATATCGGCAACGACAACCGGTTTGGTCGACGTTTCCTGCGACACAACGACAGACTTGTTCAAGAGATTGATTCCGACGGATTCGGCCACAGCCTAAGGTGATGCAAAGAAAAGAACCACGGATGCGATTACATGGCGGCTTGGCCGAGCGCCGAGACGATGGTGTCGACCACGTCCTCGACCAATATCCGGTCCTCGCCCTCGCCCATCACACGGATGACGGACTCGGTGCCGGATGAGCGGATCAGAAGCCGGCCGTGGCCGTTGAGCCGCTGTTCGCCGTCTGAGATGGCCGACTTGACCTCGGCGTCGTCGAGCGGCTTGCCACTGCGATAACGCACGTTCTTGAGGATCTGTGGCAAGGCATCGAAACGGTGGCAGACCTCCGAGACCGGTCGGCGCATCTTCTGCACGACGGCCAGAACCTGCAGCGCCGCGACGAAGCCGTCGCCGGTGGTTGTGTAATCTGACAGGATGATGTGACCGGACTGCTCGCCACCGAGATTGTAGCCGCCGCCCAGCATCTGCTCGAGCACGTAGCGGTCACCCACTGGCGTGCGCACGAGCTCAAGCCCCTGTCCCTTGAGGAAACGCTCGAGCCCGAGGTTCGACATCACGGTCGCGACGATACCGGGCCGGGAAAGCCTGCCGTCGTCCTTCCAGCTCTGCGCGATCACCGCAAGCAGCTGATCGCCGTCAACCAAGTGCCCGCGCTCGTCTGCCAGAATGACGCGATCGGCATCGCCGTCCAGCGCGATGCCGATATCGGCGCGCATCTCGCGAACCTTCCTGCACAGCGCTTCCGGTGAGGTCGAGCCACATTCCTTGTTGATGTTGAAACCGTCGGGATCGACGCCGATCGCAATAACGTCGGCGCCCAGTTCCCAGAGCGCTTCCGGCACCACCTTGTAGGCGGCACCGTTGGCGCAATCGACCACGACGCGCAGGCCCTCGAGGGAAAGATCGCGCGGCAATGTGCGCTTGGCGAATTCGATGTAGCGGTCATGCACGCCGTCGATACGGCGGGCGCGGCCGAGACTTGCACTCTTTGCCAGGCGCTTGTCGAGCGACTCGTCGAGCAATTGCTCGATCTGCTTCTCGACGTCGTCGGACAGCTTGAAGCCTTGCGGGCCGAACAGCTTGATGCCGTTGTCTTCGAACAGATTATGCGAGGCCGAGATCATCACCCCGAGATCGGCGCGCATTGATTTGGTCAGCATCGCGACCGCCGGCGTCGGCATCGGTCCCAGCAGCAGCACATCCATGCCGACGGAGGTGAAGCCGGCCACCATCGAGAATTCGATCATGTAGCCGGAGAGACGGGTATCCTTGCCGATCACAACGCGGTGACGATGCTCGCCCCGCTGAAATACCAACCCCGCCGCCTGGCCGACCTTGAGCGCCAGTTCCGGCGTGATCAA
>JGI24705J35276_12237251_pt1 | contig 10388 bp, 8 predicted proteins | sample TergutNt197P4_FD_35276 | JGI IMG/M metagenome (IMG submission 35276)
ACCGGCGTGACGAAGCGTGCGGCGAGCAGCGAGAAGAACACCTGCACCGAAACGGTGATGCCGAACTGCTTGAAAAACTGCCCGGCGATTCCCGACATGAAGCTTGCCGGTGTGAAGATCGCGATAATGGTCAGGCTGATCGCGATGACGGCCAGTCCGATTTCGTCGGCCGCCTCCAACGCGGCGCGGTAGGGCGATTTGCCCATCCGCATGTGGCGGACGATGTTCTCGATCTCGACGATGGCATCGTCGACGAGAATGCCCGTCGAGAGCGTGATGGCGAGGAAGCTGACCAGGTTGAGCGAGAAGCCGAGAAGGTCCATCGCCCAGAACGCCGGGAAGATCGACAATGGCAGCGAGATCGCGGCGATGATGGTGGCGCGGAGGTCGCGCAGGAACAACAGAACGATGATGACGGCGAGTATAGCGCCTTCGAACAGCGTCGAGATCGCGGCTTCGTAGTTACCCTTGGTGTAGTCCACCGAGGTGTCGATCAGCTTCAGGTCGACGTCGGGATAGGCGGCCTTGAGGGCGTCAACGCGTTTCTGCACGGCGGCGGCGACCACCACGTCACTCGCGCCCTTGGAGCGTTTAATGCCGAGCGCGACGACTGGCTCGCCGTTGAAGCGGGCGAAGGTGCGGCGATCCGCGATCGTGTCGGTGACGGTGCCGAGATCGTCCAGCCGCACCTCGCCGCCGCCGAACAGCGGGATCATGGTGCCGGCGAGGTCGCTCAGCGTCTTGGCGCCGGCCAGCGTCCGGATCGCCTGGTCGTTCTTGCCGATCTCGGCCCGGCCGCCCGCCACGTCGACATTGGTGCCGCGCAGGCTTTGGCTGACATTGACGGCGGTCAGCCCCATCGCTTGCAAGCGGTCGGGGTCGAGCGAAACCAGGATCTCGCGCTCGACACCGCCGATGCGCTCGACCTGGGCGACGCCGCGCACGCCCTGCAGCGCACGTTTGACGACATCGTCGACGAAATAGGAGAGCTGCTCAGGCGTTTTGCCCGGGGAGATCGCGGCATAGGTGACGATCGGCAGGCCGATGACGTCGACGCGCTGGATCAGGGGCTCGGTGACGTTCTGCGGCAGGTTGGCGCGCACGCGCGTCACCGCGTCCTTGACATCGTTGAGCGCACGGTCGGTATTGGTCTCGAGCGCGAACTGGATTGTGGTCACCGACAGTCCGTCGGTGATCGAGGAAGAAATATGCCGCACGCCCTCGACGCCCGAGACGGCGTCCTCGATGGTCTTGGTGACCTGCGACTCAAGCTCGGTCGGGGCCGCGCCGAATTGCGCCACCGCCACTGAAATTACGGGAATGTCGGCGGACGGCAGCCGCGTTACCGCGAGCTTGGTGAAGGAGACCCAACCTAACGCCAAAAGGATGATCGAAAAGACGATCGACGGCAGCGGATTGCGAATAGACCATGCCGAGATATTGATTGCCATCAGCGTGCCCGCGACTGATCGAGTTCATCGGCGAAAACGGTCTTGATCTGATCGCCGTTGTGGAGCGAGCTGCCCGCGTCGGCAACGACGATTTCGCCTACCTGGAGCCCTTCCAGGATTTCTGTTGACGTGTCGGATGTCAGTCCGACCCTTACCTTTCGCGTTTCGACCGTGTTCCCTTTGACAACCTGGATGGTGAGATGGTCGATGGCGGTGCGTGGTACTGCGACACCGCATGAACGCTTGGCGTCGATACTTGCGCGGGCAAACATGCCGATTTTCAGCGAGGGGTTGGCGGTCAGCGAGATCCGAACGCGGCCGAGTTGCGTGGCGCGGTCGATCTCCGGTCCGACCAGTCTGAGCCGTCCGATCAGGTCGGCCGCGTTGTCGCGGCTGATCCGCACAGTCGCGCCGGCATTGAGCTTGAGCATGTGTGCGGCAGGCACCTGTGCCTCCAACTCGATTTCGTTGTTGACCGCGATGCGAAACATGGGGCCTGCCTGCGGCGATGCCGGCGCGCCGGGGATCGTCCGGACCTCGGTCACCAAGCCTGCGGCCGGAGCATGCAACGACATTGGCCCCGGCGGCCCCGGCCGTTGCGGCGGTGGGCTAAGGCGGGCCAATTCCTGGCCCTCGGTAACCAGGTCGCCCTCGCGGACGAGTACGTCAATAACTCTTGAACCTTCCTGGTCGACGCCGACCACCGCTTCCCGGCGCGGCACGACAAAGCCGGTGACCCGCACCTGGTCGGAGAAACAGGCATCGGCCGCCTTCGCGACGACGACCAGCGCCTGCCCCGGCGGCTCCTTCTCTTCCGGGTGCGTGCGATGCTCGAGCCAATAATAGCCAATCCCAAAGGCGATGAAGAGCCCGGCACCCGCTGCAGTCTTGATATATTGAGTGAAATTCATCGCCAAAGCCTGGTTCGTTAATGGCGGCGGATGGAACTCACGGGCGCAGTGAAAAGGCCCGAATTGGCCCCAAAACGAGGATAGTCCCGCAAGGCTGCGGGACTATCATGGACTTTAAGGTCTCACACGACTTCACAACACGGTCTTTTGAGCGATTCCGTTACTGCTCACTGGAGGCTGTGGCCTTGTTTTCCATGTTGACGACCTGCACGCGCCGGTTCGCTGCCGACAACGGCCGGCCCGTGTCCTTCAGCTTGCTCTTGCCATAGCCGACCGTGACGAGGTCGTTTGCCGAAATCTTGTACTTGTCAACCAGATAGCGCCTGATGGCGTCCGCACGACGTTCGGACAGGTCTTGGTTGTAGGCGTCGGTGCCCGCGGCATCGGTGTGACCGGCCACGACGAAGGTTGAGCCCTTCAGTTCGTTGCTGGTGAGCGCGCGGCCCAGTGCCTGGACCGAGGCCAGCGACCTGGCGCTGATGTTGGCGGAATTGTAGTCGAAGGTGATTTCCAGATCGATGTTCGGCTTGTCCTTGACCAGGGTGGCAATCTCGTCGCGCTCAGAGACCGACAGCGAGCGCGTGGAACGGCCGCGGAAGTTCTTCAGCAGGTTGGGTTCCGCAGCGGTGCTGACCGGATTAGCCTCGGGCGGGCCGACCGAAAGGCCGCGAGTGAGCGGCTTCTTTACCGTGAGCGCACGGACGATTTGTTCATCCGTAACGTTGTCACCGGCCGCCTGCGCCTTGTTGAATCCAACGGATAGCGCCGTACCGACGGTGATGATTGAAATGATTGCGGCGAGATTCTTTACAGACATTTTCATTCTAGTTCTCCCCCGCTGCCCGCGGCTCTCTTAAAAAAATCCAAAACTAGCCGAGCGAACGTTGCTGCGGCGTCCTTTTTTAGTCTTCGCAGACCGCCCAAGGTTCGAGGCGGGGCGGTCCTCAACTCAGAAAAGTTCAATGTACTCCATAACTCGCGAATTCCTGAACAATATTTGGATCCATCGACTTGGCATTAGCCATATCCAAAGCCCCTTCCGAATTCGAGCCGCTACGCTGCTTGGCCAAGCCTCGGCCGTACAGGGAAGAGGTCAGCCGCGGATTTATCCTCAGCGCGGCGTTAAAATCGGCAATGGCATTCCTTGTTGCGCCCGACTTCAGGTTCAACAGGCCGCGGCTGTCAAGGGCGTCGACGAAGTTCGGGCGCAGCCGCAGCGCCTCGTTGCAGTCCCTCAGCGCGTCCTGCAGGTTACCGACCACGGTGCGGGTCCAGCAGCGGTTGTTTAGCGCCTCGACGTCCTTCGGATTGATTCGCAACGTAGCGTCGAAATCCTTGATGGCGAGGGCGTAGGCGCCCTTGCTGGCATAGGCCTGACCACGCCGGTAAAGCGAACTCACATCGTTTGGACTGTCGGCGATCTTTGCGCTCAGTTTCTGGATGGTCGGGTCGTTAGAGAGGTCGACCTCGGGGGGCGGCGGTATGGTGTCGCTGCTCGCGCCATTTGCGACGTCGCCCGGCAAAGTGGAAGCTTCGAGCTGAGGCTTCATCGGCGGAGGGGATACCTCGGCCTGAGGCTGGGGCTTCATCGGCGGAGGGGATACTTCGGCCTGAGGCTGGGGCTTCATCGGCGGAGGGGATACTTCGACCTGGGGCTGGGGCTTGACCGGCGGAGGCTGATTATCTGCGACCGGCTGCGCGGGCTGTTCAGTCGGGCCGGTCGTGGGGCGCGTTGAGCCGGAGTCCGGGAGGAAGGAGAAGTCCTCGGCAAGCGAGGAGGAAATCCACGGCGCCTGGTCGCCGCGCGAGACGCGGGTGACCCCGGCGCGTGTGCGGTTCAGCGTCTCCTCGGCCATCAGGTTGGGAACGCGGATTTCCTTCAGCAATTCCTGTACGAACAGACCGCGGTCGCTCCCAGCATCCGAGATGACCGAGCTCAGCGACGCCGAATACATCACCAGTGTTCCGTTCGGCGCAATAACCGGCGCGAGTCCGGCCGAGAAGCTGCGGAAGCGCCGCTCGAACGGGTTACGACGGGAAGCGTCGAGTAACGCGATCTTGACGCCGGCTCCGCGGGTGTTGATCTCGTTCAGTACCGTCTCCAGGCTGAAGCCATCGCGCCGCACGTCCGCCTCGGTCCAGATCTGCGCGTCGACTGGGATCATGAAGCTCTGGCGGTTGGACTGGATGCCGAAACCGCTGAAGAACAGCAAGACCGACGAGCCGGGCTTGATCTTGCCATACAGCCGGTCGAACGCGCGGCGCATCTCGTCGCCGGTAAGGTTTTCGCCGATGTCGACGGTGAAGCCGTCGCGCTTGAGCTCATCGGCGATGGCACGCACATCGTTGATCGGCTCCTTCAGGGGGGCATCGGCGTCCGGATATTTTGCGTTCCCGATGACAAGCGCAATGCGATTGGCCGCGGCGAAAGACGGGCCGGTCAGCACGACCGAGAGGAGCAGAGGCAGAAGCAATGCGAAGCGAATTTTCATACGGGGGTCCAGCCGAAAAGGTGCCGCTCCCAGCTCGCGCCGCGGCGGCCCCTATGTAGCTTGTGTTCAGGGAATTATCAAACCGATGCGGGCATCGGTCAACCGCTTGAAGATTCGGAGTATTTATTACGTTGGTTGCAATATTATGCCTACGGCAGCAGGCCCGCGTTGGTCCGCGTGCTGGACCGCAACCTCGGCGAGCCATCGCAAATGTTCCGAGCAGTTCAATTCGGCCATTCCGGCGGCTCGGCTCGCGCCGCAGATTAAGGAAGGTGCCAAGCCACCGACATTAATATGATTGACCTCGCATAGGTTTTGCGGATTTGCTCCGACATAAGACCAACAAGAAAGAAGGACGACAATGGGAAACGTCTATGAGGTCTACGCGCTTCGCTATGCGACGATGTCGCCGCGCACTCCCGGCATGAATTTTCTTGCTCCCGATCCGCACGAGACGGCAGCGCAGGATCTTGATTATTTTGTCTGGCTCATCCGCGGAGCCGGGCACGATATCCTGGTCGATACCGGCTTCAATGCTGAGGAAGCGAAGCTGCGCGCGCGCAAGTTGACGCTCAACCCGGTCGACGCGCTGGAGCGTTTTGGCGTTTCAGCCTCCGCAATCAACGATGTGATCGTGACGCATCTGCATTATGATCACGCTGGCAATCTCGACCGATTTCCCAACGCGCGCTTCCATCTGCAGGAGCGCGAGATGAGCTACGCCACGGGACGCTGCATGTGCAACGGCATGCTGCGGCATCCATTCTCGGTTGAGCACGTGACGCTGATGGTGCGCCATGTGTATGGCGAGCGTGTCAGCTTCCATTCCGGCGATGGCGAGATCGCGCCCGGCGTGACGGTGCATCGGGTCGGCGGTCATTCCGACGGACTGCAGGTAGTGAAGGTCGCAACCGCGCGTGGGCCCGTGGTGTTGGCATCCGATGCCGCGCATTACTACGCCAATCTGCAGCGCAGGAGCCCATTTCCAATCGTCTATAATATTGGAGACATGGCGATCGGCTGGGAGACGGTGGAGCGTCTGGCCGGCCACCCTGATCGCTTCATTCCCGGGCACGATCCGATCGTGGCCGAGATCTATCCGCGCGCCAGCGACAAGGTCGAGGCTTTCGCGTTGCACCTTGCGCCGTCGCGGTCGTTTGTGAAATAATATTCGACGGCCATCCGCTGTCGGCTCGCATTCATGTCGACGTCTTTGTCAACGGCGGAATTCTACCGCGCCTCCGGCGGAACGTCACGTATCCGCGCCACATGCGCCGCGACCTCCTCGACGCTGTATTTCAGATGCACTCGCTTGTCGGATGGCAGGTGCTTCGCCACGCTCACGCCCGGCCGCCATTCCTTTGCGGGGCGGATCGGTCGCGGAGCAAAGCCGCCGCCACAGTTCGGGCAGACATTGAAGAGCTTCGTCTCGACGCAATCGGCGCAAAAGGTGCATTCGTAGGAGCAGATCCGTGCCTCCGTTGAGTGAGGCGGCAGGTCACGGTCGCAATATTCGCAGTTCGGCCGAAGTTGTAGTGCCATCGCAGTCTCTCTGAACTCTCTCCATCAAGTGCCCCGGCGTAGGCCGGAAAGACGGGTTTTCGTTGGCTACTTGGCCGCTTTCCACGCGCTCGTTACCGCGCTGATGTCCGCTGTGACGGAGTCGCGGATCGCCGATGGCGTGCGCGAGAAGCGCGGTGCGGGTGCGGGCTGGGTGACGCCGTGGCGCTCGACGAAGGTGTTGCGCGCTACCATATGCGGATGCATCGTCGCCTCCGAAAGTGTCAGAACAGGCGCAAAGCAGATGTCAGTGCCCTCCATGATCTTGCACCATTCGTCGCGCGTCTTGCTCTTAAACACGACCTCCAGCTTCTGCCGTAGCGACGGCCACGCGTTGCGGTCCATCTGCGCATCGAAGGCCGGATCCGACAGTCCGGCATGCTGGCGCAGCAGCGCGTAGAACTGCGGCTCGATCGAGCCGATCGAGATGAAGTTGCCGCAGGAGCATTCGTAGACGCCGTAGAAATGTGCCCCGCCATCCAACAAGTTGCTTTGGCGTTGCTCGGTCCAGCGCCCGGTGGCCGTGAGGTCGAAGAACATCGACAGCAGCGAAGCTGCGCCGTCGCACATCGCAGTATCCACCACCTGGCCTTTTCCGGACTTCGACGCTTCCAGAAGGGCGGCGAGTACGCCGACGGCGAGGTAGAGCGCGCCGCCGCCGAAATCGCCGACCAGATTGAGCGGCGGCACAGGCGTTTCTTTGGTGCCGATCGCAGCCAGCGCGCCGCTCACCGAGATGTAGTTGATGTCGTGGCCTGCGGCGTGCGCCAGCGGACCCTCCTGGCCCCAACCGGTCATGCGGCCGTAGACAAGGCGTGGATTACGCGCCAGCACCACGTCCGGACCGAGCCCCAGCCGCTCCATCACTCCGGGACGAAAGCCCTCGATCAGCGCGTCTGCGCTGCCAAGCAGCTCGAGCACTTGGCCAATCGCGGCCTTGTCCTTCAGGTCGAGCTCGATCACCTTGCGGCCGCGCCCCGCGATCGACTTCAAGCTCTTTCCGGCGCCAATGCGATCGAGTGTAACGACCTCGGCGCCCATGTCGGCGAGCATCATACAAGCGAACGGGCCGGGCCCGATGCCGGCAAATTCCACGATGCGGAAGCCTGCCAGCGGACCGGAGGCGCCAACTGAAGTCTGGGGAGCTGATTTATCGAGCACGTTGTTGTTTCCTCCATTGCAAAGCTTTGGGCAGGGAGCCATGCGAGCAACGAAAATACAGTCTCTCGCATCGCAGATGAAACGCTGTTTCCAGCGGCCAGTTATGACCGGCGATTGGGGTCATGCCACACCGAGTGTCTTCAGCCACTCCTGGGCGCTCTCGGAGGACAATTCCTCTTCCACGACGACGTTTGCGGGCATGGCCTCAAGGTGAGGGCCGAAGAAGCCGTCGTTCCAGCTTCGCGATCCCAAGATCGGGGGCCATAGCAGTATCACACGGGAGTCGTTGATGATTGGGATCTCTGTCACCAGGCCCTCGCCCCAGATCGACGCGCCAATCTTGGGGGTCTTCGATCGCGGGTCGCCGTAGTGCCACCAGGCATGGTCGTAAATGTCGTCGCTCGCTTGTCCCCGCGCCACCGCGGCAATCTTCGGATCGGGTTGTTGTCCTCCGAGGAGACGCGTACCCACCGCAACCTGCAGCAGCGAGAACAGGTGGAAGTTATGTGCGATGTTCTCGTATCTCAGCTTGAGACCGGCGCCGGTCTGGGGATGGAGAACGATGAGGGGGCCGCTCTTGCGTTGGAGCGATTCAAGAACCCAACCCAACGGATGACTGTGACTGAAGCCACTGAGGGTTGTTAGGCGCTCCAGCAACTCGGTGTCTTCGCTGAGCCTTTGCCGCTCCGCCGGCATTCGCGCGAGATGCGCGACGAGGCCCTGACAGAACGGTTGCAACGCCTTGAACAATTCCGCCTGTTCGGGCGTGGGATCTGGATCGTCTTCCTCGTCTTCGCTTTCCTCCGGTAGTTGGGGTAGCCATGATCGCAGGCACCGCACCAGCGCGGGCATCGCCCATGCAGGGTCTGCGCCGCGCTCGACGGCGGTGCCGAGCACCAGCGCGACCCACCCTGCGCCCGCGGGTGGCAGCGTTTGCAAAGACTCCGCCGCGGGCTGGAGGATCGTCGGGTCCGCATCGACGCGCTGTAGGAAGGTCCCGGAGCATTGCCGCAGCGCTTGTACAGGCTCGCCGCCCGCGTGATGGCGGGCCTCGCTCAACAGATCGTGCAGCACTGAGTCAGTCATAAATTGAGTCTTTCGATTTCTTGAAGTTCAAACAAAATAGAGGCTCCGCGGCTCGCCATGCGGCATGAATACTGAATTGAGTCTGATGCGCCCTCGCAATGGTTCAATTCGCCCGTGTCGTCGTTCCAGGTCCTGCGCACCACGTCACGCAATGTGGCAACGGACTCGTCCGCACATTCCTTTCCGATGCCGACCAAAATGCAACGATGGTTCACTTAGGAGTCATGGTGCGCAGAATAGCGCGGCGCGCTTTGCGGCGCGCCGCCGAACATTTGTATCGAACGGCTGTCAGCCCGCCTCGGCGACCGCGCGTTGTGCCATCACCTTGACCAGGTTGGCGCGATAACCGGCGGTGCCGTGGAGATCCGACAGGAGTCCGTCGGCTGCGATCTTCACGCCGTTGACGGCCGTTGCCGACCAGTTCGACGTCAACGCCTGCTCGATCATGGGTACGCGCATGACGCCGTTCTCTGAGGCCCCCGTGACGGCGACGCGGACATCGCCCGACTTGGTCTTGGCGACAAATGCGCCGGTCAGTGCAAAGCGCGACGCCGGATGCGGGAATTTGGCATAGCCCGCTTTGACCGGAATCGGGAATGCGACCTGGGTGATGATCTCGCCGTCCTCCAACGCCGTTGCAAACAGGCCTTGGAAGAAATCGTCGGCTGCGATCAAGCGTTTGTTGGTCTTGATCGTTGCGCCCAGCGCCAGCACCGCCGCCGGATAGTCGGCGGCCGGATCGTTATTCGCTAGCGAGCCGCCGATCGTACCGCGATGGCGCACGGCGGGATCGCCGATCAGTGATGCAAGATGTGCAAGTGCGGGGATGGTCTTCTTCACGGCGTCGCTGCTCGCGACGTCGTAATGAGGTGTAGCGGCTTTTACCGTCAGCGTATCGCCGGATGCCTCAATGCCGACCAGCTCCTTGATCCTGGCGAGGTCGATCACATCGGAGGGCGAGGCGAGCCGTTGCTTCATCACGGGGATCAGCGTCATGCCGCCAGCGAGGTATTTTGCCTCCTTGCCCTTGGCGAAGAGGCTTTCCGCTTCGTTGACCGAGGAGGCGCGATGATAGGTGGTCTGATACATGGCGGTGCTCCTTCTCAGGCGGTCTGACCGTGGATGGCGTGCCAGACGCGGTCCGGTGTCGCCGGCATCTCCAGCTTGTTGTGGCCGATCGCATCCGTGATAGCGTTGATAACGGCTGCCGAAGAGCCGATAGCGCCGGCCTCGCCACAGCCCTTGACGCCCAGCGGATTGCCCGGGCAGAGCGTCGTGGTGTGGAAGAGCTTGAACGACGGCAGGTCGTCGGCGCGCGGCATGGTGTAGTCCATGAACGACGCCGTGACCGGCTGGCCGCTGGCATCGTAGACCGCGTGTTCCAGCAGCGCCTGGCCAATGCCTTGGGCGAGACCGCCATGAACCTGGCCTTCAACGATCATCGGGTTGATCAGCCGGCCGAAATCATCGGCGGCCACGAAGTTGAGGAAGGAGGTCTTGCCGGTATCGGGATCGACTTCGAGCTCGCAGATATAGGCGCCGGCCGGGAAGGTGAAGTTGGTCGGGTCGTAAAAGGCGCTCTCCTTCAGGCCTGGCTCCATGCCATCAGGCAGATTATGCGCAGTATAGGCCGCGAGCGCGACCATCGGCAGCGCGATCGACTTGTCGGTGCCGGTGACCTTGAACTCGCCGTTCTCGATGATGATGTCGGCCTCCGAGGCTTCCAG
>JGI24705J35276_12237248_pt1 | contig 10377 bp, 11 predicted proteins | sample TergutNt197P4_FD_35276 | JGI IMG/M metagenome (IMG submission 35276)
GATTCACACCGATTGTGTAGAAAGAGTTTCCCCCACCCGGCCACACATCGGCAGCGCTATTGCGCCGCCGATGTGTGGCCGACCTCCCCCGCAAGCGGGAGAGGTGAACAGTGCCTGCGGTAAGACCGAAGAGCAAGAAAAGGAGATGAACCCAGACTGGGCTGACCGCATCGTTGCTGCTCGCAACCATCGCCCCTTCACCTCGTTGGAAGATTTTGCACGTGACACCGGTCTGCCAAAGCGTGCACTGATCCTGCTCGCGGATGCCGATGCGTTTCGCTCACTTGGACTCGACCGCCGCGAGGCGCTGTGGCAGGTGCGGCGATTGCCCGATGACGTGCCGCTGCCGCTGTTCGAGGCGGCGGTTGCGCGCGAGCAGGCGGACGAGCACGCAAAGCCACTGCCGGCGATGTCGCGCCCCGAACAGGTGGTCGCCGACTATCAGACCATCCGACTGTCGCTGAAGGGACACCCGATGGAATTCTTGCGGGAGATGTTTTCCAGGGAGCGCGTCGTCGCCTGCAAGGATGTCTGTCACAAAAACGACCGGCGACGTGTCCGCTGTGCCGGTGTGGTGATGGTGCGGCAGCGGCCGGGCAGTGCCAAGGGCGTTGTCTTCATGACGCTGGAGGACGAAACCGGTATCGCCAATGTCGTGGTGTGGCCGAAGGTGATGGAGCAGTATCGCAAGGAAGTGATGGGTGCGCGCCTCGTTCTGATCGAGGGTTATATCCAGAGCAGCCCCGAAGAGGTGACGCATCTGGTTGCACAGCGCATGATCGACCGCTCGCACGATCTGATCGGCCTTGCCAATGATGCGCCGAGCCGTAAGCATCCGGTGCCGGAAGGAGCCGCCTCGATCGAGCCGCTCAATGACGACCGCCGTGACCATGCCGATGTGCCGGTGCAAAAAATCCGTCATCCCCGCAACGTCCGCATCCTGCCGCCGTCACGGGATTTTCATTGATGGCGTGCAATTCGCCACGTCCCATGCTTATTGGGGCAAGCGCCTGTTCAGCCGATTGGGAATTATTTGCATTGCGAGACACGTCTTGATGGATATCCTGTATTTGGACGCCGCCGATCAGTTGCAACTCCTTTCCTCTCGGCAAATCAGTGCGCGAGAGTTGTTGGATATGTCAGTGGCACGCGCCGAGAGTCTCAACGCGTCACTCAATGCCGTCGTGTCCCGGGACCTCGAACGTGCTTTTGCCGACGCGTAGCGGGTTGATGATCGTCGCGCGCGTAACGAGCCCCTCGGTTGTCTCGCAGGGCTTCCCATGACCGTGAAAGACACTTTAGACGTGGATGGGCTGCCTGCTTCTGCAGGACTGAAGAGTCTCGTCAATCGTACCGCCTCGGATGCCGATGTCGTCCAGTGTGTGCGCGGTCAGGATGGCATCATCTGGGGTAAAACGAACACGCCTGTGAAGGCCAGCGACTGGCAAACCTATAACGCGCTGTACGGGACGACGAATGATCCCTGGGATCGACAGCGAACTTCGGGAGGATCATCAGGCGGGTCAGCGGCGGCCCTTGCTGCCGGTCTGACTGCCCTGGAGATCGGTGCCGATATCTCTGGATCATTGCGCGTACCCGCTGGATTTTGCGGCGTGTTCGCCCACAAGCCGACTTACGGACTTGTCTCGCAAAGAGGCCTTGTGCCGCCGCCCGATTTCGCCGCTGATCTCGATTTGGCCGTTGTCGGACCAATGGCTCGCTCCGCACGGGATCTTCGACTGCTTCTGTCGATCATCGCTGAAAATCCGTATCCAACCAATTCACCGCCACTCCAACTCAAAGGCTTGAAGGTGGCGCTATGGATCGATGAGCCGGCTTTCACGCTGGATCGTGATGTGCGGGAGTCCATCAAAGTCTTTGCCGGACGGCTTGCCGCAACAGGTGCCGTTGTCGAGCCAGTCGCTTGCCCGATCGACGCCGAAACACTGATGCTGACATACACAATGCTTCTCTATCCGGTGGTCAAGGCTGACATCCCGATGCCTGAACGTGCTCTCTATGAGTTCCTTCGTGGTCCTGCGAAGATCGCGCGAGCTCTGGGAGCAAAGCCGTTGTCATGGGCACAGGGAATCCTGGGTTCGACTGCCCGGCATCGGGAGTGGTTGCAGGCCAACGAGCTCCGCGCCTGTATGCAGCAAACTCTAAAGACGTTCTTCGCAAGTTATGACATTCTGCTAACGCCAATCTCGCCTACGACGGCGTTCGCGCATGACCATGGACCTTTCCTGAGGCGCAAGCTTCGGTGTTCGGATGGCCGCAAAATCTCATACCTGGAGATGATGAATTGGGTAACGCTTGCGACGGTGTGCGGCCTGCCAGCGACAGCTATCCCGATCGGCCTGAGCGACCAGAATTTGCCTGTGGGCGCGCAACTGATAGGTCCGCCGCACGGCGATGCACGTACCTTGGCGGCGGCGCAAGCCATGGAAGAACAAATCGGTGGCTTCCGAGCTCCGCCACTTTCGGGACTGGATGGAACAGTCACCTAATGCTGTAACCAAGGGACACGTATGGCACTCTCGTTTCGGACCGTAGCAATCGTGGCAAGTGCTATTTGCTTTGCGCTCGCTTTGATTTGGATATTGTTTCCGCAGCTCCTCTTGTGGATTTGGCAGATAGATGGGCCTGAGTCAGCCCTGGTCGTCGCGCGACGAGGAGGCGCTCTCTTCCTAGGTGTTGGGATAATGCTTTTGCTGGCGCGTGATGCTGGCCCGTCGCCTGCACGAAGTGCCATTGCCAGTGGATTGGCTCTCAGCTGCGCCACGTTGGCAGCGCTTGGTGTTTATGAGTTGGTCGCCGGGCATGCCGGCATCGGTATTGCCTTGGCCATCATCGTTGAAATCGCCTTGGCTTTAGCCTTTGCGCGTGTCCGTCACGCGAAAAGTTGATCGCGAAATTTCCTGATATCCGTGACAAGAATCGCTCCCGGATTATCTCCCGGTTGGCAGCCGCACGGCGCGACGCATCTTCACAGATATCTGATAATCTCCGGCATTTGAACTAAACGTCTAAATGGGAATGAAAGGAAATTCGCTCATAGGTCATCTGTGAAGGTCGAAGAAACTGTAAGGGGCGCGCCTGCATGCCATCGGAAACGTCGCGAGTTAACGGTTCGATCACCATACGAAAGCAGGCCTGGAAACAGATGTTTGTCGATCGGCTGGCGCTGTTCGTCGGCCGGTTGTTGCTTTGGGGATCGCGTGGTCGTGTTATCGATGGGCTCTGGATCGGGAGTATGGAAAGCGAACCCGAGTTCAGCCTTGGCCGCGTCGAAGATGCGCTTCTGCTGATCAAGCACTGCGACGGGGTGCATTATTCCCGCGTTATCCGCAATCTCAGCCGAATCTGGGTGAACCTCATCCCCGACTCGGTCGCTCACTACAACTGCTCTCTCAACGCATGCGTTCTCGATGAGCGCTACATTCGTAATGAAGCGACGACTACCGAGGATATCGCATCGTCCATTGTCCACGAGGCTACTCATGCAAGACTGGAAAAGTGGGGTGTCGTCTATGATGAAGCGAAGCGTCCACGCATCGAAGCGATCTGCGTCCGACGCCAGCTCAATTTTGTAAGCAGGCTGCCGGACAATGGACCGTTCCAGCAAAAGGTTGTCGACACATTGAAATGGTTGGCCGACGATCATGCTTTTTTCTCTGATGCGAATTTTCAGCGGCGGGATCAGGAAGGAGTGGAAGAGGCTCTGCGCTATCTGAACACGCCGAATTGGCTCATCCGATGGGCGAATTGGCGCGCTCGCAGACGAGAGCAGCGAGCCGCTCTGTCAGGCCCCTAAGTCGCTAAGGGGCAATTACTTGGGGGCTTGCATGGACGCTCACTCCGGCGCCGCGCCCACCGGTGGGCCGCCGGGCGGGCGGTGCAGGAAAGTGAGCGATGCATAGGCGCCGATCCACGAGCCGAGCGCGGCGATGATGACGTAGAGCGAATTGTCCGTGTAGCTGATCACGGCGTAGGAGGAGAGCAGGTGCCAGATCGCGCTCCACGTCGCGGCTGGCACGCGTTTGCGCGTCACTACCGCTGAGGTGAACATCACATAGACCGCGTCAGTCGCTGCGGTTGCGAGCAACACGGCGCCTGCGGTCGAGGGGTGGATGGCAGCCATTGCATTCCCTTCCGTGATCACGAGAAGTTTGCAGGGCCGGAATCATGATCCAGACTGGTGGGGCCGCGCCAGCGAAAAGTGGGTACCTCCAGCCTAAGTGATCATATCCACCCGATGAAAGAGGCGACTGAGGCAGCCATGCAAGACGTGGATGACCGGAGCGAGCCCGGATCAGACATGATGTGCGTTTCGGGCTATCTTTTGGCCGATGTGGTCGAGGCGTCTCTGTTCGATTGATGGCAACGCCCCCGGGCCTGCTGATCCTGACGTCATCAAGCTGGTGTCAGGCAGGCCCGGCGACAACACGCCGACAATTCCGATGTCTCCGACCTTTCGTGAGAGGTCAGCGGAACGCGTCGCTGCGTTGTTGTCGTCGTCCGATGAATATCCAGTTAGTTGGAAACTTTTGCGCGGTGTGATGACGAATGACCGGTTTCAATATCCAAGTCTGACCGCTCCAATCGCAGACGATTAGTGCTTCGTCGTTGGTGAGATGAATGATCGTGATCGTTTCTGACTTCTCTTCTGCCGCGAAACAAACTGGTATCGTTTCGGGCAAGTCGACACCACGGAGTGGCTCGGAGTCCTGATAATATCGGATCTGCAAAGGTTCAAGCGCTTCGATGTAGGGCGAGTTCGTGAAGGCAACCCAAGGCATTTAATTACTCCTCAATGAAACGAGTGAATTATGAAAGTGAACGTCAAAGAGCAATCTGACAAAACGATGGCGTCTTCTTCGGGCTTCGAGGGCGAGCACACGCAAGCCTTTGAATGTTAGGGGAGGGCGTCGGCGCCGCTGGTCATCCTGGTGACCTTGCCGGTCCTGATCTCATTCTTCTCGCGTCGCGCACGCTGACCGCGACCACGGCGGTCAACGGTACCAGATCGGCTATGCGAATCCGTAGAGCCGTGCCGGATTGTCGACAAGGATCTTCTTGCGGACTACGGTATCTGGCACCCACACCGGAAGCTGATTGAGCAGGCGTCCGTCGTCGATCTGGAACAGTGGAGTCACATCAGTCGGCTTCTTGCCCGGCGGCGTCACCGAGTCAGGATGTGGCCAGTCAGTACCCCAGACAATGCGATCGGCGTTGGCGGCGATCAGCGCGCGCGCGAGCGGAGCGACATCGGGATAATCGGGTGCAAGCTGGGATGAACGGTATGCGCCTGAGATCTTCACATATGCTTTGCCGGATTTGACCAGTTCGACGAGATCGGCGAACCCGGGCTGCTCGACGCCGAGCGCGGCCTGCGCACCGCCGAAATGATCGAACACGACGGGCACGGGGGAGGACGCCACGAGGTCCTTGATTGCTGTGATCATCGCAAGCGACGTGTAGAGCTGGACATGCCAGTCGCGCGACTTCATACGATCGATCGCCGCCTGCAAGCGCGGCCTTCCGACGTTGGGATCGTTGACGCCGCCGGTTGCAAGATTGAGACGGATGCCGCGGAAGCCCTCCTGTTGCATCGCATCGAGATCGCTTTCCGGCGTCTTGTCGTCGATCACGCAGACGCCGCGAGCCGTGGCGCCGCGCGCCTTCATGCCGAACAGGGTGGAGGAGTTGTCAGTGCCGTAGACGCTTGGCGTGACGATCACCACGCGCTCGATATGCAGTGCCTTGTGCAGTGCTGACATCTCTTCGGGCGAAGCCGGCTCCGGCGTATAGACGCGACCTGCGAAAAACGGGAATTTCGCGGGATCGCCGTGGATATGGGTGTGGCAGTCGGAGGCCCCCGCAGGAATATCGAAATTCACCGGCGTCGATGGCTGGGATGGTTTTGCCAGGACCTTTCGGTTGCGCATGGCCGCTCCGGCTGCGATGGAGGCAAGGAGAACGCTGCGTCGGCTGAGCATGGTCTCTCTCCCTGATGTGCACTTGGGAAAGGCGCTTCGGGACAGGATACATCACTTCGGAAGCTTCTCAACTTCCCGATAACTTCGCAAGACAGGTTCCGCAATTGTCGATAAGGCGCAGGGATTGCTATTGCCCCGACGGAGTACGCAGGCCGTGCCAAGCGTCGCGCACTTGGTGATAGTGCACCTCAGGCAGATAGTCCGGTGTCTTCAATCCGAGCGTCTTGACGTCGAGACGACCGACCGCGCTCAACAGCGTGTAGGAAGCGATGACGCGGTCGCGTCGCGCACCGATCAGCCGTGCGCGGGCCTGGACCAGATCGGACTGCGAGTTCAATACGTCCACTGTCGTGCGTTGTCCGCCCTGGGCCTCCCGTTGCACGCCCTGCAGCGCGACTGTTGCCGCTCGCACTTCGGATTCGGAGGCCGAGACTGCAACCTTGGCGCCTTCATTGGCGACCCAGGCGCTTACCGAAGCGGTGTGCGCTTGGTTGCGCACGTGGTCGAGCACGAGCCGGCTCTGGCTCGCGAGTTCCTTCGCCTGCCGCGTCTGCGATGCTGCCATGCCGCCATCATAGATCGGCGCGTTGACGCTGCCGATGATCGAAGCCTGATCGGTGCCGAATGTGCCGAGTGTGGGGTCGTCCTGCCGGCTGCGGCTGACGTTGCCTTGCACGGTGACGGTGGGGAGCAAGCTGCCCTCGGCGACACGGATCGAAGTCGAAGCGACGTCGACATCGAAGCCTGCCGCCATCACTGCCGGGTTCTCCTTGACCGACATGGCGATCGCGTCCTCGCGAGTGGGCGGCAGGTAGCGATCCACTGGTTCGGCTGGCTTGAGTTGTCCAGGCGCGGTGCCGATCACTTGCGCATAGGTTGCCTGGCTCACGGCAAGCGCGACTTCGGCGGCGTTGAGGTCGGCAAGTCCGCGATTGAGCCGCGCCTCGGCCTGCGCAGTGTCGGTCGGCGTCACGTCGCCGGCATTGAGCCGGCGCTGCGTCACGGCGAGTGTCTCCTTCAGAAACGTGACGTTTGAACGCTGCGCTTCGACCAGTGATTGGTTTGCCAGCACATTAGTGTAGGCCGTAACCGCGTCGAGCAGCACGCCCTGGCCGACATTGCGCAACGCCTCGCGGCCCGACCGAACCTGTAGTTCCGCCACCCGTACACTGTTGGCAGTCTTGAATCCATTGAACAGGGTTTGCGTCACCGTCACCCCAATTATCCAGGGTTTCAGTGTGGCCGATTCAATGGTGTTGTCGGGCAGCAGGTTGCGCACGGGCTGCAGGCCGGCGCTCAGGCTTGCCACGATCTGCGGTCGGTAGCCGGTCAGCGCCTGCGGCACGTTCTCGTCCGTTCCCCGCTGCCGTGCTCGCTCGGCGTTCAATTGCGGATTGGTTTGATAGGCCTTGACCAGGGCGTCAGACAAGCTCTCGGCTCGCGCTGGGCTGCCGGTCGAAAGAGCGATCGTGGTGCATACCGCCAACGCCGCGCTGTTTGACCGGAGCGCGCGCGCCTTCCCAACCCAATTCGCGGCCCGCCCGATCATCAGTCCCAACCCCGGCTGTCCAACTCGCTGGCGCCGCCAAAACCTTCGCCTGTATTACCGGCCGTCGCCGCCGTAGGTCAAACCGCCGTGGGCCGAAATTTGAGGAAAATCGCGGGCTTGTTTGTCATTCGTTTGTCATCCGCAATCGCACGGGCAAGCCTCTGTCAGCCTGCCCGGGCAGTTACGTTACCTGTTCTTGTTCACCGGCTTGCGCTTTTCGACGAAGGCCGCCATGCCCTCGGAACGGTCTTCCAGCGCGAAGGTTGAGTGGAACAGGTTGCGCTCGACGTTCATCCCCTCCGACAACGTCGTCTCGAAGGCGCGGTTGACGGCTTCCTTGGCCATTATGGCTGCCGGGTGCGACATGGATGCGATTTTGTTGGCCGCAGCGAGCACTTCTTCCATCAGCTTGTCCGCCGGAACGATGCGGCTGACGAGGCCGCTTCGCTCGGCTTCCGCTGCGTCCATCATGCGGCCGGTGAGGCAGAGGTCCATTGCCTTGGACTTGCCGACCGCACGCGTCAGTCGCTGTGTACCGCCGATGCCGGGGATGGTGCCGAGCGTGATCTCCGGCTGGCCAAATTTCGCGGTGTCGGCTGCGATGATGATGTCGCACATCATCGCAAGCTCGCAGCCGCCGCCGAGCGCATAGCCGGCCACCGCCGCAATGGTCGGCTTGCGGCATCTGGCAACCCGGTCGCCGCCGATCGCCGCGAAGTCCTCCGAGAACATTTCGATGAAGCCCTTCGGTTGCATTTCCTTGATATCGGCTCCGGCCGCAAAGGCCTTTTCGCTGCCCGACACGACGATGCAGCCGATGGCATCATCGCCTTCGAGGTCGTCGACGGCGGCTGCGATTTCGCGGAAGACTCCGAAGGAAAGTGCATTGAGCATCTTCGGCCGGTTCAGCTTGATGATGCCGACCGCGCCTTTGCTTTCGACGATGATATGTTCGAATGTGCTCATGACTCCACCTGCGCTCTGATTGAGTGGGCAATTTGCCTGCGAGCGCCGTGGGCTTCAAGAGGCGAGGTGCGGCTTTCGGAGGCGCGTGGCCGCGCCTCCGAAGAAGCTCACGCCACGAACATGCGCGCGGCTGAGGCGAGCGTCAGCAGGGTACCGATGCCGACAAAGATCTTTCCGATTAGGGAAGTCTGATCCCAACCTGAGCTTTCAGTCGAGCTTTCACTCCTGGCGGCGGCCGTCATGGGCTCCGGAGGCTGCTGCATAGGGGGTGCCGAGGCCGCAGGTGTCGCGGTGGCTTGGCCGCTTTCTTGCGACGCGCGGTCGATGTCATTCAATTGGTCAGAGGGGATCACTTGGGTGTCCCCGGTGGGTCGGGCTTCCGGGGGGATCTCGGCTGCGGCGTGGACAATGTCGTTGGCGTGAGCGGCCATGGCGGCTGCCGCTGCTTGAGGCGTACGATCGAATATGATCAGCGCCTTCGCATTGGCGACGGAGGGCGGCATCGCGCCCAAAGCCGGCGTCACGTTGCGAGCGGTGCTCAGCGACGATTTTTCTGCGGACTTGCCCGATTGGCGATCCGCGGAATGGCGCTTGTGATCGGCGTTGTTCTTGACCTCCGTCGGTCTGCTTGCACGGTCGGACGGCGCACTTTCTTCGGTCCCGCTTGAGGCTGCCTGCGATGGAGTTCCAATACAGATCATCAACAGGCCGGCCACAAGCATGAATACCGTGCGCCCACTGGCACTTCTCATTTGACGTCTCCCCATTTTTGCCAGTCCCGTGGGGAACAGAGACCCTACCAGGTGACCGCAACGGGGCGGAAAAAGGGAATCTTCGGGCTGCACCGGGCAAAAGCGGGGCAGTTCCCGCCCTATGCGATTGGACATATCGCTGGCGAATCGTTATCTTTTGCGCTCCCCTTATTTCGTTAAATTTGCTGCACTGCACCTAGTTTGCTGCACTGGGCTTATCGTGGTACGGACCTGTGGGAGTGCATCACATAATGCAGGTGCATCGTAATAATCTGAAGATTCTTGCCTGTGCCTTCGAACCGGCACGGGCTCCGACCCGACCAACTCAGCGAGACGGCAATTGAGCGTGACACAGGCGGTTTCGGACCAAGATCTGATCGCCCGGATCGCTCAAGGCGATCGCCTCGCTACGCAGGTGTTGTACGGGCGGCACCATGTCAGGGTATACCGTTTCGGGCTCCGGCTCGTACGTGACGAACAGGTTGCGGAAGACATCGTCAGTGAGGTCTTTCTTGATGTCTGGCGTCAGGCCGGCAAGTTCGAAGGCCGATCGGCCGTTTCTACCTGGCTGCTGGCAATTACGAGATTTAAGGCCCTTTCCGCGCTGAGTCGCAGGAAGGACCTCAACTTGGACGAAGAGACTGCCAACGCGATCGAGGATACGTCCGACGATCCCGAAATGGTGGTGCAGAAGAAGGATACTAGTAAGGCGTTGCGCGAGTGTCTTACGGCACTTTCGCTGGAACATCGGGAGGTCCTCGATCTTGTCTACTACCACGAGAAATCCGTGGAGGAGGTCGCCGAGATCGTCGGGATTCCGAGGAACACCGTGAAGACGCGTTTGTTCTATGCGCGGAAGAAACTGGCCGAGCTGCTGAAGGCAGCCGGCGTCGAACAAGGCTGGCCATGATGGCATTTAGCAAGAAGCTGCCGGAGCAAGTGCCCAGCGAAATCGAAATGCTGCTGCCCTGGCATACCACGGGCACGTTGAATGCGCGTGATGCACGTCGTGTCGAGAAGGGGATCGCGCGCGATCCCGTTCTTGCCCAACAGTATGAGGCGGTCCGCGCCGAATATGCCGAGACGATCGATCTCAATGAAAGTCTCG
>JGI24705J35276_12237246_pt1 | contig 10361 bp, 3 predicted proteins | sample TergutNt197P4_FD_35276 | JGI IMG/M metagenome (IMG submission 35276)
CGCCTTGCTTCGCAAGGCAAGGCGCGCTGGCCCGTGCCAGCGGAAGGAAGTAAGGACAGGTTTAGGGACAGGTCGGGGTGGCAATCTACCATTGCAGCATGAAGCCGATTGCGCGCGGCAGCGGGCGAAGCTCCGTGGCCGCAAGCGCCTATCGCGCCGCCGTGCAACTACTCAATGAGCGCGACGGTATGGTGCACGACTTCACCCGCCGCTCGGGGGTGGAGCATGCCGAGATCGTGCTGCCGGAAGGGGTTTCCGCCGAATGGGCGCGTGATCGTTCGGCGCTGTGGAATGCCGCCGAGGCCGCCGAGAGGCGGAAGGATGCGCGCGTTGCCCGCGAGTTCGAGCTTGCCTTGCCGGCGGAGCTTTCGGCCGAGCAGCGCGAGGCGCTGACCCGCGCCTTCGCGCAGGACCTCGCCGACCGCTACGGGGCGGCCGTGGACTTTGCGATCCATGCCCCGCATGAGGCCGGCGACGTCCGCAACCATCATGCCCATTTGCTGATGACCACGCGGGCGATCGTGCCGGACGGGCAGGGCCTTGGCGCAAAGACCTACATCGAACGGAATAACGAATGGCTGCTGGCGAATAACCTGCCGACCTCGCAGATGCAGCTTCACGCTATCAGGCAAATGTGGGAGCAACACGCCAACCGGCATCTTGCCTTGGCCGGGTGTGATGCCCGGATCGATCATCGCTCGCACGCCGATCGCGGGCTTGAGCTTGAGCCGACCGCACACATGGGCGTGCACGCGACGCAGATGCAGCGGCGCGGCCTGGACGTGACGCGGGCGCGGCTTGATGAGGAGGCGGCTCGCAAGAACGCGGCGTCGATCCGTTCGAGGCCGGAACAGGTGCTCAAAATCATTTCCGGCGAAAAGAGCACGTTCGACCGGCGCGACGTTGCCCGTGTTCTGCATCGCTACATCAATGACGATCTGGCCGAATTCCAGAATGCGTTTGCAACCGTCATGGCCTCACAGGAGCTTGTCGAGCTTCGCGGCCAGATCGCTGATCCCGAGACCGGCGTGGTTTTGACGGAGCCGGTTTATTCCACCCGCGAGGTTGTCCGCCTTGAGCAGGACATGGCTGATGCCGCCGATCGTCTTGCCGAGCGGAATGGTTTTGCCGTCAGGGCCAGAGTCGTCGCGGAGGCCGTGCGGTCGGTCGAGACCAAGAACCCCGGCCGCCCCTTCAAGTTCGATCCCGAACAGGTTGCGGCCGTGGAGCACGTCACAGCCGCGAGCGGCATTGCGGCCGTGGTCGGTTTTGCCGGCGCGGGCAAATCGACATTGTTGGAAGCGGCGAACCGCGCCTGGATCGCCGAAGGGCGCAAGGTGTACGGCGCGGCCTTGGCCGGAAAGGCGGCCGAGGGCCTGGAGGAGAGTGCGGGGATTTTCTCGCGAACGCTCGCCTCGTGGGAATTGGGGTGGAAGAACGGGCGCGACTTGCTGCAAAAGGGCGACGTGCTCGTGATCGATGAGGCCGGCATGGTCGCATCGGGGCAGTTGTCGCGCGTCCTGCAGGTGGTCGAACAGGCGGGCGCGAAGGCGGTGCTGGTTGGTGACGCCATGCAGCTGCAGCCGATCGAGGCGGGGGCGGCGTTCCGGGCGATCACCGAGCGGGTCGGCTATGTCGAGTTGGCCGGCATACGCCGGCAGCGGGATGAATGGGCGCAGGAGGCCTCCCGGCAATTCGCCCGTGGGCAGGTTACTGAGGCCCTGGAGGCTTACCGCTCGCGCGGCCACGTCGTCGAGGCCTCCGACAAGGATTCCGCGCGATCGGCGATCGTCGCGGATTGGGCAGTAGCGCGCAATGAGCTTGTCGCCCAAGCCGCGGTATCAGGCAAAGCGCTCAAAGGCGATGAACTGCTCGTCTTGGCGCACACCAACGCCGACGTGTTCGGTTTGAATGCCGGCATCCGCGACGTGATGAAAGCCGATGGCGCGCTGAACGGCGGGCGGGATTTTGTCACGGAGCGGGGCAATCGCGAATTTGCTGCAGGCGACCGCATCATCTTTTTGCGGAATGAGAAGTTCGAGGAACAACTCGCGCCCGAGCTTGGACGCCAGCAGGTCAAAAACGGCATGTTGGGGACCGTGACCGCAACGGCCGGGCCTGATGGAGAGGATCTGTTGCGGGTCCGGCTCGACAGCGGCCGGGAGGTTGCGTTCAGCCCCGAGACCTACCGCAACGTTGACCACGGCTATGCCGCCACGGTCCACAAATCGCAGGGTGTGACGGTCGATCGCGTGTTCGTCATGGCCTCAAAATCGATGGATCAGCACCTTTCCTATGTCGCCATGTCGCGCCATCGCCATCAGGTGACGATGTACGCGCCGCAGTCGGAGTTCAAAGATTTCGATGCGTTGGCGAAGACGCTCGGTCGTTCCGGTGCGAAATCGACCACGCTCGATTATGCCGACCGTGCGAGCGTCGATCAGTTTGCCGAGCGGCGCGGCATCGAAACGCTGGCCTCGATCGCACCTCACTTCACGGCCTTCATCGAACGGCAAAAAGAGTGGATCGCGGAGAAGCGCGAGCAGGTAGCTGAGTTGTGGAATCGCGCCGAGCAGGCGATCGGGCTCACACGGGGCCATGTGGCCGAGCAGACTGTTGCGTCAGATGCCGAGAGGATCACGGACGCCAAGATTACGGACAAGGTTCACGATGCGCCCAAGGAAGCGCTCAAGGAAGCCCCCGCGCCGCTGTTTGCCGTGGTGACAAGTTTTGCGGAGACCGTCGAAGAGGCCGCACGGGCGCGGACCGCGGAGGATCGAGGCTATCGCAGCCAGATCGATGAGCTGACGGCAAGTGCTGCAAAAATCTGGCGGGAGCCGGCGGCGGCCGTCGCAAAGATCGAGCGCACCATCGTCGCGGACAACGACAGTGGCGGCAAGCTGGAAGCCGCGTTGCGCGAGGACCCAGGCAGAGCCGGCGCGTTGCGCGGCTCAGACCGGTTGATGGATCGCTTCTCAGCCGCCGGCGCCGAGCGCAAGGCGGCGCTCAGCGAACTTCCCCACGCCTTGGCCGCCGTGCGGCAGGCCGAGGGCATCTATCACAACGTCCTGAAAGCTGAGATCACGCGGGAGCAGGGCGCGCGCACACGGATGGCGGTTGAAGTTCCGGGGTTGTCCGACCAGGCGCGGAATGCGCTTGACCAGCTTACTGAGCTTCGCGGCCAGGATCGCGAGCGCTTGCAGCGAGCTCTCCCGCGTGAGGTGAAAGACGAGTTCGCGGCTGTGAATGCGGCTCTGGACAAGCGGTTCGGTTACCGCGCGTTCGTCAATGCCTCCGACTCCTCCATCAAAGAGATGGCCCGGCACGTTGCGCCGGGGCAACGCGAAACGCTCGACAAGCTGCACACTCAGATGAAGACGCTCCAACAGTCCGTCCATGATGACATCGCCCAGCGGCATCAGGTCCAGCGCCTGGAAAAATCACTCAATCGTGGGTCGACGATCGGTCTATAAAGAGCAGGCGGTTACCATCGTCGCGACGGCTGGGAGCCGATCGCTTCGATCCCTCACAAGGCGTGAACCAAGCTTCCGAGCCGTATTGAGATTGTCGGTATTATGCTCATCCCCTCACGAATACCGTGCCGAGGAATTCGCGGCGCATGGTGTTGTATGATGCACCTGGATTTTTGAATTTCACCTTGCTGCGCCGAACGCAAATAAGTTACAGAAAGGTTAACGTTATCTGACTTGGGCGAGGAATTTATTGCGCGGCACGTTTTGCCGTGATTCTGGGGGGAGACAAGAAATGCGGTTGTTTGGATCGCGCCGGCTTATTTTGGCTGGCTGCGTGGTGGTCTTGATGTGTCCGACCATCGGAAACGCGCAAACTCCTCCTCCAGCAAATCCGGCCGCTGCCGCGCCGAAGCTACTCGCTCAGAAATTCGACGATTGGACGTGGCGATGTGTTGCGCCTGCCGGCGGCGCGGCCCCGACTGGGTGCGAGGTCGCGCAAGCGGTCAAGGTCAATCAGGAGGGCAAGACCGTCGAAGTTCTCAATCTGGCGGTATCGAAGGCCACCGACAAGGCTGGCAAGGTCGAATACGCTTTGGTGGCGTTGACGCCGCTCGATGTGCATCTGCCGTCTCAGTTCGGACTTTTGATAGGCGACGACAAGGCCAAAGGAAAAGACAAGCAAAAGCCGATCCTGACGCAGTATCGCAACTGCAATCAGATGGGCTGTTTCGTCGTCATGCCGATCGACGCGGCGACGGTCAGCAAGTTCAAGCAGGCGCAGGAAGGCGCGGGCTTTTTCCGGCTCATCAACGGCAAGACCGTCAAGGTGGTCTTTTCATTGAAGGGCTTTGACAAGGCGATCGATGCTCTCGCGTCGAAGGAGCTGCCGCCAGCAGCTGTTGCCGCCGCCGCGCCCGTGCCGCCAGCCGCGCCGTCAAAGTAAGCAGTCAGCGTAACCGTAACGAGTTAAGCGAGTCGCCGCGTGCCCTGTTTGCAGGCTTTGCGAACCTTGAGTTCGGCTATTGTCGTTGTGTCGATAGTTTCACTAACCGGCATGGAGAAACCAGCGCGGGCACAAACCCCGGCTGATGATGCGGCTCGCGCCGCTCGCCAGTTTCAGGGTTTGCAGTCCGAACAGGAACGCTTGCGCCAGTTGGAGGAGCTGCAGCGCACCAACCGGCCGCCGTCCGGCGATGTGCCGGCCAAGCCGGTGCCGGAAAGCGCGGCCAAGGGCGAGCGTTGTTTCGATATCAAGACCATCAAGGTCGAAGGCGCGAAGCTCATCGCAGACGAGACCATCCGCGCCACAGTGGCAGGGTGGGAAGGCAAATGCCTCGGCCTGACCGAGATCAACAACGTGCTCAAGGCGCTGACGTTTCTGTATGTCGAGAAAGGCTATATCGCCTCGCGCGCCTATTTGAAGCCGCAGAAGCTGACCAGCGGCGAACTCGCCATCGCGATCGTTGAAGGCAAGCTTGAGAGCATTCGCGTCAACGGGCAAGCTGACGATCGCCATATTGTCGCCACCGCGTTTCCGTGGATGATCGATCACTCGGTCAATCTGCGTGACCTTGAACAGGGCATCGACCAGATCAACCGGCTGCGCTCCAATGACGCCAAGACCGCGCTGGCGGCCGGCAGTCAGCAGGGCTATTCGGTGCTTGATGTCACCAACAAGCCGACCAGCCGGTTTCATGCCAGTGTCGGGACGGACAATCTGGGTGCGACGGTCTCGGGCATCTATCAATCGCGCGTTGATATGACGCTCGACAATGCGCTCGGGATCAACGATCTCTGGCAGTTCGGCTACCAGATGTCGAACAACCGAAGCCCGGTCTATGTGTCCCCGGAGCGGCCGAACAGCGACACCATCAACGGCTCGGTTTCCATTCCCTATGGCTATTGGCTCTATGGTCTCGATACTACCTGGAGCCAGTATCATTCGTCCGTGCCCGGTCAGATCGGCCCGATCAATACCGATGGCGGCTCGACCATCATCAGCCCGTACCTGACCCGGATGCTGTATCGCGATCAGGTCTCCAAGCTCTCAGCGACCGCGCGGTTTACTTGGAAGGACACCGACAACGAAATCCTGGGCTCACGGATCGACGTTGCGTCCCGCACGCTGTCGATCGCTCAATTCGATCTCAATTACAGCCGCCAGGTTTTAGGTGGTCAGTTCGCCGCCGGCATCGGCTATCAGCACGGCCTTGATGTTCTGGGCGCCTTCAAAGACTTCGATGCGCCGGACGGCTCGCCCAAAGGCCAGTTTGCCAAGTACACGGCGACACTCAGCTATATGCGGCCCTTCGATCTCGGTCCGGTGACGCCTGTCTTCAGCACGTTCATCATGGGGCAATGGACCGATGACCGGCTGTTCGGCACCGAACAGATGTCATTTGGTGGCTACTCGACCATTCGCGGCGTGCGGGATGCGATCCTGTTTGCCGACAAGGGCGCACTCGCGCGCAATGAGTTCTCGCTGATGCTGCCGGCGCCGCCGCAGGCCTGGCTTGCCCAATATGTTGGCCGCATTGAGCCCTATGTCGCTGTCGATGTCGGCTACGCGGTGCCGACGAACGGCTATTACAGCAATACCGGCGCAGTCGTGGGCACTGACGGCGGTAAGATGATCGGCGTTGCCGCAGGTGTGCGCAATCGTGGCGGCAAGCTTGCATTCGACGTTTGGTACGCGCAGTTGGTCGCAAGACCGGACATGCCGGCGGCAACATTGCCGCCGACCGCGCTGGTGCAAGGGCGTATCTCGTTTTCGTTTTGAGTGAACACGACGGTTTGTCCGTCGCTGACCGTTTATCGTTTGATGGTTTCAGGGGTGGGGCGGCATGAGCAGGGCATCACGGGCCACAGCATCAGTTCGGCGTTTTGTCTCGACAACTTCATGGCGGCGGCCTTGGCTGCTATCGAATTTCCCGCTCAAGCGCGTGCTCGCCTATGCCGTGAGCGCGGCGATGGTGTTGCAGCCCTTGTTGGCGCAAGCCGGCGGCCTGCAAGCCGATCCGAATGCGGCCCCCGCCAATCGGCCGACGATCGATGTCGCCGGCAACGGCGTGCCGCTGGTGCAGATCGTAACGCCGAACGGCGCGGGTCTGTCGCATAACAAATACCTCGATTTCAACGTCGGCACGCCCGGCGTCATCCTCAACAATTCCGCCGTCGAGCTGTCACAGTCTCAGCTCGGCGGCCTGGTGCAGGGCAACGGTAATCTCGCGGTATCCGGCCCGGCTTCGACTATCCTCAATGAGGTGACCGGCTCCAATCGTTCGGTGCTGATCGGCACGTTGGAGGTCAACGGCACGCCGGCAAACGTAATTATTGCCAATCAGAATGGGATTACCTGCAACGGCTGCGGATTCCTGAACACGCCGCGCGTCACACTCTCGACCGGTGTTCCCGTGCTTGGCGCCGATGGCTCGCTGTCGAGCTTGCGGGTCGAGGGCGGCGATATCCTGATCGGCGTCAACGGCGCCAACGCCACCACGGTCAACGTGTTCGATCTGATGTCCCGCACCATCTCGGTCAACGGGCCGATCGCAGCCGCTGGCGATCTCAATCTGATCGCAGGGCGCAACTCGATCGCCTACCAGACCGGGCTCATCACGCCGCTCGCCTCGGACGGCAAGGAACCGGCTATCGCGATCGATTCCTCGGTGCTCGGTGGCATGTATGCCGGCCGGATCAAGCTGATTTCGACCGACAAGGGCGCGGGCGTCAACATGGTCGGGCCGATGGCGGCCAACACGGCCGGCATGACGCTCACCGCCGATGGCCGTCTCGTTCTGGGCAAGGCACAAGCCAAGGGTCAGATTGTCGCGCGCTCGGTCAGTGACAAGGTGAGCGTTGCCTCCACGCTGTTTTCTGACACCGCGGTCGTGCTTCAGGGCGCAACTGGCGTTGAACTCGCCGATAACGCGCTGGTGGCCAGCGCGGGCGATGTCAGTTTGATCGGGCAGACTGTGACGCTTGGCGCCAATGCGATTGCTGCCTCGGGTACGACGAGCGACGGCGTGCAGAGCGCAACCGGCACGTTGAGCGTGCAGGCGACCACGCTCAACGTCGGCAATGGCATGCTGGCCGGCGGTGGCCTGCTGTCGATTACGGCGGGGACCGTCAACCTCGCGCGCTCAGCCAACACCGGGGTGGATTCGCTACGTTCGATTGCCGATATCGTCATCACGGCGGACAACATCGACGGCACAAATGCCAGCATCAGCGCCGGCAACAATCTCAGCGTGCTGTCCAACAATGCGTTGACGCTCACCAGCGGCACCTATCTCGCGGGCAACAATCTCCTGATCCAGGCCGCCAGCCTCACCAGCAGCGCCAACGTCGGCGCATTGGCAAACGCCACCGTTCAGACCACCAGCGGTAACCTGACCAACACGGGCGCGATTGCCAGCAATGGTGCAACTGATGTTGAGGCCGCCCTGGACCTCAGCAACACCGGGCGCATTGTCTCAATGGGGATAGTGACGCTGGCTGCAAATGGTAATTTGAGCAACGCGGCAACCGGGCTGGTCGCGGCCAATGGGGACGTGACCGTTGCCGCGGCCACGCTCAGCAACGCCGGTATCATCGCGGCGGCGCAGGACGGACAGCCGGACGGCCTTTTGAGCGTCACGACCTCCGGCGCGCTCGCCAATAGCGGCACGCTCGCCAGTCTCGCGGATGCCGATATCTCAAGCGGCGGCAACGTCACCAATTCCGGTACGATCGGCACGGGTGGCGATCTTACCCTTGCCACCAATGGTGCGCTGTCAGTCACAGCAACCGGCAAAATCGTATCGCAGGGCACCTCGACACTCACCAGCACCGGTGCCACCAGCGTCGATCTTGGCGGGCTCATCAACGGTGCGGCCGGTCTCAATGTCGGAGCCGCCTCGCTGACCAACAATGGCGAGATCGGCTCGATCAACGGTGCGCTACTCGCACAGGTCGCGGGCAATATCAGCAATACCGGGGTGCTCTATTCCGGCACGTCATCGACCTATCAGCTTGGCGGCACCTTCTCCAACACCAACGCCGACGTGATCGCCACCACCGACCTGACCATTCAGGGCGCGAGCGGTGACGGCAGCTATGCGACCGCGATCGTCAACACCTCCGGCACCATCCAGTCCGGCAACGACATGGTGCTTGCGGCCAACACGATCACCAATCAGCGCACGGGCGTCACCTTTACCGTCGATACCGTGGTCACGACCGGCACGCCCTATGTCGAGCAATACACCAGCGACACCACGGTCACGAGGACGCCGACCACTCAGGTTGACACCGATGTCGTGACATTCACGGGCGTCCAGGCGCAGATTCTCGCCGGCCATGATCTTACGATCAATGCCCCGGCGTCCGTCACCAACAGCTACAGCCTGATTTCGGCGCAGAACAACATCACCATCAACGCCGGCACCGTGACCAACGAGGGCCGCAACCTCATCCAGACCACCACGGTTACCACCGCCGACGCCTACCATCAGCGCTATTGCGATATGGACCTCGGGATTACCTGCGGCCACTACGCCAATTACTATTGGGACGGCACCACCTTTGTCAGCTCCAATGGCATCACGGTCGGCGCGGCCTATGCGACGATCCAGGCCGGCGGCAATCTCAACGCCAATATCACAGGCTATGTGATCAACGGCTACACGGGCCTCCTGGTCGCGAGCGGCAACGTACCGCCTGGGCAACAGGTCGGCTTGTACTCCGGCAACTCGCTCCCCGGCGTCATGGTCGGGCCGTCGAGTTCGCTCAACAGCATCAACACCACGGTTTCGGCGTTGCTCGGCCGCAAGGCGATGTTCGACACGCCGCTCGATCCGAACGCGCCGTATCTGATTGAGACCAGAAGCGCCTTCATCGATCCCTCGCTGTTCTTGGGCTCCGATTACTTCCTGAGCCGCATCGGCTATGACCCGAACTATTCGATTAAGCGGCTCGGTGACGCCTATGTCGAATATCAGATCGTCGAAAACCAGATTTTTGACCTGACCGGAAAGACCTCGCTCGACGGTGGCGATCCAGTCTCCCAGATGCAGAAGCTCTACGACAACGCAATCGACGAGCAGCAAGCGCTTGGCCTCACGGTCGGCGTGGCGTTGACGCCATCGCAGATTGCCGCGCTCACTGAAGACATCATTTGGATGGAGCAACAGACCATTAACGGCCAGGACGTGCTGGTGCCGGTGGTCTATCTCAGTCAGGCAACGCTGGCCAACGTCGATCTCAACGCCGGCCAGATCACGGCGGGCGGCACAGCGGTCATCACGGCCGGCAATCTCGTCAACTCCGGCACCATCAGCGGTGACGCCGGACTCGGCATCGCCGTTGACGGTACGCTCGTCAACTTCGGCGGCAGCCTGTTCTCGAACTCCGATATCGTGGTTCTGACCGGCGCCGATTTCATCAATCAATCCGGCAGCGTGGCCGGCGATAACGTGACCATCGTTGCCAACGGCGATGTCATCAACGACACGTTGGTGGTGCGCGACACCACGGTCGATGGTTTCCAGGACCGGCTGCAACAGGACGGCACGATCGTCGCGCAAGGCAGTCTCACGATCCAGGCGGGCGGCGACCTTACCTCGCAAGGCGGCGTGTTCGCCTCCGGCGGCGACATGACGCTCGCGGCCGGCAACGATATCGTGCTGAATTCGCAGACTGTCAGCGGCGCGGCCGAACATGACGGGGCGCATGGCGATTTCGACCGCTCAAGCTCGACCACCAATATCATGACCAGTCTAGCGGCTGGCGGCGACATGACGCTGGTTGCGGGCAATGACTTCAGCGCAACCGCGACAGAAGCCGTTGCGGGCGGGTTGCTCACGGTCGCGGCGGGCAATGATGTTACGATCGCGGCGGGCACCGATC
>JGI24705J35276_12237247_pt1 | contig 10361 bp, 8 predicted proteins | sample TergutNt197P4_FD_35276 | JGI IMG/M metagenome (IMG submission 35276)
CATTCGACACAGGATTAGGCAATACAAACACCACAACACAAATACACACCGCTAGTTATATAGTTAACGAAAAGTTATACTGCTATAGCATGTGGTATTTAGTAATTATTGGTTTCTCAAAAATTCGGCGAACATAGGGTGAAATAGACTGTATTTTCCCCGACCCTGTTTTAATAAAAGCTCTTTTTTCTCCAACATTGAAAACAACTCAGCAATGTTACCGAATTTTTTAAACTCAACTGGAGAAACAAACTCTCTTTTTGTTTCAGCAATTGCAATCATAAGCTGCCTTTCCTTCTCAGAAGCTGTCTGGAACTTTTGTGAAAAAATCATTTCACCCAGAGCAAAGCCAAGCATCTTACAAATCTTTTAACTCTATATGCACTTTTTCACCGGCACACATCAACAACTCAAACATGGAGAACAGTATTAGATAGGGGTGTCCATTGGTTTTTTCTGTAATGACTTTAATCACTTCATCATCGATTGTAGTAGTGTTCCCAGCTACTTTTAGTCTAACATTAATGGATTCTTTAGCTTCAGTGAAAGTGAAGGGTTTAAGGTCAAAGCGTTTAAAGAATCTAACAACGGGTTCAGCCATATCAGCTATTTCTGAGAACAGTAACGACTGAGCAGTTACTACTAAGGAGTAGTTACAGTGTCTATTAACGAGTTCTTGGAAGGCTGTTCTCAGATTAAGGTAAGCAGAGTCTTCAGCTCTAATGGGGAAGTAGTGCAGGTCATCGAACATAATGAAGGCTATTTGTACCCCTGAGGGCTTAAGATACTGTTACCATAGTTGCTGTAAAACATCAGTTAGACTGGTTGTTGGTGTTTTCCATCTGTGCGCCTCTGAGCAGACATTACGCATAGATTTAAATCGATTTCCCATTTGTCTACCTCTTCTTTGATTTTGGGCAGTCCCTTTTTTGAGGCTTTAATTGTTGTTTTTACTGTTCTGAGAAATCTTTCGGTGAAGGTATCCCAGCTTTGGCAGTATTCGGGCATTAGCGGAAAATAGATGCAAACGCACCGTATCTCGTTTTGTAGCGCTTCAAGAGCAATTTCTCTAAGTTTGTATACCAAAGAAGTTTTACCCTGTCCCCACATGCCAAGTATGGCATAATTTAGAGGAGCAGGTGGATCAAGTTTTGCAGAATTTTGAACAGTCTGCTTGAAATATAGTAATTGCTCTGTCCTATCTGCAAAGCATATGGGTTAGGCTGGATGATGAGGTGAAAAGGGATTGATATTGTGATTTTTGTGATGATCGTGATTTTTCATTCAGTTATCCCCATTAAGGTTGTATCGCTGGATTTTAGCGATACCGTTACATGTCCAATGGATAAGCCGTCCACCGTAGTAGGTGCCTTCTTCTGCGTTAACTTTTTCCGCAGATAGAGCATGTTTTATAGCCCATGTGATGTTTGTGATTGTAAAACGTTTGCGTTTTACAAAAGAAATATCCATAGAAAAATTAAGATCAACACAACTAAGCTCTACAATTCACTATCAAGCGTTTTTAACACAATTTAGGCAGAATTAAACCATCTAGATAGCTAAATAGATGAACGGAACTACCTCTTCTTCATCGAGTGTAGAAATTCACAAACCAAATCTGTACCAAACGGGTGTAGAATCCACTGCTCATCTCTCTGCTTTAGAGACCGTAGATAAATAAACTTGACACTTTTCTGAACCCCTCAATGTATAGAGCAACACCACCTTGGATAGGTGTACTGCCGACTTTAATTCCTGACGATTCATAGCCTTGGGGTCATATTTTGACAGGGCTCGTGTGTGAACAGAATGCAGTACAGGTCAGAGTCATCTAATGGTATTATATTATCGTTATTTAAGGACAGAACCATTTGGGTTGTATCCCTACTTACGTTTATTGGCATGTCTGCCTTTCCTCATATTAGTTTACACGCCAGCGATGGCAACGACGTAAAATTTAACTATTTCCGCATTTCTGCGGTGTCTATGCTAGTAATCTCTCAAACCTTCCAAAACTCAGAGACTACACTTACTCTCACCTTGCTATGTTGTAAAGCAAACATAACAAACGCAGGTAAAGTGAAAGTAAGCTTTACCATCACACGTTAGTTCTAAGCAATTACCGGAATATAGCAGGCTGTTTCACCTTGTTTATGAGTTTTTCAGCGACTTCAGCACATACGCCACCTTCTTGTGGCAGGTTCCAACACTAAACTTGCAGGATTATGAAATAGTGCCAAAACATTTTAGACTTAAAGTCACACTTAATATAGCTATCAGTTTCAGCCATCTTGTGAGGAAACAACAATGAAAAAACACAGTAGAAAAACCGACACGCCTACCTCGTCTGAAAAAGTATTTAAGTTATCTACTGCTGTTTGTGATAGCAATAGCAAAAAGATGTTAAATGTGAAGCCATGCCCAATTCCTGACCTTGAAGGCAAAGCAGCCGGAAGACTTTGAACACAAAATCAGCAAAGAACCCACCGAACTACAAAAACATATGATAAAAGAAGGCATCGACGTTTTTTCCCAAACAAAAAAACATAAAAACACAAGTGAACTACTCGCCCCTTCCCAGACTGTGTCAAAACTATATCGATACCCATTTAACTAGGTGCATGATAAGTTCAGTTCAAGTTGATGGTGTAAGGTTATGGAGTATATTGCTGGAGAACACCGTACTCAGAGTATTTTGTTTCCTGATTTATTGGATAACTATGTTTCACAAGAAAGTCCTGTACGTGTAATAGATGCTTACATTGGCAATTTGAATCTTAAAAACTTGGGATTTACCATCTCAGAAGCCCAAACAGGTCGTCCACCCTACAACCCGGCAGATCTACTCAAACTCTACATCTATGGATACCTAAACAAAATACGATCCAGCCGCCGACTAGAACAAGAAACAAAACGCAACCTCGAACTCATGTGGCTACTAAAAAAACTATCACCAGACCACAAAACTATCGCCAACTTTAGACACAACAACCCAACCGCACTAAAAAACACCTTCAAAGACTTTGCACGACTCTGCATAAAGTTAGACCTCTACAGCAAAGAACTAATCGCCATAGACGGAAGCAAATTCAAAGCTAACAACTCTAAAGACAACAACCTTACAAAAAACAAAATAGCCAAACGCATAACACACCTCGACAAAAAAATTGACGAAATCCACCAAGAAATGGACAACACTGACCAAAAAGAAACTATTGCAGAAGAAAAAACAAAACCAAAAACAGAACAACAAACCAAAGAAATCCTAAACCAACACCTCGCTGGACTTAATGCACGTAAAGGAATCTATCAAGACTACACCAAAGAACTTGAACAAACTGGCGAAACACAAAAATCCTTAACAGACCCCGATAGCCGACTAATGAAACAAGCTAACGGTAATTCAGATGTGTGCTACAACATACAAACAGCTGTTGACGCAAAAAACAAACTCATAGTTGACTTTGAAGTAACAAACGCTGTAAATGATTTTAACCAGTTAAGTGGTATGGCTAAGAAAGCTCTTGAAGTCTTTGAAGTAAACAGTTTGTCGGCTGTTGTGGATGCGGGGTTTGATTCTGCAACAGATATTGCTAATTGTTTAATGCATGGCGTTGAGGTGCATATTGCTGGTGTTGAAGAGTTTGATGTTTGCGTGCCTTGTAGTAAAGAGGAAGCGCAAACAGGTGAAATATTATCTCAGGTCAATGGTCGTTGTGTGTACATTGCGGAGCGTAATTTGGTTCTTTGTCCAATGGGTAGAGTGTTGTATCCTGGTTGTTATTCTAAAAAGTCAAAGGATGTGTCGTTTTATAATTCTGCAGCGTGTCATAGTTGTGTTTGTAGGTGTGTGAAGGGGAAGCGTAGGAGTTTTGCTATGGTTATGCGGGAAGAGAAATTTAGTAAAGTGTATGATGAATCGAATTTGTTTGTTAGGCAGGTTAGGGTAAAATCTGATAAGGGGCTTGTTTTGTTGCGTAAAGAGGTTGTGGAGCATCCGTTTGGTGTTCTTAAGCGTGTGATGGATATGGGTTATTGTTTGTTGAAGGGTTTTGATCTTGTTAGGGGCGAGTTTTCGCTTGCTTTTTTGGCGTACAATTTAAAACGTGTCATAAATCTTGTTGGAGTACCAAAACTCATACAAGCGATACAAGCACAATAGAGCATCAGGCTATTTTTTTTTGATTTTAACATATCATACTGCTAAATTACTGAGTATTTTTAACGCTCTAATCGAAATTTCATAATAACTTTTGACACAGTCTGTACCGCGGCAGGTATTCTGCTAGGTTTTTTATAAAACCGCCAACACGCACAAAGAGATAATAAATGAGTACTAACAATAACTCTCCTGCTCAGAGAGGAACTTTACGGTAAAAAAACTTTGATAAACCGATTTATCAAGTTTTAACTGCAGCCATGATGATGAGCTTAGGTTAAATGATTTCCTTCACAAGGAAGCTTTTGAGTATCAACAAGAAGATATGGGCGTTACATACCTCTTCTACAATAATGACAATGAGATTGTTGGCTACGTCACAGTAGCTATGGGTTTATTAGGAAAAAAAGAACGCCCTTATCAACTGAGGGGGATGATAAAACACATTTTCCAGCCCTTTGGTTGGGAAGATTAGCTGTGCATAACAAGCAAAGAAAAAGGGGGTTGGGACGTATCTGATTAAGTGGTGTATTGGGTTTGCTAAAAAAGCCTCTGTAGATATGGGGTGTCGCTTTATAGTTCTGGTAACAAAAGAGGGTTACAGAACAAAGTTCTATACAAAACGTGGTTTTCAAAAGTGCATTGTTTAGATGAAAACAAGAAAATGTTGTTTTTTGACCTAAAAAACGCAAAATCATAGAGGGTTAACTTAAATTTAAATGCCCTACCGCTTGATATTGGACAAAAAAGATGACGGGTACTGTTATTCCTTTAGTTTAAATGGGTCTATGCAGTACTTTTTTCTGTAGTTTGGTTTCTTGTTGTTAGTTTCCATTCTTTGATGTAGAATAGGTGTGCATTGCCTTTCGCATTTCTACGGTAAGTTCATGCACACCGCTCCCAAGAACCAGACTTATCTCTTCAGGACAGTCTTCAAGCCATACCGCTAAGATTTGCCCTTCTACAGTTTTCGTTAATGTTATCTCGACAGGTAGTGGTAGTTCTTTTTCTTTGTTTGTGAATTTTGCTTTTGTTGATCCCCATAACCCAAAAAGCCAAAGAAGCAAAACCACCACCCCTAAACAAGGCTTTACCAGAAAGGTTACCCTCAAACATACGACGAAAAACATAAAACCCACTCCTACGAAAACGCCAAAACCACCTAAAACCAGCTTTTTTAACAAAGCCTCTCCACAAACTTCAAACACCAAGCCAACAACAACCCACAAAATTCAGCACCCTCAAACAGTATACGCTGTTAAACCACCCCTTAACCAACAACCATACCTGTAACACTCTTGCTTTATAGCTCCTGAAGCATCCGCAAACCAAGACACCTAAACACGTTACGTATCAACACCAAAATCGTAAAAAGCCCATTTACAAAAAACACCCAACCCTACTACAACTTCTTCGTAAACTAACATAAACAAAAAAATAAAAATGGAAGACGGCTTATCCGTCTCTTGATGTTTTATGGTGTTGTGACTTTGGTTTTTAATTATGCCTGTTAAGGAAGCTCATAATCCAAAGCATACCAGGCTTCAATGGTCATCATGCCGCCACAAGTACATCCATTCTGACCACCATACCACAGCCAACCGTCGTGCACACCATCGACGACAAGACCTAAGTAAACATAGTCATGTTTACACAGCTCACCAAATTCAATGCCGGTACCGGTTCCATCAGAGCATCCAATCCATACGATACCACGACGGGTACAGTCGGGGTTGACAATGTCTACAACTGTCATCGTCGCGCCGCTTCTAATGCTGGTAATGACGATAATTTTGCCGTTACCTTCACCCAACCCTATGACTAGCTCATGAGGAAGAGTAAGGGCTATGGGGTCGTATCCATCAGGAGCCCACAAGACATTATGCTTACCATATATTTCGTTGTTGACTGTGTTGTCTCCATAGCTCCAAGTGACTTCACCGTCAATGGCAATTGTGAAGTACAAACCATCAGCAGCTTCACCTGGATAGATCGCTTTCCAGACAAGGTTATAGTTTTCTACTGGATTGCCTTCTTCGTCATAGCCTAAGCCGCCTTCGAATACTGTCGTCCAAACTTCCTTAAACACGTAACTGCCAGGAGCAAGCTCTGTCGCAGTAACTACACCTTTTGCATCAGTAGGATACGTTCCGACCAAGATGTCATATTTATTTGTCTCTGCATTAAACTTGAACAGCTCAAACTCGAATTCACCAGCTTCAACAGGCAACAAACCAGCGTATTTTACCTTGTTGAAAGAAACCTCAAAGAATTCTTCATTAGGAACTATGTAATTGATGTAGGTTAAGCCGTAGATTGGAACAAGTTGTGGTTGACAGTATTCAAATTCAGCCACATGTTTTTCGCAGACCATGTAAACAAGATCTACAATCTTACCGTTTCCCTTGTAGTTTTCATAATTGCCAAGTACATCTTCTACAGCCGCTTTATCTTCGACATTTAAGTTAACGCCATTCCAAGCCGCATCGTTAATATCAACAGCACCAAGTAATGCCCATATAACTGTCTGTGTGACAACTCTGGTATCATTCAAAGGACCATAGTAGTCTTCGATATAGTTGAGGGCAGAAAGGAAAGCATTGATATCATGACCTTCGATTTGGAAGAAAGCAGTAGACAAAGAGCTGTCTTCTACCATATAGCCTGCACAACCAAGACCGTTATCACCTGCAAAGTTTTTGGAACCAGCATGAGCACAGAAAGAAGCGTACTCTTGGCCAAATTTATCACTGTCAGGTAAAGCGTTTGTAATACCGATATAAAATAGGTCACCAGCGTTGTTAAGACCAGGATAACCCAATATTCCGGGACCAACCTTGCGGTCGTTATAGCCGTTGACTATAGTGTATAACGCATCTTTATCGAAATCAGATCCGAAAGTGAATGTTGTAGCACCAAATTTAAGGCTATCTTTATCTAAACCAATTACACCAGTTTCATCGATAGTAATCAGTACACCATCGTTAACAGACTTTACATTAGTTCTAGTTCTATCGTTATACATGATTTCAACAAGATAGTAGTTGCCTACAGGGATGTCTTTGAAAGTAACGGTATCACCGACAGGATTAGCAGTAGCAATAGGAGTCAAATCAACAACTGGAATAACACCACGCGCGTCATATGACTTTTGCTCATAGAGCGCAAAGCTTATGGTATCCAATATATCATTCACCCTCTCATCAGGGATTTTTGCGGTTTTATCGCCACTATACTGCACTATCTTTGTAAAAGAGAAACCACCAAAGGTAGCCACGTTGTTTTCGAAAATCATGTTGCCAGGAACCTCGAAGCCAAAGATAAGACCACACGGGTTGTTTGTGTCGTCATAATCGTCATTAGCGGACCCAGTATTTTCTGTTCGTACAGAGTTAGCAGCTACGATAATGATCTCGTTCACTCCTTTATGTAGGGTAATGTAGATTACGTAAGCGTGTTGCCAGCCTTCAGCCCATCTACCATCAAAGTCAGACGCCATCAGAGCCCCAAAGATTTCGAGATCAACATCAGCACCAACGCGCAATTTAGAATCAGGTGAATTTAAAGCAACCTCTAAAGCCACTTCGGTCCAACCAACCAGTTTTCCATTTACATAGACAACAGCCGCATTGTCAGCTGCAAAATAGAACGGTACAGTAACAGAGTCATCAACTGCGACTTCAATTTTTGTTTCAAATACACTACCGCGCACACCATAAATATAGGTGTCCTTGGCATCCCAAATCCACTGAGCACCCATATCCTTTAACGCTTGATAATTCGCATTGCCTCCAAGTGCATTATCCCATACATCGGGGAGCACATACACCTTGCCTGTTCCGTCATGTGAGACTACTGTACCGTATGTGCTGCTACTGACGTAGTTTTGAGTTGCTCTTGTTCCATCGCCTACAACGGCGTTTTCTTCAACGAAGATGTACTTGGGAGCGGCCTCTTTGAATATTGTTGCGGCATAATCGCCGAGAACCTCAACAACCATATACCAGCCAGGTTTTACTTGTGTAAAAGCGATTTTGCCATCCGCAGTGAATTTACCGGATGATACAGGCGCAGCTCCGAGTTTGTTGCCGTCATTACCAGTCGTTGCCCAGAGCTCAAATGTGATATCATCGACTAATAGGTCTAGGTCAATGTCAGTACCTTCGAGACCCTCATACCATTCTGCAAGTTCGATGCCATCGACATACTTTTCGAGCGTGAAATCGTGTCTTGGATCTGGCGGTGATAGGACAAGTTTGTTCTCGAACAAGATAGCTGCTTTGTCACCTGGTTTCAGAGTTAGAGTGATGCCGTTGGAGATAGTCTTGTAGATACAGCCACCGTTATAGACATATGCGTTCTTAAACTGGAAATTTTCCGGCATTTTGGTCTCGGTGATTGTGACGGATTTACCGTTAATGGCGGTGTTCCAGTCCGTTATTTTGACTTCGCCAAAATCCTCTTCGTTAAGACCAAGCTTGAAAGCACCGTTGTTGAATTCCAGTTTATTGTTGTACGAGAAGACTTCAAAAGGTTTCCAAATCAAGCGATTATTTGCATCGTACCAAGCTTTCGCAAGCAGAATCTGTGCGGATTTGTACTGGCCGTCGATGAAAACCATGTTGATGTTCTTGAGGGTGTCGGGGGAATCTTTGCCTTTGTTGTCTTTGCCCATTACTTCCTTGGGAATGCCGTAAACGTATACACCGTCTTTCACCACGCCAGTTGCTTTGCTGATTTCATATTTGTAGTAGCTGTTTGAGGTCTTTGCGGTCAGGTAGAATACTCCACCTTCAAAAAGACCGAACACCCAGTCCTCTACGAGGAATACGCCAGGCATTTTCTGTTTTTCATCCCAACGGAAATATACGCCAGGATAATCGCCACTGTGTGCGTTAGACGAAATCTTATCACCTGCCGCGTTTCCACGGTCATAGTACACGCCTACGCGTTGATTACTTGCAGCTACCGTACTGTACTTGTCGTCCCAAGCAGGAGTGCCAGCTGCAGGTGTTGGTGCTGCGTTTGTTGGTAGGGGCATTGCTGCAAAACAACCAACAACAAGCGCAAGCACAAATATTATTGAAATAGACATTTTTACGTTATTTCTCATTTTGTCACCATAACTATTTTTTTTAAATATATAGAGGCCCTAAAGCGAAACCACAAATAAACCATGCTCCATTAATCAAAATATTCCTGAACTGGACATATTCCACATTAGAAATGTGGTGTTAACTAAATATGCCATCGTGTTGAGTGTGTCGTTGACTTAAAATTTTGCATACAAGGATAGGGTTAAATCAACCATTTGTAGTGAGCAGAAGTCAACACAGACTCCCCCCACGAAAACAGTTGGTGGTTTCATAATTCTTCCAGCATCGGCCGCAGCCGATGATGCACTCTTCCATGAAAACATCCAGTTAACTATTTGCCATTTACGTAACCCGCTTTAACAAGTAAGTCCAAAGCCTCTTCAAAAGGTACAGACAAGTCTCGCGCCTTAATCACCCTCTGCCGCCGCTTAAACTTCAAACCATCCTCAAAAAACACTCCCCCACAAACAAGCAAATAATACATAACCCCAAGCATCTTTCCATCCAAAGCAACAACCGCAACCCCATTACCCCTACGCGCCCTCACCCGCAAATAAAACCGCTTAAACTTAAAATCACTTCTAACCCCAACAGCCGCCAACGCACACTGAACCAAAACACGCCTAAACCACCTATAGAACCATACTTAGTAATAAGGCCATTCCAACGCTTCTCCCCACCCTACCAAAAGAGAAGGAACAATACCGCAACAACTACACACTTCTTTCTCACCGCTAAACCGTTTAACATCCCCCAACACAACCAAACATAATACTCATCTGCCAAATACAGGCAATAAAAAGCATTCTGACAAAAAGGCAATAAAAAATAAAGCGGCTATACGCCGCCTCTAAAGAGATACTTTAAGAGAGAAGGCAACTATTGCACCTCTCCCTGATTTGGTGGCATTTAAAGCTGTTTTAAGACCTAGGTGGAACATATCTACCGTATTTGATGCTTTCAGGATCTTCAGGATCTTCAGAGCCAAGCTTGATTTCGGGAAGAACATTGTCTGGCAAATACTCGACACCAACGTAATTATCAGCTAAATACTCGACACCAACGTAATTATCAGCTAAATACTCGACACCAACGTAATTATCAGC
>JGI24705J35276_12237245_pt1 | contig 10349 bp, 9 predicted proteins | sample TergutNt197P4_FD_35276 | JGI IMG/M metagenome (IMG submission 35276)
ACCGTCATCTTCGTCACTCATTCGGTGTTCGAATCCGTCTATCTGTCACAGCGCGTCGTCGTCATGACGGCGCGGCCCGGCCGCATCAGCGCCGACATTCGCGTTGAGACGGCCGAGCCCCGCGGCGAGGAATTCCGCACCTCCACCGCCTATGCGGAACTTTGCCGCCAAGTCTCTGGCACACTCGTCTCGGGCGCGCTCGCGCCTTCGGAGGAGCCGGCATCATGAGTGCACAGCAACCTCCCGCAAGATCACCGGGCAATGGCACATCCCGCATCGCGCGCATCGTGCTTCCAATCGTCGTCTTCGCGGCTGGCCTCGCAGCCTGGGAAGCCGTGGTCCGCATCAAGCAGATACCGCCCTACGTTCTGCCCGCGCCCTCTGAAGTGTTCAAGACCCTGATCGGCGATTGGGCGGTGCTGTCACGATCGCTTTTGACCACACTGCTCACCACGCTCGAAGGTTTTGCAGCGGCATCCCTCGGCGGCATTGCCTTAGCACTGCTGTTCAACCAGTCGAAATGGGTGGAACATGCGCTGTTTCCTTACGCGGTCATCCTGCAGGTGACGCCGGTGATCGCGATCGCGCCTCTGCTCCTGATCTATCTGGACCAGCAGACCGCCGTCGTCGTCTGCGCCTTCATCGTCGCGTTCTTTCCGGTGCTCGCCAACACCACGCTGGGGCTGAATTCGGTCGATCGCAACCTGGCCGGCCTGTTCCAGCTCCATGGCGCTTCGCGGTCGCAAACGCTTCTGTTTCTGAAACTGCCCTCGGCGCTGCCCTACATTCTCGCCGGCCTGCGGATCGCCGGCGGCCTGTCGCTGATTGGTGCTGTCGTCGCCGAGATTGCCGCCGGCAACGCCGGCGCCGGTTCGGGGCTCGCCTACAGAATTGTCGAGTCTGGCTATCGTCTCAACATCCCCCGCATGTTCGCGGCGCTGTTGCTGCTCTCCATCGCCGGGATTGTCATCTATTGGCTACTGGCGTTAACTTCGCACATTCTGCTGCGGCGCTGGCATGAGAGCGCGCTTGGAAAGGAAAACTGATGGCGGAGAGTTCAGGTTCATCCATTGATCTTCTGATCTATGGGCCGGTGCGACCGATCCTCGAAAACGGTTTCCCCGACCCCTTCGTGGTGCACAAAGCGGAGACGCGGGCTGATCTTGATCGCCTGGCGCCCGCGGTTCGCGACAATATCCGCGGCATGGCCGTAACGCACTACACAGTCGACGCCAGCCAGGATTCGCTTTCGCATCTCCCAAAGCTCGAGATCGTGGCGAGCTTCGGGGTCGGCTACGACAACATCGATACAGCTTACGCGCGCGAGCACAATATCGTCGTCACCAACACCCCCGACGTACTGACCGAAGAGGTCGCCGATGTCACGATGGGGCTGTTGATCGCCACCTTGCGCGAATTCATCAAGGCCGACAGCTTTGTGCGCTCCGGCCTCTGGCAGAACGGAAACTATCCCTTGAGCGTCGGCTCCTTGCGTGACCGGACTGTCGGCCTCGTGGGCATGGGGCGGATCGGACAAGCGATTGCGCGCCGGCTCGATGCCTCACGCGTGCCCGTGGTCTATCATTCGCGCAATCCGGCAAATGGAGTGTCCTACAAGCACTATCCCGACCTGATCGAGATGGCCAAGGCGGTGGATACGCTTGTTGTCATCGTGCCCGGCGGCGCTGCAACCGCCAAGATGATCAATGCCGACGTCTTGAAGGCGCTGGGTTCGCGCGGCGTGCTGATCAATGTGGCGCGAGGCTCCGTGGTCGACGAGCCCGCACTGGTTGAGGCACTCAAGTCCGGCACAATCCTGGCCGCTGGCCTCGACGTGTTCGCGGCTGAACCCGACATTCCCGATGAATTGAAGGCCATGCAGAATGTCGTGCTGCTGCCACACATCGGTTCAGCTTCCGTGGTAACGAGAAACGCCATGGACCAACTGGTGGTTGACAATCTCAAGACTTGGTTTGCCGGAGATCCGCCATTGACGCCGGTTCCGGAAACCCCGGTCAGAACGAGGGGCCGCGCATGACAATTCGAAGGGGTGCAGTTCGAACGATTGCTGCTTCCGCGACGCTGGCGGCGATCGCCGCTACGGCCGACCCTGCCCGGACGCAGGACGCGACGACCTTGAGAAAGGACATGATCGGACAATGGGAGCTGTCCACCACCGAACGCAGCAAAACCTGCGTGGTCACGCTGAAGGGTGATGCGCAGGCGCAGGGACATGAGCAGGCGTTGAAGCTCGAACTCGATCCTGCCTGCAAACAAGCCCTGCCCTTCACCAAGGACATCGCAGCCTGGAGCATCAGGGGCCTCGACATCGTGCGCTTGCAGGACGCCAAGGGCGAGCCTGTGATCGACTTCACTGAAGTGGAGGCCGGCATTTTCGAAGGCAGGCGACAGGGCGAAGGCCTTTATATCCTGCAGGATCTGGCGGCCGCGCGTTCAACCGCGAAATCGATGGATCAGATGATCGGCGACTGGGCGATGGTACGTGGCAACGGCCAGCCGATCTGCGAGCTCACGCTCACCAACAACGAGGCGGATCCCGACAATTTCCAGGCCTTCCTCAAGCCGAAATGCGATCCCGCGATTGCCCAGTTCAATCCGACACAATGGCGACTGGAGCGCGGTCAGATCGTCCTGATGTCGAAGACAGGCGAGACCTGGCAATTCGAGGCCGACGACAACGCCCAATGGCGCCGCGTGCCCGACACCGCTGATTCCCTGATCATGTTGCGGCAATAGGAGACGGTTAGAGCACGGCCAGCGCGATGATGCCGAGCGTCATCAGCAAGGCGCCAACCGCCCGGGCAACTCCGAATGGCTCCTTCATGAAGAAGATGCCGATCAGCACGCCGAAGAGCGTGCTGCATTCGCGAATGGCTGAGACCGGGCCAATTGGCAGATAGATCGCGGCGACAAGATACGTCAGATATCCGACGATCGAGAGCAGGCCCGCCCCCATTCCCATTGGCCAGATCGCAACCAACGAAGGCACGAGCGATCGACCGCGGGCAACGGCCGTGTAGGCAAGAAAACCCACGCCGGTCGAGATTTCGAGCATTGCGCTGAACCCGAATACATTTCCACTCAGCCGAACGCCCGCGCCACCGAGGAAGCTATAGCCTGCGATGCTGGCGCCAATCAGCGTCGCCGAGATCAGGGCATCCCGATCGCCACGGCCCAAAAGAGAGAGTGTGACAATACCCAGCGAGATCGAGGCCACTCCCAACAGCTGCATGGCTGAAATCGACTCATCGAGCAGGAAGAAAGCCACGGCGGTCAACAACACAGGCGCCAAGCCACGCGACAGTGGATAGACGAAGCTGAGGTCTCCCATGTGGTAGCCTTGAATGAGGAGCGCTTGATAGAGCCACATGACAACGACGGTGGCGACTATCCAGCTCAGGCTTTCGAGCGAAGGCGCTCCCACGGTCCATAGGACGATGATGCCGTACAACAGGCCCACCACACGAATCGCGGCCATCAGCATCAGGCGATCGGATGTCTTTTTGAGAAGTGCGTTCCAGGATGCGTGCCCCGCCGCGGAGAGCAGGACGACTCCATAAAGCAGATTGTGATTCATGAGTTTGTTGAAAGGCCGATCTTGATGTGCAATTCGCCAAGACGTGCCCGTGCAGCCGCTCAGCCGCACGCTCTCGAATTGAGCATGCCCGCTTACCCGCCGGGGAGCGGTGCAAGAAGCGGGCAGCCAATATCGGCGCGAGCGACCGAACGTCGGCTCAAGACAAGACGGCGGTGTGGAATAGTTTAAGGACTGCTAGAGCTGCGCCAGATCAATCCGCCCCGTCTGGCTTGACCCACCGACGACCTGCAGCCGCCGTAACGACCAGCTTCGCGGCGGGCCGCAAGCTCCTCTCCGCGCGCCGGATCGGCAATGTAAACCCTGTAGTTGGCCGTCGATCCGAACCATCCGCCCAGGCTGGCGACAACCGCCACGCATGCGCGTTGACTGCGACAAACTGGACGAACGCATAGTGGGTGTGTGTCATGGTGATCTCCTTCCGGTAACCGACACGTCACCCAAGGCGATCACGTGCGCGCCGCCCCCTGCATCAGGAGCCGGCTCGCTCGTTCTCTTTCATCCGGACTTTAACCGTCGGCTCAGGCGTCTCACCTGATCTGCTCGACCCTTCCAGTGGAAGGCGCTCGCGGGCTCACAGCATGGCTGCATACCGCCGGTAGGGACTTTCACCCCGCCCTGAGAACGACCGCATGCTGCCTTGCGCGGACGAACTCGTCAACGACGAACAGCAGGTCGATAGACTCTCGGATATGTCAAACTGCTACTGCCACGGCAGAGCCGCTAGCCTGACGCGCGGGTGGACAGCACGTCGCCGACTTGAGGACCATGCGCGATCGTGCCGTTTTTGTCACGCTCGTAGCAAACGCCGACCCTGCAGACATCAGGATTGAGCTCCCATACCCAGCCGATGAGGTTTCGGCCTGTCTGTTGCGGCGAAAAAAGTGGCATATTGAAGCGCAAGCCGTCGCGCCCGCCAAGGTCGAGCGTGCACATGACAGTGCCCTCGCCGTCCTCCTCGTCGTCCAGGTTCGGATCGTCAACATGCATGATCGTCGCGACCAGTGGCTCGACATGAATCAATGCCTGCAATGCATGCGGCAGGTCATCGCGGGGCGGCGCCTCGCGACCGTCGCTTGGTTCCTCCAGAAAGGCATCCGCCAACGTTACGCGGCGAAAGTAATACTCACTGCGTCCCATCTCGTCCCAGCCGCCGATCGCAGTCGCAATGCCCTCCAGCTCTCTGGCGCGCAGCAACAGGGTCTCGCCGCCCGAGCGCATCGCGACCAGCTGGCTGTCATTGGCATCGGAGCCCAGCGAATCCTCCCGAAGGACGATGTCGAGTTCGACAAGCTCGTCGCCGTCCGCGCTGCGCGAGACATCATAGCGGCCGGCATATGACCGCACTTCGAGGCGCTCGAACGTCCGATCGTGAATGCGCCAGAACAGCAGCTGGAATTGGCCGTTCGGCTCGAGCGCCAACAGTCGGTGCCAATCGATGTAGGACGAAAGATACAGGCCGGTGAGGCCGTCGCCTGGTACGACCTTTTCGAAGATGGCCCGACACGCGGTTGGCAGTGCATCTGCGACCCTTGTGGGCTTGTCGGCCTTCGGCTTCGGTGGATCGACCGCATCCCGCAGGCGCTTGTGCAGATCGAGTGCATCGACCTTCGCGATCCGCAGCATCTGCATCGAAAACAGCAACTGGTCGATTTCGTAGGCTTCACCAGGCGCCAGCGCCCCGCATTGCTCGCGCGCAGCCTGCGCCATGGCCGGCGGGATCAAGGAATCGAGCGCCTCCCGGTCGCACATCAAGCCGTTAAAAAACTCATCAAGGCTCCAGACAAGCACGCTCCCAACTTTCGACACGGGATCAAAGCAGGTGACATCCTCGTCCGAGGCGGTCAGCCTGCGGTAGTAGAGAAGCCTGCCGAACGGTGTCAGTGCGATCGGGATGCGCCGCATCGCATTGGGCGGCGACATGATCCATCGGTCCAGCACGGCTTGCCATGACCGTGGATCGATCAGGGCGAACTGCCGTTCCCCGTAAAATCCAAGCCCCTGGTGTCGCCACAACTCAAGCAGGCTGGCGGGAAGAATGCCTTCATAGGTGGCGATGAGGTCGTCCGCAGTCTGCACCTCTCGCGAGAGCGGATGCGCCTTGACAAAACGATGAAGAGCGAGGCGCCGAAACAGGTCTGCCATTTGTCAGCCCCCCTGAAACCACCTCAAAGTATCTCGGAGGCGGGTTTAATGAGTCAAGCCTTCATAGCGTAAATTTCAGTTTTCGGTACTCCACGTGAACAAGGTAGGAGTGAGGTCCTCAGTATGCATGCAAGCCTCATTGATCGGCAAGTCTCAATTTTATCAAAGTAGAATATGATTTTGTTTTGCGCTCATTTGCGAGTATTAAGACACCTGCATCGTCATTATGCCCTTGTTACGGAGATGCGGACCGCCGCTAAAGGCCCGGTGGACCCAGTATTCGCAGATAGCTCTTGGAGGCATTTTAAATCAAATTGCCAGTTGGCATAGCGCGCGTAAACATGAGCGGATTCGTGAGGCTATCATCGCCATACCGAAGAATGAGCGCAACGACGAGTTGGTTAGTCTGCTTGCGAGGGCCCTGAACAACGAGGACAATTATAGCGGTGCGTTGGAGGGCTTGACAGCATCCAAGTTGCGCATCGTCTGCCAGCATCTTATAAGGCTCTTATAAAGCGGCACAATGGCGGCCTGCTTGCGAAGAATTGTTTTGAAAATCCGTTGCAGCGTGATTGGAATTCGAGCACTTTTGGTATCGATGTTTGGCCTTGCCATCCGCGACTTGGAAAACGTTCTTGCGGCTTGGCCCAGGCGACTGACCTAAATCAACCGCATGCCCTTCAGGCTCGCATGGCCATTCCTGCCGACGATGATATGGTCGTGCACGGCGATGCCGAGCGGCTTTGCGACATCGATGATCGCCTTTGTCATCTGGATGTCGGCCTGCGAGGGCGAGGGATCGCCTGAGGGATGGTTGTGCACCAGGATCAGCGCGGTCGCCGACAATTCGAGGGCGCGCTTGACGACTTCGCGCGGGTAGACCGGCGTGTGATCGACGGTGCCGGTCTGCTGCACTTCATCGGCGATCAGCTGGTTGCGCTTGTCGAGGAACAGCAGCCGAAACTGCTCCTTGTCGGCAAACGCCATGCTCGATCGGCAATAGTCGATCACCTCGTTGAAGGACGACAGCGCGTTGCGTCCCTTCACCTCGCCCTTGGCGACGCGGTGGGCCGCGGCTGCAATAAGCTTGATCTGGTGGATCGAGGCATCGCCGATGCCGTCGATCTCGCGCAGTCGCGCGACGGGCGCGTGAACGACCTCGGCAAACGATCCGAAAGTCTTGATCAGCGTCTTGGCGAGCGGCTTGGTATCGCGCCGCGGCAGCGCCGGATACAGCGCCATTTCCAGCAGCTCATAATCGCTGAGCGCATCGGGACCCGCACTGTAGAAGCGTTCGCGCAGCCGCTCGCGATGCCCGTGATAATGCGGCGGCTCCGGCTTGGTCGGCGTCTTGTCGCTTGCTTCGGCGGGCATCCGCCAGCATCGCCTTGTGAGGAGAGATTTTCAACCGGTAATTGCCAATTATTAACGACGCACGCGAACGCTCTCGAGCGATCAAGCCGGCGGCTTTTCGCCGTTGCGCTTCGACAGCGTGAAAATCTCGAAACCGGTTTCAGTCACGCCGACCGAGTGCTCGAACTGCGCCGATAGCGAGCGGTCGCGCGTCACGGCCGTCCAACCATCGGACAGGGGCTTCACAAACTTCTTGCCGAGATTGATCATCGGCTCGATCGTGAAGAACATGCCAGGCTTGAGCTCAACGCCTTCGCCGCGCCGGCCGGCGTGGATAATATTCGGCTCGTCGTGAAACAGGCGGCCCAGGCCGTGGCCACAGAAGTCGAGCACCACGCTCATGCCCTGGGGCTCGACGAAGCTCTGGATGGCGTGGCCGATGTCGCCGATGGTGGCGCCGGGCTTCACCACCGCAATGCCGCGCATCATCGCCTCATAGGTCACATGGATCAGTCGCTCGGCCTTGCGCGCAATGGGCTGGATTGCAAACATCCGGCTGGAATCGCCGTGCCAGCCGTCAACGATGAAGGTGACGTCAACATTGACGATGTCGCCCTCCCTCAACACGCGGTCACCCGGCATGCCATGGCAGACCACGTGATTGAGCGAGGTGCAGACCGAATAGCGATAGCCGCGATACATCAGCGTCGCCGGAACAGCGCCACGGCTGAAGGCAAATTCACGAACGAATTCGTCGATCTGCGAGGTCGGCACGCCTGCCTTAACGATGTCGGCGAGCTCGTCGAGGCATTCAGCTACCAGCGCACCGGCTTTGCGCATGCCCTCAAAGGCACTCGGGCCATGCAGCTTGATCTGTCCGGTCTTGCGCAGGGAAGTATCGGTGGCTTCGACGTAACTCATGCGTTGCTGTTCTTCCGGGTCTTCTGGGGAGGCCGATGATAGCGGTCTGGCGATTGAGGGCCAACCGCAATTGTCAGCGGAAGCTATTGATTGATATCGTCAACTTAATGGTCGTGGGTCTTGATGCAAGCCGCGCCGGGGCGCTTTTGGACCGCCTTTCGTCCAAGAAACCAACACGACACCGACTCAACTTGGGACTTCCTCGATGGTTTCGACCGGCACCGCGCCGCCACGGACGCGAATTTCGCGCACGGGATAGGGAACTCGGATGCCCTCGCGCTTGAAGGCGTCCCACAGCGCCAGCATCACGTCACTCCTGACGCCGTCCATGCCGTCGAGATCGGCGAGCCAAAGGGTCAGAGAGAATTTCATCCCGGTCTCGGCGAATTCGGTCAGGATGCAGTTCGGCCGCTTGCCTTTCTGAAGACGCGGGTGCGCGGCGGCAGTCTCGATGGCCAACCTGCAGACCAGCCTTGGATCGGCCTGGTAGTTGGTGGCGAAGGCGATCTTCACCAGGGCATTCTTGTCCGTATAGGTCCAGTTGACGACTTTCTGCGTCACCAGATCCTCGTTCGGGACCAGGATTTCGCGACCGTCGCCCGAGGCCACGGAAATATAGCGCGTCTTCATCGCGCTGATCCGTCCGGTATTGTCGCCGATCGTGACGAGATCGCCGGGTTTCACCGACTTGTCGACGAGCAGGACGATGCCCGAGATGAAGTTGGCGACGATCTTCTGCAGGCCGATACCGATCCCGACACCGACCGCGCCCGAGAATACGGCGAGCGCCGAGAGGTCGATGCCGACGGCACGGAGCGCGATCACGATCGCGACGACCAGGAGACCCATACGGATCATCTTGATCAGCAGCACCTGGATCGACGGTGTCAGCTCCGTGGCGCGGGTGATCCGGCTCTCGACGAAGTTGCTCGCGATGTTGGTGAACCACAGCGTAGCGAGCAGAAGCGCCCCGGCCTTGATTACCAGCAGCAGGGTCACCCGCGATCCGCCGAGATCGACCCCATAGGTCTCGAGCGCCTCCTGCGTAGCGTCAAGCTGGCCGATGATGTTCAGCGCGACGACAAGCCACGCGCTGACTGCCACCAGCCTGACGATAAAGGCATTGCGGAAGACCGAGCTGACGAGGCGAATGACGAGCCACGCCAGCCCCAGTTTGGCAACGACCATCAGCAGGTAACTGCGGCTCGGCCAGGTCAAATGGTACATCACGACACGCGCGATGATCACCAGTATTGTGAAGACAGCAGCCGACGTGCTGCCGACCATCACGCGGACGAAATGCCGAAGTGGCCCCGGCCAGCCCATGCCCAGCGACGTCAGATCGACCCTGGCGCGAACCGCCGTCTGCACCGCCATGGCGATTCCCGCGATCGCCAGCATGAGACCAATCTGGAGGTAGAACCAGGGTCTGGCGAGCTCTGTGCCGACGCTTTGCGCGGTCGTCGTCAGGAACTCGAGGATGTCGTGGAGGTCCATTTCCATCGGGATCTCGGGCTGCGGCGGTGCGGGTGAATCTGATAAAAAAACGGCGGAATCCCGCGAACGGCGCGGGCGGACCACCGATACACCCAGTTGTGATGTCAGTTAAGGCCGCAAAACGCGGGGGGTATTGCCCGCGAGCAGCAAGATTGGGGTTGGCGGGGAAGTGTGGCGACGATATGGATGCCACAGCAGGATGTTTTGGGTTGAGCAAGGTAATTGCCTCGTCCCGTTTTGAGGGCAGAGGTCCCCTCACCCGGCGCTCTCAGGGCAAGCCCTGCTTGTCCCGACAGGGCGAACTAGTTGGTCCCGACAGGGCAAGCCGTCCCGATAGGGCAAGCGATGCTTGTCCCGACAGGTATGTTTGTCCCGACGTGGCAAGCTACGCTCGTCCCGACACGGTGAGCAACACTCGTGCCGGCATGGCGGGCCATGCCTCGGAAGGGCCAGCCATGCTCGTCGGGGGCGCAAGCGCGGGCGGCTCCAATCCAATCTCATCAAGCTGCAGTTTGGCTCTTTGGGGTGATTTGTAGCGTCAGATGGCTTCTATCGATTCTATCAGCATCGCCATATTGCTTGGCGCCGTTCTGGTGATGGCTGGCATCCTGTCGAGCCTGCTTGCGCTGCGCTTTGGCGCGCCCTTGCTGCTCGCCTTTCTCGGAATCGGCGTGTTGGCGGGTGATTCCGGTCCCGGACATCTGGAGTTCAACGATGTGCGCACGACCTATCTGGTCGGCTCGGTGGCGCTGGCGCTGATCCTGTTCGACGGCGGCCTGCGCACGCGCTTTCAGAGCATCCGCGCCGTGCTCGCGCC
>JGI24705J35276_12237244_pt1 | contig 10345 bp, 9 predicted proteins | sample TergutNt197P4_FD_35276 | JGI IMG/M metagenome (IMG submission 35276)
GACTTCCTTGAAGTCGAAAATGCGCACCATAGGGGTATTTTCAATGTGGAAGGCGTCTTTGAACGGTTGCAGTCGTTTTTAGCTGAAATTAAGCAGACAGGCGGGCTGCATTGATACGGCGGAACTGACCCCCGAACCGGTTTTTGAAATCGAGGCAGATGTCCATTGGTACGACTTAGGCGGCAAATACAAAAATTATTGGATTCAAAATGTTGCCGGAACAGACTATTATATCTTGTCCATGTCGGAAGACGACGAGCTCAATGACTGTAAATCAGGGATCGTCAACGGCAGGGGCGAAGTGGTGGTCAAGCCAGACGTTTTTGAAGTGAAAAACCCTTCGTCCTACGAATTTGAAGTGAAAACGGAAAAAAACGGTGAGCCGTTACCCTAAAAGCATGCTGACGATAGCTTTGACTACCTCATCAAGCTTAGCCTCGCTCAGGTTCCCGAGTTTGTACAATATGATTTTCTCGTCTGCGGTAAACAGCTTGTTTGGCCTCGCATTGCTGATGTCCTTTAGCGAGCCGTTTTCAACATCCGCAATGTTTATTTCAATGCTCTTGTCATCACAAACATTCTTGCTGGTTATTTGGCAAAGAACGATATCATCTCCAGCATCGCTGATCAGAACAACAGCAGGGCGCCTTTTGGATGAGCTCAGGTCGGAAAACGGAAACGGAAATACAACAATGTCACCTCTTACAAATCTGCCCATGCGGTATCCTCTTCCGGCAACAGCCAGTCTTTTGCAAGAGCTGCTTCGCTTGCCATAGCTACGTCACAAGAATCAGGATGCGCTTTACTCGCAGTGGAATGAAATTGATCTGGATCTACACGCAGGCTAAAAGGAATGCCTCCAAAACGAACCACCTGTTTGTAAAACACGTTTGTGGCGGCAGACATAGTGAGCCCCAGAGCAGCAAAAATACCTTCCGCTTCACGCTTTAGTTTGTCATCGACGCGAATGTTTACGTTTGCCATTAAAACCACTCCCTCTTTTCTGATAGCTTTCATTAATTTATTGTATATTTTTATGATGCAATTGTCAATACATATCTTTACAGGGTACCAGTGCCCGTGGTATACTGTTCTCGGAAGCAGCCGGCGATGGAACGGCAAATGGTTTTGTTTACGGAGGTGTAAAATGCAGTTTATAGTAACAGCTTATGATGGGAAGGACAGTGAAGCCGGCGCCCGCAGGAGCAGTGTGCGGGAGCAGCATCTTGCTGGTGCGAAAAAGCTTGTTAAAGAGCGCAAGTGGCTTTTTGCAGCGGCGCTGCTTGACGATGAAGGCAAGATGATGGGGTCTGTTATGATCGTCGACTTTCCTTCAAAGGACGCCCTTTTAAGCGAATGGCTCGACAACGATCCGTATGTTGCGGGAAACGTATGGGAAGAAATCGATATTAGGCCGTGCAAGGTGCCGGATTTCATATTGGATGCCAGTTTGCTGTAAGGCCAAAGGAGGGAACTGTGAAAACAAGCAAACATGCCGTGTACTGGGCAATATTGAGCTGCATGGTTTTTTTGTGCGGCTGCGCTGCCGAAAGCGGGCAAGCCGGTCAAACCAGTCAAGCCAACCAGATCAACGCGCCGGTCGACGTCAGGTACATAGTCGAAAACCCGCTTGTATTCTCGGAAGTGGTTGAAAACGACCAGATTGAGGGCATAGCTTTCATCGGCAAGCACTTTCAAATCGATGGACTTTTGGACAAAGCGGTGGAAAGCAAGGTCAACGAGCACCTGAAGGGCATGTACGCCAAGTATCATCCAGGGGAGATACCTGACGTAGCGCAGGAGAAAAACGCCGGCTTGGAATGCGCTAAGCAGACTGTTGCACTTGAATGCTGCGGTAACTACAACAACATCCTTTCAGTCAGAGCAATATACAGATGGATGTTCGGCGGACTGTCAAGCAGCCCACCTCTTGAGTATGCGGGCAATTACGAAATAACTGAGACATACAACGTCGACCTAGGCACTGGCGAGGAGTTCGGCCTTGGCGAAGTGTTTGCAGACAACGTGGACTACCGCAGCCTGATCGCGGGCAGCGCAGAAGACTATCTTTTGCGCTTTGATGTCATGGTGCATAAAGACATACTTGACGAGAGCCTTGCGAAATATCTGAAAGAGCCGCAGTTTTTGTTGAGGGGGCAGGCGCTTCAAACCGTAGGGTTGCGTTACCTTGACCCTTCGCCAACAGACAGGCCTGATATAGAAGTCTGCGTCGATTTGAATCTCGACGGGGATTTTGCAGTCGCGAAGCGGTTCTACGACCCGAGCGTGAATATCTATGCAGGCGGCATCGAGGGGGAACGGTCGCTGATAACGTATATCGGCGAAATTAAGTGGCTTGATAATAACTATACCGACGAAGGCATCAACGTGTCCTTGCGCGCAAAGTACCAGGAAGATTTTCCGGAATACGCGCTGCGGGCGGTCTTCGCGGAGGAAAGCGAGGACGGCGATCTGATCAATCGGATGAAAGAGGTGTTAAAAAGCCTTTCGGCGCAGGAGACGGACACGGTTTACAACAAGTTTGTAGACACCAGCAGGGTTCAGGATTTCATAAATATTCGGATTTACGAAGACGCCTCAGTCTATTCGCTTTCAACGGACGTACAGCGCTTTTACAGTTCACGCCAAACCCTTTGGTGCTATCGCCTTGGGAGCGAAGAGCCCGTGCAGATTGCGGACATATTCCATGAAAGCGCAGATATAGACGGAATCCTTGAAGCTGTTGTGGCAAACAAACTTGAAGCGGACCAGCAGCTGCGTGAGGAAAGCGGGCTTTCGAGGAGCATCGACGTTGCTGCCCATGCGGAGGGCGCGGCTGGCAAGATTGTCGGGTTTTGCGTCAACTATAATGCGATTTTCGCCGAGTATTTGGGGGACCCTGCACTGCCGTCTTATGTGATTGAATTAAAATATGCCGACCTGGGCTATGAGAACCTGAACATATTTGACTGGTATTTTATAACAGAAGAAGCGCAAAACGAATAAGGAAGTAATCATGAGAAAGATCTTTGTAATTCCAATTTTAATGATGGTTCTGCTTGCGTCAGGCTGTGCTACTACAGCTGAGGCTCCCGATGATAAAATCAACATATTTGAAATATTCGATGAAGTCGATGAAACAGAAGATTATTTCATAATCAACGGCAAAGGGGCCTATTACAATACACAGAGCGATGACATAGCATTAGCAGCACCGTGGCAGAGGTCATTGGCACATTTGCTTATGTCGAATTATCCGAGCCTTGTTAGCGAAGAAGCGAAAAATAAAACACAGGAATTGGTTGAGGCTGTATATACAGATAAAAGGAAAATATTTGAAATGTCTCAAAATGATATTCCTCTGGACGTGACGGTAAGCATACCGAAAGACATAGATGGCTATTACAATATTGTATTCTACGCGCCTTGGGACTATGCGTTTTATGATTTGGACAATGACGGGATACCTGAATTGTTTATATCCGGCGCAGTCATCAATGGCGAGATTAGCTATTCGCATGCTATCTATAAATTCAACGGGAATTCATACTTGAGGATCGGTTCTTCAGACGGTGACCTTTATATTGACCCGCAAAGCAGAATCGTTTGCATCGGCGCCTACTCTGTGCAATTGTTTGATTTGTCCGGCGATACGATAGTACACAGTGAGTACGTTGACTTAATGGGAAGCAAGGCATATGAGGGGGTCCCGTACAGCGAAATAGGCTTTTATTCGGACTTAATGAATCGCGGAGATGAGGAGAATGCTGACTTTATGGATTATCTCAAACTCAAGCCGTTTCCCGAATTTGACTGTTCAGACATATTAGCGGCAATTAAGCATGCCGGTTCTAAAGAGCCTGTGTTTTACGCTTCGGGCGTTATACCAATAGATGTTTTGGACAGCAGCATTTTCGATAAATCCGTGGCTGAAAAAGTGATGGGCGCAGACAATTTATACTGGTACGCTAGGCCGCAATACGACTTTGAAGACATGCAGGCCATAGGGTGGTCTGGAATGTGGGCGGTGAAAAAAGACGGCAAATATGGCGTGATTGACGCATTGGGCAACACCGTGCTTCCGTTTGAATATGAATTCAGGCACAACTGCTTTGACAGCTGCCTTGGGACTGATTTCAATGCGATAAATGATGATACCAGTGTCATTTTTGTCTCAAACAACGGAGTTATAGTGAAAAACTCAGATTGGTGGGGGCATGGCGGCGGGCAGGCGCTTTGGGACACAAAAAGCGGGCGAAGCCTTTACTCCGACGAAAGTTACTGTAATTATTACACATTTGAAATGGAAACGATTGTCAGCTCTGTTGAAGTGACAGACTGGTACGACCATGACCTTGAAGACTGCGGGACTGAGAATCATGAAGGCTGCAGGCTTTCATATGAATATCCGGAAAGCCCTAAGTACGGCATAAGCATAGACGACGAGCTTACTGCTCCGCTTATATACGATTACATAAAGGACAATTACAACTTCGCGTTTTATTATGATTATGAATATGTGGAAGTTGACGGCGTCAGGCAAGGGTGGCTTAAACGTGAATTGCATGAGCACACTGACAATCCCCCGCAAGACTTGTTTGCCGCGAAAACGGACGGCAAGGCAGGGTTCATCAATATGTACGGCGAAGCAATCATACCATTCATATTTGAAGAAACTGACACATTCAATAATGGCGTAGCGGCAGTGAAGCTCGGCGGAAAGTGGGGATTTGTAATCCGCGACAGCGATTGAAAACATATTTGGATTTCAATATGCAGGCCAAAACAGGTCGTCAAGGGTGATTTCTGCCTGGATTTCATTTCTGTATGCGCTTTGAGCAAGGCCGCTGGCGGTGATCATCGTCATATGTATCGACTTTTTCGTTCCGGTTTCCCGCAGAAAGACGTCCTTTTTGCGTTCGAGGTCCGCAGCGTCTTTTGCCGTCAAGGTGTACGGCTTGTTGTAGTATTTGCACTCGCAGAGGTTGACCGTGTCGTCCCGGCGGTCGATCACCATGTCGATTTGCGCACAGCCCTTCTGCTGCAAGCTGCGGAATGCGTACACGCTTGCGATGACGCCGGATATGCCAAGCCTCTGCTTGATCTGCCCGGCGTGCGCCATGCAAAGCCTTTCAAACGCATAGCCGCACCAAGCGCTGTGAGCCGGGTCTGCAAGGTAGTTGGTCCAGAAATGAGGGTCTGCGTTTCTGTTGTTTTTCAGGTACTTGAAATAAAACAAGGAATAAAAGTCGGTCAGCTTGAAGTAGTCGCCGTTCCTCCTTTTGCGGATGTCGAAACTCCGGCCGATCAAACAGCAGGATTCCAGCTCGGCCAACACTTTTGTAAGCCCGCCCCCGTCCGACACCCCGCTTGCGGCAGACAGCTCCTGCCGCGTCATGCCGGCACCGCTTTTTGCCAGCGCCTCGACTACACGGATATGGTTGTCCGCATGGCGGAAAAGCGAATGGTACAGCCGGGCGAATTCATTTCCGAGCTTTGCGTTTTTTTCAAACAGCAGAAGGTCTATGTTCTGGTTCAGCGCAAGCATCTTGTCCATGGCGTCCATATAGTAGGGGATGCCCCCGAGTATCATGTACGCTTCGGCAACCTGCCTTCGATTGAAAACTATGCCCCTGCTTTTGAAGAACGCTTCGCAGTCGCAAAGCTGGTACGGCTCAACCACGATCGCCTCCGTCACCCTGTTGTGAAGGCCGCCGTAATTTTCGATCAGGTTGTTTATCATCCACGAAGCGGCTGACCCGCAGACGATCAGCAAGATGTCCGGGCGCCGTGAGGCGAACGAGTTCCAGAAATGCTCAAGCGCGGGAAGAAAGCCGGATTTATGCGTGTCGAGCCAAGGCATTTCGTCGATGAAAAGAGCCTTTTTCCCGAGCGTATTGTCTTGGGAAATCTGCGCTTCAAGCAAACCAAACGCCTCGTGCCAGTCTTTCGGCATCGGGATTTCACCTTGATAGTGTTTCTTTAGCGACCGGTGGAATTCGCGCAGCTGCTCTTTCATGCTTCCGTCCGAAATGCCTGTCACGGAAAAGGAAAACTTGTTGCTAAAATGTTCAGCGACGAGATATGTCTTGCCGACTCTGCGGCGCCCGTACACGGCAACAAACTCTGGTTTGCCCGACTGTTCGCAGCGAGCCAATATGCGCCGCTCACGCTCCCTCCCGATTATTTCCATGAAACCACCTCCCCGAAAATTATTTCTCGCTGTAAAATGTTGTTTTTATCAAATTCCAGCGAGGGATAAATACATTATACTGCATGTTTCTATTGAAATCAACACTATTATATCGAGAATACATAATTATTACTCGCTGTGAAACTTATATTTCTATCAATTACAGCGAGCAATAAATGCGAAATCCATGAAAATCCACTTTTCCACTTAAAAAAAAATGAAAAAACCCTTGACAAGTTCAAACTACATATGTAAAATAAGAACGTGGAGCCACAAATGTAGATTTAACACGGAGAATAAGCTATGCCTAGAAAAACAAGCGAAATAAGCGAAGCCGAACTGGAAATCGCAAAAGCCCTGTGGGCAAACGGCAAACCAATGAACGCACAGGAAGTGTGCGGCGTTCTGGCCGACAAAGGGTGGACTTACTCGACCGTCTCCACCTTGTTTGGCAGGATGGTCGAGAAAGGCGCGGTTACATACGAAAAAAGGGGGCGTTTCTTTTACTATTCGCCCACCGTCAGCGAGGACGTGTACAAGCAGATGCAGACCAAGAGTTTTGTGTCGAAGCTGTATGGCGGTTCTGTGAAAAATTTGGCGGTTTCCTTGTTCAAGACAGGGGATTTGTCTGCTAGCGACATTGAGGAAATCAAAACAATGTTTGATCTTTAAGGGGGAGAATCATGCTTTCACTAATTTTTACGTCAATACTTGTAACATCGGCAATCGGGGGAATCCTCACGGTGCTGCTGCTTGCGCTTAAGCCCGTGACAAAGCGGTGCTTCGGCTCGACTTGGCAGTACTACGCATGGGGGATTGTGCTTGTCGTCATGATGCTGCCTGTCACCATTCATTTGCCGCAGTCTGATGCTGCCCCAGGGCTTGGCGCACCGGTTGATGCTTTGCAGCCTGCTTTGGAAGCGGCGGCAGGGGTCGGCGAGGCAGGCTTGCAGCAGATGCTGGCGCCGGAAGTTGCTGACGAAGGCTTACTGCCCGGCGGGCAAGCGCTAAACGTTCTGAGAAGCGTACCGCCCCAGGCGTACGGCATGGCCTGCTACGCTTGGCTATTGGGGCTGATGCTGATATTCGGGATTAACGCTGTGCGGTACTTGGCGTTTTGCAGAGCCGTCCACAGAAATTCCGTCATTTTTCCCTGCCCCGGCATAACCGCAGACAGGATCGCTGTGCGCAAAACAAACATGGTGGGTGCCCCGCTTTTAGTTGGGGTGCTTAGGCCCATGCTGCTGCTCCCCGATGTGGAAATACCTGCGGAAAACCTGAACTTCATACTGCTGCACGAAATTGCCCACTACAGGCGGCACGACCTTTTGTACAAGTGGTTTGCAATGCTTGTGAGGGCTGTTCACTGGTTTAACCCGTTCGTTTACATTGCCTCAAGGCAGATCGACGATGAGTGCGAAGCCTCCTGCGACCTGTCTGTTGCAGCGAGGATGAGCGAGAAGGAGCAGACCGGCTATATGAATACAATTTTGGCGCTTTTATCCGCAAGCACTGCAAAAAAGCAATTGATGACCACAGCGATGGCGAACGACAAAAAACAGGTTGAAAAGAGGTTTACGATGATTAGAAATGCAACAAAAAAAGGCAAAATTACGGTGCTTGTGTCAGCGGTTGCCGCATGCATAATATTGACAGGTTCTGTTTTCGCAAGCGGGATTTTAAGCGACAAGGCTCAGGCGCGGGAATTGGGCCAGCCTGACGGGGACCGGGCGAACACGACTAACGTGCTGTTTGTGGGTGTTGACGGCAACAACGCCGCTGACGCCATAGTGCTGCTCTCCCTCAACAAAACGGACAGCAGCCTGTCTGTGCTGTCGATCCCGAGGGACACCCTCGTATTGGCAGACGGCAATAACGTCAAGATGTCTTCGCTTGCGGCCGGCGCAGGCGACCAAGGGATGCTCGACGCAGTCCGCAACAACTTCGGAATACCAGTAGATTATTACGCGGTGGTGAACTATGAAGGGTTCAGAAACATTGTGGACATCCTAGGCGGCGTGGAGTTTTACGTCCCCATGGACATGGCGTATGCCGACCCGCTGCAAGGGCTGCACATATCCTTGAAAGAGGGGCTGCAGGTATTGGACGGCGCCAGTGCGGAGCAGCTGATCCGCTTTCGCACGGGCTACCCAGAGGCGGACCTTGACAGGGTGAGGATGCTGCAGAGCTTTATGGCAGAGCTTGTCGATCAAAAATTAAATGCCAAGCAATTGGCGGAAATACCGGGGCTGTACAAAGAGTTTACAAAAAACGTTGCAACCGATTACCCCATAGGCAGGCTATATGCGGACGTTGAGTTCTTGAGTAAAATAAAGAGCGAGGACGTAGAAATCTTTACGTTGCCTGTCGAGCTGGGATCTCCCCCGACTTTTCTGGTCGTAAATGATTCAGAGTTGAAACAGCTAATTGAGCAGCATTTTGCGCACGAATAGAGTGGGCAGGGGTATCCCGACGCAGACATCGCCCGCGATAGTATCAAGAAATAGTTTGACTTTGGTTCCTTTATGTAGTATCGTTATATAGAGAGGCGCTGCCGGCAAACGGTCAGCCCATGATAAGGTTAAGAAATAACCGCCTCGGGCTAATGAGGGCGGTTGTTTCTTTTTTGCATGCTTATTATAAAGCTTATGAATTTGATCACCAAGTCAAGAAAGCCAATCACTACCAAGCAAAAGGTGAGGACCTCCATGTATGTAAACATATGCATACCCCCTTTCCGAGGGCAAGAAACCCCCATTTAAGGGACCAACCGCCAGCCGTTTCGGCAACGCCATATCTATATTATAACATATATGCCATATAATAACAAACAATATTTTCCATGTTAGTTATCCTGATTTGCAATTTTTTCCGAAAGTCACTAAATGTATTTTCAACATGATTCAAAAATGATACAATTAGCTGTGTTGGAGGTGGTTGTATGGCAGGCAAAACAAATCTTTCAAGAATAATTACTTGCTGTTTCGCTGTCGTGTGCCTTGTGGGCATCCCTGCAGGCGGCATGAGTGCAGCGGCTCTTGCGCCGGAGCCGGTCAACGGTGTTGGCGTAGACATTCAATGGCTCGATTTCGGCAGCGAATACAAGAACTATTGGATTCAGGAGCTTAGCGATACGGGCTATTATTTGATATCGATGGGGGCAGACGACGAGGGCAATGTTTCGACGACGGGGGTAGTAAACGGCAAAATGGAAGTCGTGGTGGAGCCTGACGTTTTCGACGTAAGCGGCTCTTCTGGAGATGCCTACCAAATGGTAGTCCTGAGAAAAGGGGACACATGCTATTTTATTAGCGCGGATGGCCTTGGAAAAGCGGGCGTAGCAAAAGTTGACGTCTCTGCGTACAGCGAATTGCGCTATTTTCACAACGGATACGCCAATGTGACGCTGAAATCGAATTCTATGAACGGCGTTATCGACAGCGCCGGCAACCTAGTTTTCACAAACGGCGACTATAAAGGGTTTTACCACATAGGCGAGGGTGTTTTCGCTGCAACCGCAGACGCTGATTGGGGCTTTGAAACGGCAGGGCACCTTGTGGATTCATCAGGCAGGCTTCTGTGCGCAACCTATTACGAATCAATTTCAAATGTGAGCGAGGGCATGATAAGGGTTTCGAAAAACGGCAAATATGGATTTGTGGATCTGTCTGGCAGCGATGTCGTCCCCATGACGTATGACAAGGCGTATCCCTACCAAGACGGGGTTGCCGCAGTCCAGGCAAACGGAAAATGGGGGCTGATAGGCAAAACCGGGGATGAAGTGGCTGCGTTTGCTTATGATCAAATCAATCATCTGGACGACGGGCTGTACTGTGTTGCCGCTTCTGACAAATACGGAGTGGTCAACACTGCAGGGGAAACCATCCTTCCCATCGAATACGACAACGTCTATTCCTCGTACTACATCAACAGAGGAAAAGGGTTTGCGGCATCCAAAGCCAGCGAAACATTTTTGATGGACATAGCCGGCGAGGTTGTCTTTTCCGGGGAGTATTCAGAGATGTACTTCAATTCCAACGGGACTGTCAATGTGGTGAAAACTGTAGGCGGCAGGCAAACCCAAGCTGTCTTCGACAGCACCGGAAACAACCTGACAGGGTTCAAGGAGTTTTCCCTGTACTACCAGAACGA
>JGI24705J35276_12237243_pt1 | contig 10342 bp, 4 predicted proteins | sample TergutNt197P4_FD_35276 | JGI IMG/M metagenome (IMG submission 35276)
GAAACAGGCCACAACCACGACGAAAACCATGTATCCAGAACATCTTCATCCTGCCGTAAATCGGATAAAGCAAGATGGGGATCGCCGCTTTTTTCACGAGCCAGTTTCAAGGCTTCGTTCTCGTTTTCGGCAACTACAAAACCGCCTTGCGGCAGATACCACGCAGGTATGCGATGTCCCCACCACAACTGCCGCGAGATACACCAATCCTTGATGTTCTCCATCCAGTGGCGGTAGGTATTCTTGAATTTCGAAGGATACAATTCGATAACGTCATCCATTACCGCACGCAATGCAGGTTTCGACAGGTCTTCCATACTGACGAACCACTGCATCGAAAGTTTAGGCTCAATGGGTACATCGGTTCGCTCCGAGAAACCGACTTTGTTGACGTAATCTTCCGTTTTTTCTAACAGTCCGGCTTCGCGCAGGTCTATTTCAATCTGTCGGCGAACCTCAAAACGATCCTGCCCTGTGTATAGTTGCGCGCGTTCGTTCATTGTCCCGTCATCATTGAAAATATCAACGGATTCAAGGTTGTATTTTTCTCCAAGCAGATAGTCGTTCACATCATGGGCGGGCGTAATTTTGAGCGCGCCGGTTCCAAATTCAATATCCACATAATCATCGGGAATGACGGGAACAACGCGACCAATTAATGGTACAATGACACGCTTCCCATGAAGATGCGTATAGCGCGGATCGTTGGGATGGACGCACACCGCAGTATCGCCAAGAATGGTTTCAGGACGGGTAGTGGCAATCATAATAAATTCACCCGAAGGTTTTGTCGGGTTTGTTTCTTCGGTAAGATGATATTTCAGATAATACAACTTGCTTTGAACCTCTTTGTACATCACTTCCTCATCCGATAAGGCAGTCTTTGCTTTCGGATCCCAATTAATCATCCGAACACCGCGATATATTTTTCCTTTGTTATATAAGTCAACAAAAACTTTATAAACGCTGCGCGACAGGCTTTCGTCCATTGTGAAGCAGGTTCTGTTCCAGTCGCACGAAGCGCCGAGTTTTTTCAACTGTTCGAGGATAATGCCGCCGTGCTTGTGCGTCCATTCCCAGGCATGTTCGATAAACTGTTCGCGAGTAAGGTCGGTTTTGTTAATTCCTTCGGCAGCAAGTTTTGCAACTACCTTTGCCTCGGTAGAGATAGATGCGTGATCGGTTCCCGGAACCCAGCAAGCGTTTTTGCCTGTCATGCGGGCGCGGCGGACCAGCACATCCTGAATGGTGTTGTTGAGCATGTGCCCCATGTGAAGCACGCCGGTAACATTCGGAGGCGGGATCACAATCGTATACGGTTCGCGGTCGTCTGGTTTCGACTCAAACATTCTGTTTTGCATCCACCACGAATACCATTTGTCTTCGGTGGATTTGGGATCGTACTTTGGCTCCATTTGTGATTTTCGATTTTTGAATTTGGGCACAAAGATAATAATGTTCATAAAATAATAGTGAAGTTTGAAGACACCCGAGAGTTATCAGCGAATCGCTACCATAAAGATTGAGATGGATAGCAGTATGCCGAACCAAAATTCAAACGTAGAAGTTGCAGTTGAAGAAACATAAAAAAGAGGGCATTTTAAGAATATGATACTCACTTTGAATGGCGCTACTATGGACGATTTTTGAGATAGACTCTTTCTACCAATTGACTTGTTGACATTTCTGACGAAGGGAGAAACTCATCCTGCAACTATTTGAAATACACCTGATTATTTCAAATATACCACCTCAAACCTTGCCAATGGCGCCATTCTCGCACGGTTCAGCGAAAGATATTTACCATCTTCGGACACGGAATAGTTATCCGCCATGTCGAGGGCTTTTTTCAGTGCGTCTTCAACTTCCATGTTCAAGCACGCCATCAGACTTGTTGCCATCTGAGAAAATTTGATCCGGTTTCCCTCGCTGATTTCATACGTTCCGAAAATCGTATTGCACCCGCCATTGCCGTTGACACGCTGGTCTTCGTTTTTTAGAATGATAAACGGCTCTTTAGCAACCGTTTCCGACGTTACCGGCTTCCCGTTAATTTCGATGAGTTTCCAATACTTATCGGTAATACTTGCGTTTGCTTCAGCCAACGCTTTAGCTGCTGTATCTTTTTGGGCGAGCGACCTGTTGCCGCAGGTGATCACGAAAAAGGCAAGTACTACTATTCCTGCAATTTGAAAAAAAGTTTTCATTATAATATTTTTATTTTTTTTAAATCTCAAAAAGAAATATCAATTATTGTGCCAGATTTTTTCCATTACCCTTCGCTCGATTCTTTGATTAATATTGACCCGTTAATGATTAAACATATTTGTATCAAAAGGTTATATACGATTTTCAAAAAAAAAATCCCTAACTGAAACTTATTACTCAATTTGGCGTATAAAAGTAAGAAATAAAATGTGCGCAGATTGATCATAGAGGTATATTCAATCAAACATATTTTTTCCAATTATACGTTATGATGCAAGATAAATTATATAAAGTTCAGGAAAATAAGATATTCCCCTTTTCGCAGAAGTCTTCTGTTGAATTGGATGAAGTGCAGAAAATATCCTCTGAATACAACAATTATATAGATTTGCTTACCCAACTCAATATCATTGAAGATGCTTTTGAGTTTGTACATCTGGTTTTTCACTTCGATCCATTCCAATGTATTCATGCAGGTAGCGCGTTGGAGAAGATTTATGGTTATTCATGCAACGAAATAAACGCCCATACCAATCTTTTTTACGAGGTGGTACATCCGGAAGATACTGATTTTTTGAAGCAACAGATCAAAACAGTGATTAAAAACGGTTATCATGAATTTAGTTATCGGATTGTTGCCAAGAATGGCGAGATAAAATACCTTAAAACCAATGTATGGTATCAAAAAGATGAAAAACAGTCGTTTATGATGACGTGTTTTCAGAAGGACATAACCGGACAGATGGAAACAGGCCACTCTCTCAAAAGGAGTTTGCAGAGACATCATCATTTGACCGAAATTGCCATCACCCTCAATTCCTCTGAAGATTTTGAACATAAACTGCAATTAACCATTGACAAAATTGGCAATTCATTGCAAGCCGATCAGGTAACGCTCTATGAAATAGCCAACGAACAGATGTTTTACCGGTGTATTTGGTCAAAACAGGATACGGAAATTCCATTGGGTATCGTCTTAAAAGTACCGCCACTCATTCATTTTCCGGAACATATCCATACGCTCCAATTTTCGGAAGGCGATACACCCGAAGGTTTCATGCAATTTTGGGAAATGCCGCTACATGTTCAAACGCTGTTGATCATTCCGGTGCGTGTTAAAAACAAAATATTTGGATTTATTGAAATCATTTCGAAAAAGAAACGCAAATGGAAAGATGAAGACCTCAGTTTTGTGGGTACGACAGGAAATATCATGGCAAACTTTTATGACCGGAAAACCATAAACGACGAACTTCGTGTGAATTACCTGAATAAGGAACTCATTGCCAATGTGTCGTTCAAACTGAACCAATATACCAACAACGACGAATATGTACTGAAAACCGTTTTGGGATTTATTGCCATGAATTATCCGGGTACCGAAAGTGTATTTATTTATATATATGACAAAGAAAGCAATACATTCAAAAAAGGTTATGATTATACCAACCCATCACTTCTTTTGAAACCTAAATTACAGGATGAATACGATGGTTCATTGTTTGATAATATATTTCCTGTGTTCAACGAAGGTAGAACATTTTGTGTTGATGATATCTCGCAATACAATTCGGAATTTTGTAAATTTCTCAAATCCTCAAAAATAAAATCCATCCTTATTGCTCCTCTGTTTGTCAATGGCAAATTATACGGCTTCTTTGGTTTCAGCATGTTTTCGCATCACCATGTCTGGGATAAAAGCGGGATAGAAATGACTCAATCCCTTGCCAGTTGTATCAGTCATTTCATCGAAAGACAATTCATGATGAAGAACCTGAAGGCTAATGAGAAAAAAATCAAGGATATATCAGCAAAACTTCCGGGTTGTATGTTTCAAGTTTCGATGTTGTCTACCGAAGACATCACGCTGGATTATATCAGTCCGCAGTTTGAACAATGGCTGGGAGTAAAGCCATCGTCGAAGATTGAACTGAAAAAACTTCAACAAGTCATTCATCGGGACGATATGGACGCTTTTTTCAATGTGAAGAAGGAATTGGAACGCAGCCATACGGAAATATCTTTCGAAGGGCGTTTCTATTTTCCTTCACAAGGCTACAGATCGTTGATTGTAAAGGCGACCATGCTGGAAGTGAAACCGGTGGGTGAGATAATCTACAACGGTTTAATCATGGACATGACCGAAAATAAACAAATAGAGTTGAAACTTTCGGATGCCAATGTATCTATCCAAAGCATCATCAACAATATGGAAGAGAGCATCCTGTTGGTAGACGATTACAACAACGTGCTGTATTTCAATGAAAAAATGGAAAAATTGTTGGGATCGGAATTTGGGTCAAATACCAACCCTTCAGGGATATTGGATGCTACTTTCCATCTGGTAAAAGACAATATCGCACTCAAATCACATACCAGAGACATGATGAAAAGACGCCTTGAGGAAAGAGACAAAGAATTGTTTTTTTATAAGACAGCCGAATTTTTCACCCGTGATTATATCCCTATCTTCCGCGATAACCGATTTTTTGCGCATCTTTTCATTTTCAGAAATATAACTTATCCCAAATTGCAGGATATTGAAGTGCAAAAATCATTCAAAAGGGTTCGTACCATTATCGAGCATTCGGATGTAGGCGTTGTCCTGTTGAGCAAGAATGAAAAAGTATTGATTGTCAATAACCAATTCCTCAGAATGTTCTATATTAAGGAGTTGCCAAGTAGCTTTATCAATCAATTGTTCCGTGTGTTGTGGAATAAAATGTGTGAAAACGTCCAAATAGAAGGCATTGACCGTGATCATATTCTTGATGTTGTCAGTTTCGGTAAGCGGATTATCAATCAGGAAATCCTGATCAATGATATCAGTACTTTACAATGTATTATCGAACCTGTAGTATTTGAAAACCAGATACAAAATGGCGTACATGAAACGCTGATACAGATATTTGATATTTCGCCACAAAGGAATATCGAGCAAACATTACGTTCCGCAAAAAAGGAGGCGGAAGAAATAGCAAACGCTAAGTCGCACATTTTTACTTCGATCAGTCATGAAATACTTACTCCGCTCAATGGCATATTAGGATTCTCCGCCATTCTAAAAGAAAGACTTACTGATTACGACTTGCGTGAGATGGCTGAAGTAATAGAACAAAGCGGACGACGTCTGCTGAGTTTAATGAATGCCGTTCTTGACTTTTCGACCTTGCAATCTGAAAAGAACCCTTTCAAGAAAACTTCGGTAAATGTGAATCATGTATTGCGTGAACAAATCACCGTTTTCCATTCCATGGCTATGCTGAAAGGACTTTATTTATATGCTGAAATTAAAGGCGTGATAGGTATTGCCATTGCTGAGCAGATTTTGTACAAAATTTTGCACAACCTAATCAACAATGGAATCAAATATACGCTTACAGGCGGTGTTAAATTGGAAGCAGATATTATCCATGTTGATAACAATGAATGGCTCGATTTACGAGTCATTGATACCGGTGTGGGAATTGACGAATTTAAGCACCGAACCATTTTCGAACCGTTCAGGCAGGAAAGCGAAGGCTTCGGAAGAGCCTTTGAAGGTACCGGACTTGGGTTAAGTTTAGTAAAAGAATATATCGAAAAGTTGAACGGAAAATTACATTTAGCCAGCCGAAAAGACGAAGGATCAACATTTATGATCCTGCTGCCAAATGCTTACTATGAAAATAACAACCATATCGTCGAAACCATCGGAACGCCACCGGAACAGAGGGAGAGTTTTTCCCGATTTTAATATTTCATTTTACCTCTCAAGATTTTTATGTATTTTTGCCCGCAAAAATTAAAAAGGTAATTTTTCATGAAAAAGCAAAAAGCACTACTGATCATCCTCGACGGATGGGGATTTGGCGACAAAACAAAAAGAGACGTCATCTATCAAACGGATACTCCTTACTGGGACTACCTCCTGACGACCTGTCCGTATTCGCAGTTACAGGCTTCGGGCGAAAGCGTAGGTTTACCCGATGGACAAATGGGTAATTCCGAAGTAGGGCATTTGAATATTGGCGCCGGAAGGGTAGTTTATCAGGATTTGGTGAAAATCAATATCGCAGCCCGCGATAATTCCATTCTCGAAAATCCGGAAATCATTCGTGCGTATTCGTATGCGAAGGCAAACGATAAAAAAATCCATATTATGGGATTGGTTTCCAACGGCGGAGTACACTCTTCGATGGAGCATTTATTCAAGTTAACCGACATCAGCAAAACCTACGGAATTGATAAAACTTTCATACACTGTTTCATGGATGGACGCGACACTGACCCCAAAAGCGGCGCAGGTTTCATTCGTGAATTGGAAGAACACCTGGATCAATCCACCGGACAAATCGCTTCGATAGTGGGCAGGTATTACGCCATGGACCGCGACAAACGCTGGGAACGGGTGAAAGAAGCCTACGATTTATTGGTCAACGGTATCGGAACGCCTGCCGACGATCCGGTTGCCGCTATGGAACAATCGTACCACGACAGTGTAACCGATGAGTTTATCAAGCCCATTGTCTGTACCAAAGCGGGAAAACCGGTTGCCGTCATCGAAGAAGGCGATGTGATCATTTTCTTCAATTTCCGAAACGACCGCGCGAAGGAGCTCACCATCGTTCTGTCGCAAAAAGACATGCCTGAAGCAGGAATGAAAACTATTCCCAACCTGCAATATTTTACCATGACGCCTTATGACCCCACTTTTCAAAATGTACATATATTATTTGATAAAGACAATGTAAACAATACCTTAGGCGAATATCTTTCTGCCTTGGGTTTGCGCCAACTGCATATTGCAGAAACGGAAAAATATGCGCACGTTACTTTCTTTTTCAATGGCGGACGCGAAGCGCCATTCGACGGTGAAGAACGGATTTTAGTTGATTCACCAAAAGTGGCTACGTACGATTTGAAACCCGAAATGTCGGCTTTTGGTGTGAAGGACAAATTAGTGGAAGCCATTCAAACGCAGCGGTTCGATTTTATTGTCGTCAACTATGCCAATGGTGATATGGTGGGACATACCGGCGTTTACGAAGCCATTGAAAAAGCGGTCAAAACCGTTGATGCCTGCATCAATGAAACGATTGAAACTGCAAAAGCCAACAATTACGAAGTCATTCTTATTGCCGATCACGGAAACGCCGATTATGCACTGAACGACGATGGAAGTCCGAATACGGCACATTCCCTAAACCCTGTTCCGTTTATTTATATTTCCGAAAATGCCAATGTCCAGGTAAAAGAGGGAAAATTAGCCGATGTAGCCCCAAGCATTTTACATATCATGGGATTGAAGCAACCTAAAGAAATGACAGGTTGTAATTTGATAGGATAGTTACCTGCAAGATTGACTGCGCAAAACCATTTAAATAAGACAATAGGTTAGAGACGTAATGTATTACCGTCAAACAGTTTCTCTGACTTTGCTTCCGAAATATCCGTAAAACGAAATAAAAGCAAAGCAAACCATGGGTATTAAAAATCCGATACTCATGTTTTCAGCGCCAATGACACCCATCAGCCAGGGAGCAATGGCGCCTCCGACAATGGTCATCACCAATATGGATGCAGCGGTTTTGGTCTTTTCGCCAAGGCCACGCAAACCCAACGCAAAAATGGATGGGAACATCACCGACATGAATAGATAACACAACATCAAAGCCATGATACCGAAGCGATTATGGTTTAAAGTAACTAACAGCATCAGCAAGGAATTGCATAATGCAAATGTCCCCAGTAATACGCTGGGTTTCAAAGCTCTCATGACCATGCTTCCAGTAAAACGTCCGATGGCAAACAGTCCCATGCCGCCCATGCCGAGTAACAAACCGGCTTGTACTTCGGTCAGTACAACGTCTTTTACTTCGATGGCATAATTGATGAAGAAACTGTTGATCCCCGTTTGCGCTGCAACATATAAAAATTGCGCCACCACAGCAAGTACAAAATGACGCTGATTAATTAACGGTTTGTCATTGAAGGCAGTAGCGCCGTCCGCTGAGGCTCCGTGTCCTTCGTCGGCTTTCACTTCGGGCAGTTTGGTGAAAAAGAACATCGCCAAAACCAGCAACACCACTGTGCCAAGTCCTACGTATGGCAAAATCAGCGATGAATTATCGGCAATTGTTCCGGCAAGTTCATGCGCTGTTCCCGACACTGATAGGGCTACTTCCTGAGCGCCCGTAAACACTTTACTAATAGCGTCGAAGAATAATTCGGTAATGGATTTCTCAGTTTTATTATGAAAAATAAGAATTGAACCGATTAATGGTCCTAAAATCCAACCGATAGCATTGAACGTTTGCGCAAAATTGATACGGCTGGCTGCGGTTTCGGGAGGTCCAAGAACAGTAGTATATGGATTGGCAACTGTTTCCAAACAGGTAAGCCCGCAAAAAATAATCAACAATCCAAACAAAAACGCCGAAAAAGTATTGATACTGACTGCCGGTATGAACCAGAATGCGCCAAGTGCAAACAGCGAAAGACCGACCAGAATGCCTGCCTTATAACCGAAACGGCGGGCAATAATTCCTGCCGGTATCGCCATTAGGAAATATGCTCCGTAAGCCGAAGCCTGAACCGCTCCCGATTGTGCTTTTGTCAAATTGAGTGCATCCTGAAAATGCTTGTTGAGCACGTCAAGCAAACTGTGCGCACAACCCCACAACAGGAACAGGCACGTAACCAACAGAAAAGGGAACAAATAATTTTGTCCGTCCTTTCCACGAAAAAGAGAATTCATAAATTATTTATTTATACATGGGTCCGTAGGTTTGACATGCACGGTAATCCGCTCCTTCAGCGTCCATGCCAAAAGCAGCCCATGCGCTGGGGCGGAAAATATCGCCTTCGTCCACATTGTGCATACATACGGGGATACGCAGCATTGAGGCAAGTGTAATCAGATCGGCGCCGATGTGTCCGAAACTGAACGAACCGTGATTGGCGCCCCAATTGTTCATTACCGAATACACATCCTTGAATGCGTCTTTTCCGGTAAGTCGCGGTGCAAACCAGGTGGTAGGCCAACCCGGATCGGTACGATTATCAATCGTTGTATAAACATCTTCGGGCAGGTCAACGCTCCATCCTTCGGCAAGTTGAAGAACAGGTCCCAAGCCTTTTATTAAGTTCAAACGGATCATGGTAACCGGCATACCGCCTTTTGAAAGGAATTTCGACGAATAGCCGCCGCCTCGGAAATATTCCTGATTGGCAGGTATCCAAGTGGTTGCATCCACACATTTTTTTGCTTCGTCATCGCTGATTTCCCAATAAGGTTTCATCGCGGGCTTGCCGTCTTTCGATTGCTGTCCGCTACCATCAAGCGACGCTGCACCGGAGTTGATGAGGTGAATAAAGCCTGCCGCCGCCTGACCTTCCAGCGTCTTGCCGGTAACGCGCTTCACTGCGTCGGGGCTCCAGTAGGTACGCACGTCGGCAAACACCTGTGCGGTGTTGGTAAGCAAATGTCCGAACAGCATCGCCATACCGTTGAGACAATCATTTTCGGTAGCCACTACAAAAGCCTGACGGACACCGTTCCAATCGAACGACGAGTTGAGAATCGCTTCCGCGAAATCGCCATTAGGCATGTGGTCTGTCCACTGACGCTGTCCTTGAAATCCCGATGCAATGGCATTGTGTCCGAGCGCTTCTTCCTTAAATCCCAATTCCTTCAATTTGGGATTGCCGGTCATCAAGTCGCGCATGATGATGGTCATCTTCACTACATATTCCCACAAAGCGTCTTTTTCGGCACGTGTTTTCTGTATTTCGGGTTTGTTGCCGTCGGTTCCTTCCTTGCAGTTTGCTTTTGTCCAAGCCAATGCTTTCGTAAATTCTTCCTTGTCGTAAATACCTTCGTTCACGCGGCGGATAATTTCTGCCATATCCACATATTCGTTGCGCATACCGAGATATTCCTGAAAGAAATCGGGATTGACCATCGAACCTGCTATCCCCATCGAAACCGAACCAATAGAGAGATACGACTTTCCGCGCATGGTAGCCACTGCCAATGCAGCGCGCGCGAAACGCAACAATTTTTCTTTCACATCGGCGGGGATGCTGCTGTCGCTTGAATCCTGCACGTCGCGACCGTAAATGCCGAACGCGGGTAATCCTTTTTGCGAAT
>JGI24705J35276_12237242_pt1 | contig 10340 bp, 7 predicted proteins | sample TergutNt197P4_FD_35276 | JGI IMG/M metagenome (IMG submission 35276)
TCAGCGTTTGTTTTGTACGCCATGAAATATTTCCTAACTGTACCAGCAATGTACTCCGAAAACCGGTTTCCGCATCGCAGGTTGGTTTTTTTTCATCGCGGATGCAATTCAGGAAGTTGGCAATGTGCATTTCGTCGAGATTGTCGCCGGCGCTCACCGTATTGGTGGTGTCTGTGCTGTCGGTTTCATCTTTGCTGTCCTTGATTACCCTTCCCCTATCGTTGAATACCGTGTATGAATTGCCGCCAGGGTTGATGATATTTCCCTTTTCGCCATAAAAAACAACTCCGCGGTCGGCATTATTCACCTTGAAACCGCTTGCGCTATAACCTTCCCATACAATCATCCTGTTTTCGGGAAACTCAATTGAAATGGACTGTGTATCGGGTGTTTCCCAATCATCCTGATAGGCGTAACGACCACCTTGCGACGATACCCTGACAGGAAATTCCACACCCAAGCCCCAGCGTGCCACATCTACTTCGTGAGTGCCGTTGTTGAGCGCTTCGCCGGTTCCCCAGTGCCACAGCCAATGCCAGTTGTAGTGAATCAGCCCGTCCTTGTAAGGTCGACGCGGAGCAGGTCCTTGCCACAGTTCGTAATCTAACCACGATGGTACAGGTGCATCTTTAAAGAAATTATCTTCGCGTCGGCGGGCATACCAAGTTTTTGCCATATATACATTACCGATGATGCCCGAACGTATATCGTTGACCATCTGGATCAAGCCGGTTCCCGAACGGCGTTGTGCGCCCATCTGTACGATACGTTTGTATTTGTCGGCAGCCTTCACGAGCAGTTCGCCTTCGTTGGGATTGTGGCAGAGCGGTTTTTCCACATATACATGCTTACCCATAGCGCAACCGATGATGGCGGCAGGTGCATGCCAATGGTCGGGCATCGCAATAAAAAGCGCATCAACTCCTTTGTCTTCCAAAGCCTTCCGAAAATCTTTTTCGGCTTTGGGCTTTCGGGTTTGCAGCTTGGCAATGTCTTCGACAGTCTTTGTCATGGCGCGTTCGTCCACATCGCAGATGTACGCTACCTCGCAGTCGGGCATCCGCGCAAATTTTTTCGCCATATCGTTACCCCGTCCATTGACGCCTGATACGGCTATAACAATTTTTTTGCCGGGTTGCCCGTGGGCAAATACCGTCGGCATGGTCAAACCCGACAAACCGATACCGGCTGCGGCTAACCCTGAATTTTTGATAAAATCACGTCTGATCATAGATTAAAATATTATAGTTATTATAAGATACATCCGCAAAGATAAGTTTTTATCGAAAAGAAATATCGTTTAACTTATATAAAAATATTACCAGATAGCCACTCTCATAACCATTTTTGTATTCCATCCTGTATCATAAAACATCGGCCTGTTTTTTTTGTGGTTATGTTCCGCAAATAGAACAAGGCATTGACCGGCACGCAAAATTCTAACTGATACCCTGCGGAAACCTGTTTATCCTGCAGATACCATTGCTGACCGTCCCAATAGAACAATTCGTAAATATTATTTTCGTAAATATTATTACCTTCGGTACGGGGCAGGAAACGTATTTTTTTTACAACAGCGGGGTTGTCCAGTTCAAGTCCGACCCATGTATTATTGAGAGAATCGGCATCGAAAAAGGTAGTAGGATCGCCATCAAATGCTTTTTCGCGTGTTGATGGCGTATTGGACCATGTTCCGATCGTCCCGATAACCTTTCCGGTGAGTTTATCGTTGTTTTCGTTGTAAAACTCTAGTTCGGCTACATTACAACGGCTATTGTCAGGCGAATAATAGAGCAAGTAACGATATTCGGATGTATTGCGGATGTCAAACGAATGAAAAAATGGACCTCGTACTTCCTTAATAGTGTGTAGCAGTCGGGCATCCGAAAAATCACTGCAATTAGCACCTTCAAAACGACCATCAAACATACGCATCACATGTTTATTTTCCGATGGCGCTATATCTTCTAACACCAGCAATTCCTGATATGATGTATCGGGCTTTAAAAAACGGCAATTCCCGTCATCATCCAACCAAAATGGAAAACATGCCGCTGTTTGAATGTTGTTTTGGTAATATACGGGCATGTATAATGCCTGTTTGCCAACCGAAGAAAAATGTATGGTATCCTGTTCAACAATACCCCACCCTACAGGCATCCATACCGTTTCATACAGCGTGGTTAGATAAGCGTACTTCGTATCCGGACATGGATGCGTTACGGGTATATTAACATCGACACTCCTTCCGTATTCCGCCGTTACATCAATGCCGTTCTTCTCACATAATTCCTGCGAGAAATAAGAAAGTTTCTTATAGATGTTTTGTATTGAAAATGTGCGCCGGTATATTTTAGTTGCAGGTCGTCCGATAACTTTATTGTGAGGTTCATTGGGGTTGGTTTCGACGCCCATAAACGAAATGTGCATGCCGGAAGTGTCGTAAACGCTGTTCCATGTGTGGCCATGATTTGCATCCGTCCATTTTTGCGTGTAATCAACCGTAACAGGAATACCCAGCGCCCGCATGGAAAAGGCAGCCAACGCTGCCATACCGTCGCAGGTACTGCGCGTGGACGACATGAGCTGCGAATAATTCATTTCAGGGAAATCCTTGTCCATTCTGAAGAGCGGCAATATGCTGTTTAACATGATGCAAGCCTTTACGGTAGTCATAGTTGAGTCTTCAGCAAAAGTCCTGTAAAGATCGGCAAAACTGGCAAGCGCCTTTTCCCGCCAGTTCTCAAGCGGTTCAGTACTTATGCGGTAAGGCAATATTTCCTCGCAGAAAATATCGAACGGGAGGTATTTACCCCACGGTTGTTCCTGCCAAACTTTGAATGCCAGTTCGATATTGCTGATCAGATAATCTGCCGTAATATGTGTTACGTCGTCTCTCTTTACCGGTTCACCCAATTGATAGGTATCCAGCACTAACTTTTTGTTTGATGAACTCGTCCATCGCAGACTCACAGTACCCACATCGTTCCATGGCGCATCATAATATTCCGAATACTTGCCGGGCATGTTTGTAATCAGAAACTCGGCAGCGCGAAGTTTCAGGCTGTCGGCAGGGACTTTGCCGTAATGGATTAAAACTTTTTCTAATTCCTTGCGGTTGTTACCTGCCTGCCGGAGCACGACCTCAATAGTTTCAGGATATGATGTACAGGAACTGACCAGAATGATCAGAAAGAGACTACGTAATATATTCATAAAAAAAGATTTTTATGTTTGTTGACCTTACCTCACATTTTGCTCCACAGCCCAACCTTTACGCTCTGCTATGCTTCGGTCGCAATCGGCGGTACCGGGATTATTGCTGATGTGTATGGTTTTTGTTGCTATTTGCTCGCCCTCATCTACATGTACAACCGTGACCACATTATCGTGTAGCGTGTCAAATATGTGATTCAACGCATCGGCTGTTAATTGATTATTTCCGCACCACAAGTAAATCAGCGCAGTATTTTTGCTCACATCCAATTCGTTTAACTGATTACCGCTGCATGACAAAGATTTTAACGCAATATTTCGGCTCAAATCCAATTTGATTAATGGATTATTGTTACAATAATATTCGAACAGTTCAGTATTTCGGCTCAAATCCAATTCGGTTAAAGGATTCTCGCAGCAATACAAATGCGTCAGCGAAGTATTCCGGCTTATATCCAATTTGGTTAATTGATTCCGACGGCAACTTAAACTTTTCAGTGCAAAATTTTTGCTCACATCCAATTTGGTTAATGGATTATCTCCGCATAGCAAGTGTTCCAATGCTGTATTTTTACTAACGTCCAATTCGGTTAATTGATTATCTCCGCACGCCAATATTAACAGCGCTGTATTTCTACTAATGTCCAATTTGGTTAATTGATTATTATTGCAACTCAATCTTGTCAGCGCGGTGTTTTTACTCACATCCAATTCTGTTAAAAGATTTCTTTCGCAATCCAAGTTTGTCAGCGCGGCATTATGGCTTACATCCAATGCAGTAAATTGATTACACCAAGTATCCCCAACAATGCAACGACTCGCGCAAATCAAATCCGTGATATTCTTTCCGGTTATTGTTATCGTTCGAGGGATTGTGTCGAAAAATGTGCGGCTTATCAGCGAACATCCGTATTCACCAGTAATTTTAAGTTCTACCGTATCTTTTTTCGAGCCGTCGCCCCAATCAACTATGGCACTCCCCGAACCGTTCAATTGAAAACATACACATTCGGTGCTCGTGGTCATGGTAATAATTCCATCCTCGTTGCTGTTTTCAAAAGCAGAATATATTGTGGAAGCGATGATAAAGAAAGATAATATTTTCATTTATTACGTTATTTATTATTGGTTTACACCACAAGACAAGTAGAAAACAATATGTTATTTTTACTTGCCTTGTGGTAATAAACAGTTTACATTAATTTTTCTCATAAATGGTTATTGTACACGAATTACCCTCTATAAATTGGAAACTTATATTCCGGGCAACACTTGTAGTTGTATAACTGAATGCTACTTCATAATTAGTACGACTGTTCATTTCTATTCGCGTTGTCCCTATTATTGTCATATCTACGTAGGCTTCAAAAAATTTGTTATCTGCTTTACAAGAAATTATATAGGTTTTACCTTTCTCTAAAATTCCAGTTCCTGTAGCATTAGAAAAAGATAAAGCAAATTTTCCATAAACGCTTTGTCCTTGGCTTTCAGTTCCATTTTTCAGTCGAACGGACTTGTAATCGTTTATTGTCTTTGCATCTATTTGGATTAACTTTTCGTCTTCCCTTTCTTTCTGGCATCCTGCCAGCACTCCTGCAAAAATCGCAATAGCTACAATCGAAGATAATATGATTAACTTTCTTAAACTATTCTTATTCATTATTTTATTTTTATTATAAATATTTGATTGATAATTTTTTATATAATTGTTTTGTCTGTTTTTGCAGACAGACAACTGCACAATAGCATAGAATTTCTTCTAAATTAGTGTATTTATTTTTTTGTTACGGAGGCAGGGCTGCACCGTTAGGCTGTACCTTCGGCGTTTCACCCTGCCGTGTTTTATTTACAGGTTTGTCACTCGCCCGATTTCCGGCATATCAGTCGTTTCCTGCGCCTTAATCAGTTGCCTCATTTCGTTTTTTATTGCGGAAACAGTAGGCGAAAAAATTTTCACGTCTTTATTTATGATTTTTAGAGCCAGCGTAAGTGCTTCGTCATTGCGGTTGTCGGAAATATGGTGCATTGCATAAAGTGTATGTGAAAATTAAGTATTTCCATCTGCTTTTTCTCTAAGCGACTGAATAAATCCGTCCCAAAGTTCGTCAACGGTTATGCCGGTATATTCTTTGAACAGTTCAACGGAATATTGTCCGTTACGGCAAGCGGTATTCAGCCTTTTGATGAAACCGGCATCTTTTGTCATAACAATCCAGTTGAAAAAGGCTCCGGTTATCCGGTAACTGTCGGTGTATTTTGCTCTGTCGGGATTGACGCGGCAGGTACGATCTCCGTTTCTTTCATACACGAAAAATCGCAGGTAATCGGCAATACCTTCGGTTACCCAACTGGGGACGCGAGATCTGTAAGCCTGAATGATATGAATCAATTCATGCACCACCATACCGAAGTCATCCGGACTTTTTACAGTAACCCATTCGGCAGAAATCACAATTTGTCCTCTTGCGGCGTGAGCAACTCCATCCATGTATTTGAAAACAAGCGTCATTGAGTCGCGTGGTATAAATCCTTCAGAATCCAGCAACGCAACAAGGACAGGATACTGTTCTTTAGCAATTTTTGCGGCTTTCTCAGCCCACTCCATTGTTTCGGGAGCATCGGAGCAATCAATGGACACTGACAACGGAGGCAATGGTTGCGCAACAAGGCAGGGAATGGAAAGCCATATACCTGCAAGACAGGCGATTATGCGAAAATGTTTAATCTTCATTACAGTTTTCTGATTTTGATGTTGCGGAATGATACCACGTCGCCGTGATCCTGAAGCAGAATGGGTGTTTGTGCAGGCGTTGACCATTTTTCATTGTCTTTAAACTTGCTTTCGGCTACCAATGCCTTGAAAGCGTCGCTACCACGCTCAAATTCAACTATTTTCTTCCCGTTCAGCCAATGTTCCACATGATTACCTTTGGAAATGATGCGCGCCTGGTTCCACTCGCCTATCGGTTTGTCCTTCTTGTCTTTTGGTGGAATTACATCATACAGACCTCCTTGCAACCTTGTACCGGGTTTGCCTAATTTGGCGTCGGGATGGGTTTCGTCGTCAAGGATTTGATACTCGCAACCCAAATTACTTCCGGGCAGGATGAAATATTTGATGCCGCTGTTGGCGCCTTTGGTAACGCGAAATTCGAGCGACAACTCGAAGTTTGAAAACTGTTCTTCCGTGATGATGTCGCCGCCTTTTCCTGCCGGTTCGGTGGTCAGCACGCCGTTTTCAATGATCCATCCTTTTTCCGGGAACGGATTGCCTCTGTAGTTTTTCCATCCGGCGGAAGTTTTCCCGTCGAACAATAGAACCCAGCCCTGTTTGATTTCTTTTTTAGTCAGGGCGGGAAGTTGGGCGAATGCAAAATTTGCAAAAAGACCGATGATAAGAGATAATGCTAAAAATCTTTTCATGTTCATGTTGTTACCACAATTTAAAATTCAAAGATACGGTTTTTTCTCGTCAAAATAATTGAGGCTGCCTCAAAAACATTTTTTTGTTTTTATGAAACAGCCTCAATTCATAACAGCTTAATCATTAATTAATATTAAATTTACTGCTGGTAAGTCCCAAGTAAAACTCTGCCATTTGTACTGCACTGTTTCCGGGTGGTTGCCATTTTGTGCATTCAATTTTGACATATCTGAAATCTTCCAATATCGGTAGCATCATATTGTAGCCTGCTGTAATTCGGGGTTCGGGGAAAATAATTTCCCCGCCAATCAGCGTCCAGACAGTGAGATCCGCATCCGGCATTCCAACAATAGGATTGGAAAACTTATTCATCTGACCCAGATAATTGTTTGAGCCAAATATTCTTAACCCCCACCATCTCAAACCGTCTCCTTCGTCGGTTGTTCTACTGTGTACGCGAAGATAATTGAAAGTGGTAGCATATTGTAAATCAAGTATAAAAACACACGGAATATTGGCTGAATTATCAGAGCCGTTTACGTTTCTGGTCGGTTTTGCCAACGATAACATGGTTCTTATATCGCCGTCGAGATGCGCCATGTGTGCACCGGGGGAATTATCGGTGCCGCTCGGATAGCCGTCGGTTGCAGGCGCAACCGATGTATAAATACATTTCCAGCCGGTAGGACTTCCGACGCCACGGTCCAAGTCAATATACGGATCAAATTCTTTATCAAAGGAGTCAATATACGTATCTGATACACCGACCACTTCATAATTGGATCTGACCTGAAGAGTGGTGCCTAACGTAAATCCGGGCAAGACGGTTTGATTTTCCGTATTTGGAACCTGAATCACTTTTTCAACATTATTTTCATAATATACAACTTCGGTGTACCTCATGAAAACGTCGTTTACTGTGTTCCAGTCGATCGAAAGATTTCCGCCCGCCCACGAATAACTGTTTGATTTTATTCCTCTGATTATCAGATTTTTTCTATAATTATCAGCAGAAGGCGTTTTCAGTACATATTCATTTTTCAGAACAACAGTATCCAAAATCTGCTCATTATCTGCTTTTGGTACAACTGTGTACTGAACTTCAACGGTACATACTTCTTCCGGATCCAGGTTTGGTATTTGGATATTCGGAGTGATGCCCTCTTCAAATTCGCCGGTTTTTACGTCGCCGTTTTTGTCGGAATATTTGTAGGTCATACTAATATATTTCAATAATACCGACGAAGTTTGGGGCCATCTGAGATCTATCGCCCAGGGTGAAGAACTTACGCGAGGCGCAGCCATCAACAAATAGTCCAAATCGGATGAAAAATACGGCTTTGCCGTAATTTCCTGAGGAACGGATTTATTTCCGTATTCATCAGTGGTATATACTGTGAAACGATACATTTTCGGTTGAACAAGTCCGGTAATGTTTACCCACGAACAAACAGACTTATATTCTATTTTTTTATCGTCGTATTCCACTATGGTGTTTTTGGCTTTGCCTAAATTAATCTGATCTTCCGGTATCCTTCCCGCTTTCAGCAAATCCAATTCCACCCGTTCAAAGCCTATTTTGACGCTAATGGTATCAAAACATCCGGGATAAACAATTTCCTCTTTGACAAAATCTTTGATATTATCGTATTGATTCTTACAGGTTACCATACAGGCTGCCAAAAGAATTAAAAATATTATTTTTTTCATGTTTTTTAAGAATTAAAATGAAACAAATATTAATTTGCCGGCTTGTCATAAACGCCGAAAAGCGTTACTTCCGACAAACAGTTTTTATTGGTGAGGTTGGTCATGTTGCTCTGAAAGCTGAACAGCGGCTCATAGCGAAACCAGCGTACAGATTTTGGCGTAAAACTGGGATCGTCCGGATACAGGTATGCTTCGTCGCCTTTTTGCCCCATCTGGATCAGTTCAACATCGTTCAATCCAATCGGAATTTCTATGGTATGAGTCGAAATTTCTACCCAAACCCCTCTCACAAATTTGGTACCCAAATTAACCCAGAAACCCGTCACAGATTCATCCACGTCTTCGTCCAGATACCACATTCTGTATATGGCTACATTTTCACAATTGGGATCGGAACTTGGATTGTAGTATTGTCCTCTGTTTTGCCCCTGGTCGCCTCCGGAGTGGCGCTGATGGGTAACAATACGGCTTAAATAGTAATAAGCGCCCAGGTCAATGAAAAGATTCCAGTCGTTTTGGTGATGGGGATCTCCGGCGGGAAGCGGTCCGCCAATACGTCCTTTCCCCTGACAATTGAGATAATTGTTGTTGATGCGCCAATCAATGATGTCGTCAATGACACGTGTTACACGTCCGTCGGCAAAATTTCCAAAAACCATTGGTTCATTCGCAATACTGTCTCCGGGAAGCGGGAGATCCCAATGATCTTTCGGTATTCTGCTGTCTTGCAGCAACACCAATCCGTTTACAATAATCGGCTCGGTTTTATTATAGTAAATGTCCTCTACCGTGATTTTCATATTGATGGGCTGATCGGGTCCTAACGTCAAGTCGCGAATAAACTGACGGTCTGTTTCTCGGTTCGACGAAAGAACCTGTACGATGTTACGCTTGGCGCCGTCCATCGTAAATTCAAAATCAACAATGATATTCACCGTTTGTTTCAGTTCATTAAACCAGTCGAGATAAAATGCGCCAAAACCCGGTTTGACCTGAATTGTTTTGGCTACCCGCAAAATGGACGATTCTAATGGCGTAACCTTTATCGGCACTATTGCCGATTTGTTGCCCGCCCGGTCTAACGCATACATTCTGAGCGTATATTCCCTGTCTTCGCCCAGCCCGAGTACATCAATGGAATCCTTGAAATAGGACGCCGAGAATTTGAAAATATCGCCATTAGCGGCGTCAAATTCAACGATCACCTGCAGGATGTCCTCATCTTCCGGAGGAGCATAGAAAATTCGGGCGCCTCCGTACAGAGGTTTTACGTCTTTCAGGGTTGGCGTTTTTGGAGGGGTTCTGTCGCTGGAACTGAGTCCAAACCTTTGTTCTTCCTTGCAGGCATGAAAAGCCGCTATTGCAAAGATTATGATTAATATGTATCTAATAATTTTCATGTATTCTTAAGATTAAAATGTTATTTCCATCCAGGGTTTTGTATCAGGTTTGAATTGGTATTCATTTCAGCCAGATCAATGGGCCACAAACAGTCGGTAATCGTAAATTTCCGTTGCTGTTTTACGCCCAACACAAAGAAGTCGTCAAAATTTCTACCCGCTTCGGCATTCCATCCCCAGATGGGCGCCGAAAATTCCTGAGGCGCTTTTTTGTGGCGAAGCATGTCCCAAAAACGATGCCCCTCAAAAGCAAATTCAATTCCTCTTTCCTGAAGAATAATCTCGCGCAGCCCGTCCTTGTCTAAATGTTTATCCGGCGTGCGCGCCCATCCGACTGACGAACTCCACGAATGTTCCACAGAAGGGATGCCGGCACGTTCGCGTACTTCGTTTATCAAGGAATACACTTCAGTAGAAGGTCCGTAATATTCGTTCATCGCTTCGGCTTTCATCAGGTACAGGTCTGCCAAACGGATGATAGGAAGCGGATAGCGCGTCTGACGATTCATACTGCCTGAGGTTGATTCGGGATGTACAAACTTCTGCGAACCGAGACCCGTAACAAAAAAGTCGGTAGCCGGTGTTCCTCT
>JGI24705J35276_12237241_pt1 | contig 10337 bp, 8 predicted proteins | sample TergutNt197P4_FD_35276 | JGI IMG/M metagenome (IMG submission 35276)
CTTTTCTTTTTCACAAGCGGAACGTTTGTAGTAGCGTTTAATCCTGTTTCCGCTTCAGAATTAGTTGAGGATTCTTGGAATACAAAAGCGCCCATGAGTGAGCCACGAGGGGGTTTGGGGGTTGTTGCTGTTGATGGGAAAATTTACGCTATTGGCGGTCAAACAAATGATGGTTATGTGGGTACTAATGAGCGGTATGATCCTAAGACGGATAAGTGGATTACTTTAGCTTCTATGCCTACGCCACGGGATCACTTCGCCATGGTTGCGTATGAAGGTAACCCTTACTGAACGAAACAGGCATTTTAACAAACATATCAACATTTTTGTCGGGTACTAAATAAAATGAAACCCTCTCCCGCCCGTCAACGATAACCTTATGCAACAATTCACCGCACACCGAATCGCCAAATTCTTTAAGCCGCGCCAAATTTTCAATAACCGTTTCAACCTTCTCTAACTTTTGCCGTAAAGTTTCAACCGTTTCATTACCATGCTCCAAAGATGACAACTGTTTTCTCAAAATGTCAAGTTGCTGATTATACCGGCTTTTCGTATCTTCAAACTCATCACGCGAAAGCAAGCCATCAACATAGGTATCCACCAATTTTGACTTACGCAAAACCAACCTATCAATATTTGCCGCAACCGCCCGCATCTCATCCGCATTATTCGGACTACGCGCAATCTCCAGCCTAACAGCAGCGTCCAACTCTTGGATAACCAAATCCTTATTTTCAATTACGCTATTAAGAACAGCTAAGAAATTCTCCTTTAAAAACCACTCATGCACAGCCTTATTATTACAGCCTCTTTTTTGCCCCTGCGCATTGACTTTCTCCCTTCCATATTTTACCGACTCAGAACACCGCCAAACAATCTGCGGCGGATTTGGTCTTGTTTCGTTGTGCCTGCGTTCAAACTTTGATTTACATTGGGAGCACTGAATTTTTCCGCTCCAAACATAACGGTTTGAGTATCTGCTCCTATCAAGAACCGCCGCCTTTCGCCGTTGTAACTCATTTTGCACCCTGTCAAATATTTCCTTATCCACAATGGGCGCGTGATTATTTTCTACAATGATAAGTTTTTCTTCGCCCTCGTTTGCCTTACGCTTGTGTGTTAAGTAATTGATTGTTAAGGTTTTCTTCTGTTTTAGAGTTCCAATGTATTTTTCGTTTTTGAGTATAATTAGTATGGTTGCCGTTGACCAGTGCGGACTGCCGTTTGGTGATGGAATCCTTCGGTTTTCAAGTTCTTTTTGAATAAGGTAGACACCCATGCCTGACAAATATAGGTCAAAGATGAGCCTTACAGTTTTCGCTTCATCTTCATTAACGGTAAGTTTGCCGTTTTTTGTGTCGTAACCAAGCGCACCCACACCAAAAGCAAAACCTCTTTTCATTTGTTGTGTTTGCCCCCACGTCACCCGCTCAGAGATTTTACGACTTTCTTCTTGCGCAATACTTGACATCATCGTCAAGCGAAGTTCTGCATCAGCATCAAGCGTGTTTATGTTATCATTGAGGAATAACACGCCAACGCCCAAATCCTTTAGCTTTCGCGTGTAAAATATACTATCAAGCGTATTACGCGCAAAACGGCTTATCTCTTTTGTCAGTAATAAATCAAACTTTTTATTTTCAGCATCGGCAACCATCCGCTTAAACCCTACCCGCTTATCCACACTCGTCCCGCTTATACCCTCATCAACATACAACCCGCAAAACTGCCAGTCAAGATTATTACTGATATACTGCTCAAAATACCGCTTCTGATTCTCTAATGAGTTTAACTGGTCGTCCTGCTCGGTTGACACCCTGCAATAAGCACAAACACGCTTCATAAAAACTCATATCCACGCATTACTATTGCTCATTTGTGATTTTTATAGCTTTGGCAGCCCTTTTAATGTAAAGCAGCGTTACATGTACTACAATTGGATAACCTTGCATTGTTTTTAGCTCCGCAGTATCGACAGTAAATGACTTCAATTTCTCGCACTATTTCCCGTTCCTTAACAACTTGAACAGGAGATACTGTTGAAATAGTTGGAGTAAAAACACCAAATGTGTTTCTGTTTAATTCAGCTTGTGTTGACATGAAACTAAAGAGATTTCGCTCTATCAATGGGTCATCTAATTGCATTCTCGTACCAAAAGATATTTTCGTTATTGTTGGCAAGGTGTTGATGTTACTTATTTTGTCACCAATTCCAATTGTAACATCAAATTTTTCAGGTGTGCCTACTATTTGGCAAATAATTGCTCTATTACCCAAGAAATTCTTGTAAGCTTGTACCACATATAACGTAGCTTTGTGAAAATTAGTAATAAAAAAACCTTTGCCAACAAAATGTATCGCTACACTTTTTTGAAGTTGACCAAGGTCACAATTATATCCGTTAAATATTTGCGTTGGTACGTCATTACTCATTGAGGTTTGCCACAGTTATTACAGAATTTACTATTTTGGGATAGTTCCATCCCGCAGCCAGAGCAGAATTTAGACTGAACACCTTCATCTTGTGATGCTTCAACAGGATATTGTCTTGAATAAGACATATATGTGCTCGACATAGTTTGTTTGGATTCAACGGCTAAGAAGGGTAACAATCTTTGATATAATGCCTTAATTGCATATTGACTGCCCATTAAATCAATTATAGAACCAGCATTGGCTTTTTGTGTTTCGATACAATTAACCTGTAGATGTGCCGTTTTAGTGAGTATGCCCGTTTCTTTGTACTTAATGCCCCGAATATTCGTTAGCAATTCGGTGACTACATCATCACTTTTGAAAAACATACCTCGTATAGCGTAGAGAATTAGCCTAATGTCTGTAAGAATAACCGAATACTCTTTTTCGCCATATCTAACATTACATTCACTTTGATATTTTATGCTCTCATTAGGCATTAAATAATCTTCTAACGGCATGTATAGTTTCACATCACTTGTATAATTTGTGTCGCTATTATTTACCTCCATCAATGGTTTTTATAGTTTTTCCTCAACATCATTTATTTGATTAAATTTGATACAAAATAATGCAGGCATACTACTCATATTATATATTATAGCTCCCCCCCCCCCGCCTTGTCAAGCATTTTTTTACAATTTTTTTATTATATTCCAAAAAAATAAACAACAGTTATATATGTGATAAAAGGTGATACAGAATTAAGAATTAAATCGCGAGATAATGAAAAATGGATAACAAGACAATGGGTTTATCAATAGTGTGTGTTGTTTTAGCAATGCTCTTAGTGTTTAGTTTCGTAAACAACTCAACAGTACCAACAGGCAACGATAGTGAAATCAAAAAATTAAAAGATGATAATCAAAGATTGCAGGGCACTATTAATAGTCTGCAAGATGATAATCAAAGATTGCAAAATTCTATCAACAGCTTACAAGGTACTGTCCAAGAATTACGCGACATTATAAATTTGGGGAAATCTACCACTATAGCCAACGGACAAACCATCAACCAACAAGCAGGACAGTATAATTCTTGGACTGTCAATGCCCAATACGCAGGCTATATTTTTGTGCGCATAGATTCATCCACGACTAACCAAAACTTTGCGAGAGTAAGCTATACATCCAACGGGGGTCAAGGTTCTCATACAATAACTTATAACCAACGCGTAGACATAAGTTCTTCCGGCGGCTGGACATGTTTTCCTGTACTCCCCGGAACTGTTACCGTGTATATAGGAAATTCAAATCTAATCAATGGAGCAACTATGACTGTAACCGCAGAATACTGGTACTAACAACCATTTATTTTTCATCTTATATAAAATACATGTTTTTTACCCTTTCGCGTTTTTTGAAGTTTTTCCAGTTCTTCACGAGTTATGAGTTGTCTTTTGTGCAATTCTTTAAGTATGCCAATTTAAAATGTTGTACAACATTTTCAGAATTGGACATAATAATTGCCCATAGAATAGCATATCCATAGGCAATAAAATTTTTAGTTGTTCTAATTATGCAAATAACGCAATGTTATCGCACAGTCGGCTTAAATTTTTCTTGTTTTATTGTGCCACTTGTTTTATTTTGTTGCCCAAAATTATACGTTACGGATTTATATCCATCTAACGTAGAACTCCCTGTGAAACTATTAGGAGTTATTTTACTGTCAGACCCTATATAATTCCCCGCCCACATCGGAAGATTTGCCTCGTTAAGAACTTCCTTAACAATCTTTTTAAAATCTATATTCTTTTTACGTATGCGATTTGTAATTTTTTCATTTTCACCTAATTCTTTTACAAGTCGAGCTTTCAATTTATTTGCAAAATCATCTAAATTTTCCTTAACATTGAGCAAATCTCTTTTTGGATACATATCAAGAAAATCATTCACGTCATCATCAATTGCTGACAACGTCCTTTCTATAGTCGATGCGCGTACTGTCGGGTCCATAAGCTTTTGCGCGTGTTTATTATAATGGTTCGACATTTCAGAGAATTCTTCACTTAACTCTTTATGTATATTCTTAAGTAACCCCACCGTCCACTCTACCGTCTTGTTGGTCACATTTTGATATTTCGACAACACCCATCACTGCTTTCTTTGAAAAAATTAAGTATGATAAAATTTTTAAATATAACGTATAAAAGACAATAAATTGAAGAATTATCAATACTTTACTTATTTTTTATTATAACACTATCTCTACCGTTTTGTCAAGACCTATTGTGGAAAAATTTCGTAAATTGAAACTAAATTTATTGACGGTTTTATGCCTAATAATCTCCAGCATATGAAACGTACTCTGGTTTCAGTTTAGCCATTTCAATGTTATATTCTCTGTATAACGTAGATAATTTCGTAATGCTATCATCAGCCTTACATCGTCCTGTTATATCCGCATTCATAAACGGCGCAGGATTTGTTGTTTCATGTTCATCATCTTTCCACAGTTTATCAAAAAATTTGATATAGAATAGAAGCTTATTGGTTTCTTTAGAAAAACTGCCCCTTGTAAGCATACCACCCTTATAAGCCTCTATTGTTTCCCAAACATAGTTGCCTCCGTATATACCAAAATCTGGTTCTACTCGATTTTTCCCTTTAGTTTCTTCTTTGAAGCGGTCATCATATATTTTTTTCTCAATTAACTTGAATTCATACTTGTCTTTTTGGTGAAGCGCAAGGCAAAATTGAATCAGAGGCTTAAATTGTTTATTGCCTTTAGAGTCAATAATAAAATCGCTCTCCTGATCGAAAATGAATATTCGACGGATATTTGTTATTTTTTCTTCTTTAACTTTTTGATGAATATTACTGATAAAATCTTTCCCTGGTGGATTTAACCACCACTTAATGCCTTCGCAAGTACAGGTAGCGTAAAAAAAATTACAGTCTTTTTTGTTAAACACGTTGTAAATAGGATTATCGTTTTCCTTTAGCCTACGGGCTGTACAAGTAATATATTTGAGGTTTGACGTTCCAGTCATCTTTTCGTCTAAAACCTTAAATTCGTCTGCATACCATTCAACAAAAAATTTGTCTTGAGGGTCTTTCTTTAATTCATTGTAGCCTTTGTCCACTTTGTTTAATGTTTCATTACTTATTTTGACAGAATCTACAGTAGAAGCAACTTTAGAACTGTGCTTATGGATAAAATAAATTTGTGGAATCAAAAAAACCAAGGCACCAATTAGAACACTTCCAACCAATTCTGCGCGAAATAGGTAAAGCCCAGCAGGAATACCAAACACACTTACTATTAGCCACGATATTTGATAGATGTCGCTTTTCGAGAGGTCTTTCCTTGAAATCGATAGTTTTGGTCGTTTTGCCATATTTAACATAAAATGGTAATGCAATTTTTAAACTTTTTTGAAATTTGAATAACTGTAAAAAGCCTTACTCTGCCCCTGTCCTTCTCGTTTGGTTGCGGCACGAGCGGAGAGGACTTTGACAGAAACGGTGCCCTTGGCAGAGAATCGCGGCAGGTCAAAGTCATTTGAGCATACCGCCTCATTTGAGGCGTAACGCCTCGTAGCGAGCGCAATATTTTATACTCGTAGAGTGCAATTATAATAATGTGGGCGGGTTTCACGTCAACAACAATCTAAAACACGTTTCAATATTTATTTCACTTCCCGCCCACACTCTCACAAAATAATTAACGGCTTCGTTCGATTGTTCGGGTGCGGTCTTTTGTTTTTTCGCGTTCTTGTTCAGCCTCTTTGGTGCGTTTGCGTGTGTTTATCAGGGTTTGGGCGTGTTCTTGAGGTAGCTTTTCTATGACTTTTTGAAAACTTTCGTCAGGGATAATGTTTAGCCGGCGGTCGATTCGTTCTTGTAGCAGTCTGTCGCGGATGTTTTCGGGTGGTTTGTTTAGTTGCTCCAATAATTTGTCGAGGTGGTTTTTGTCGTGTTGAGTTTCGGCAAGGAGCTTTTGGGTGTGGTAGCCTAACAGGATTTTGTCTTGTTTTTCCATAATGTCAAGTATGGCGGCGTTTTTCGCGCTTAGGTCGGATTCTTTTTTGCGGACTTTTTCTTGTATGCGCTTAATTTCTTCGGGTGCTTGGCTTGGGTCAACGTAGAAACGATTTTTAAAAAATATTTCCGCTCGCCTTACGTCCTGTTGGGCTTGTTTTATCGCCTCATCAGCCTCTTGTTTCTTTATCCATTGTAAAAAGTTTAGATTTTGGCGGGTTTCCTGTAGCTCCGCAACCTTGTTCTGTAATACATCAATATTTTTAGCGTGTTCATCAATGCTTTCAGCACGGAAATTTAAGCGCGGAAGCTCTTCACGAATTTTATTACGTTCGGGTATCAGGTCAGATAATTCTTTTTCGCGCGCGATATAATATTCTTTTAGTTTGTTTAGGTGCTCTGCCGTTTTTTCAATAGTGCGTTCATTGTCAACGGAGTTTTCATTTGTTGCGATAAACTCATTTTTAGCATTCTCCGCACTTTCGGTTAATTCCTGCTTGTGCTGTGCTTTTTCGGCGGCACGTTCCTCGTTGCGCTGTTTGATTTCGCGGTTACGGTCGCCACGCTTGGAGCGTATGCCTTTTTTCTCCAACGCTGTCGCGTATGCACCCAAATGTATAGTCGGGTCACGGTCAATCCCCTGCGCCTTTAAGGTGCGATGGTCAATACGCTCTTCAAGCCCTTTTTCCTCAAACTTGCGATTATTGATTTTCGCCCAATTTTCACGCCAGCTTACAAGCTCGGCGGTCTTACTCCAATCACGATTTATATTTCCAAACCCATCAGGCGTAACGTCCCGCAAAGTCAACATAATATGCGCGTGCGGATTACCCTTCCCCTTGTCGTGCAGGGCAAAATCCGCAATCATGCCCTTAGCAACAAAATTCTCCTTTATGTATTCTCGTAAAAGTTCAATGTTTTCCTGCAACTCAAATTCTTTTTGCAGGGCTACCTCAATTTCCCGCGCAAACTGGGCATCCACCCGCTTTGACCTCTTTTCTACAAAGTTCCAAAGAGCTTGGCGGTCTTTGTATTCTTCGGGTGCGTTGTCGGGTAGTATTATTTCGTTGTGTATCACGCCTTTTTTGCGTGTGTAGTCATGGGTTATTTGGTCGCCCTCAGCGTATATTTTTTGTCCTGCTTGATATGCCGCATGTGCAATTGAGTGGAGCTTTTCACCTGAACGATACGCCGAAGAGCCCACAGCAGAACGTCCTGAGCTTCGTCCTATTATTTGGACGGTTAGGTGGTAAATTGCCGTTACGGATACCCCCGTAAAGCTATCTCTGAAAAACCCGCAAACCCGCATGTTTCAAGGGCAATTTCGCAGAAATTGCATAAGTGCGCCCTTCTTATTTTTCGAGCATTATCAACAAAAAAAGAGAAATTAACAGAGCCAGCCATAACAGGATAGACCCGTTTTAGAAAAGACCGACGGCAGGGAAAGACCCGACCCGCTTTTTGCACAGCACAAAAATGCCCTTGCGTGGCGCGGTCAGCACACCCAACAGGGGCAAAAATTTTTATAAAAATTCGGAGTGTCAACTTTGCTACACTCCGATATATATTTCAATTTGTGCGTTCAGATATAGTGTGGCTATCTTTGAGCTACACTGATTTTCTATAAACCGCCTGTTTCGCTCATACAGTAAAGATTTACTGCATAGGTGGTAGCGTTCCTTATTTTGGTCCAGTGTTTGTAGCGCAAGGCACAGATGTGGTTGAAGTTTATGATCCCGTTAATGATACGTGGAGTAAAAAAGCGTCCTTACCAATTAGCACAGGTTCACTGACAGCTTGTGTGATAAATAGCCAACTTTTTGTTATAACCTGGGATGGGCAGACGTATATGTATGATCCATATGTCGATAGTTGGAGCAGTAAAGCGTCCATACCAGCTAATATAATATATACGACAGCTCATGTAATAAATGACCAAATTTTTGTTATAACCCAAAGTTACGAGACTCCGTGGGAGATGTATATGTATAACCCCACTACGGATTCATGGACAAAGAAAGCTAACCCCTCTACATCAGACAATAATGTATTTGTGGTGGTAGACAACAAGATCATAATGTGTAGCCATCTAATAACATATCTAACGCCAATGTATACTGAAAGTGCTGTTCCGTTGAACCTTAGAATTTATGATCCCGAGACAGATACGTGGAGTGAAATAAAAACAGGTCTTAAGTCTATGTGTTTCTGTGGTCTGTTTGTTGGGGTAACATCTGGTGTTTATGCGCCTAAGAACGTCTATGTTTTCGGAGGCGAACAAATAGATAGAGATACCTACCAAACGTTTACTTGGGTTTATGACCCTATAGGTGATACTTGGTCAACTGCTAAACCTATGTCTATGGAGACGCTAAATAGTGGTTTACGTAACATAATAGTTGTTGATGATGTTTTTTATGTAATAAATGAATACGGTACTGTTGTTGAGCAATATGTACCAGTTGGGTATGATGGCCCACTTGGCTATCAGACGCCTCCAGATGCTACTACACCATCTGTTTCACTTGTTCCCTCTGAATCTGAACATTCAGGGGCTTTCTTAACTGGATCTGTTGTAGATGTAATAGTTCTAACTGCCGGTGTTGTTGTTGCAACATCCTTGTTTTTCTATCTACTAAGAGGACGAAAAAGATCTAAGAGTGATAAGTATGAAAAGTTGTAGTCTCTATATTGTTATTCTTTTTCATAAGCGAATCATTTGTAGCAGCATTTAATCCAACTTTAGCCTCAGAGTTAGTTGGAGACTCATGGAATTTTTTTACCATTTCATTGTCTTGTAGAAGTCATTAGATTAGGCTTTAGGCCGTTTTCTGTTTCCATAATGTTGAACCAGTCTGTCTTTATAATGGTAAACCGATCTACTTTTCTACCGTCAAAAGTCCATTTGCAAATACCAGTAAACTATGCAATAGAGCAGTTACCACTGCTCACTCGAGAACTTTTTTTTATTTAGGCGCTCCTTTTTAAAAGCCTCAGAACAAAAAACAAAAACAATGTGCCTATCACAATGACAACGCAAATTAAACATAGATTTTAATTTCAAATTCAAGTCATCATCACATCCCCAGTATGTTATATCAATACGTATTAAAACATAAAAAATACAATATATCCATATTTCCACATCATCCCCATATTAATACCAAATTAATACCACACAACCTCCAGAAACGCCAACAACTGAGTTGTCTTTTGGAACGACAGTTCGGGGTTCAATAACAACTACAACTAATTCAAACAGGTATAAAATTGTATTAACACAGGCAGGTAGGTTAACACTAACTATTCCCAGAGACACCACTAATTATCTTTCATATTTATCAATAGAATGGTTTGACTCTGATAGTGTACAGATTAGGCGCGATACTCCGTTTTTTCGTCTCCATCTACTAAATATAACCAGTATGTAGATTTGGAAGCTGGTACTTATTATATTGAAGTCGCTAAAGACTACACTTACACTGGAGTCTATGAGTTGACCACAACTTTTATTCCTTTTCGAAGGTACGAAGCAGATTCAATCAGGAGAATCTCACTTTCGGAACTTTCGTACACACTTTAACCTGAAACCTATAAAAACATGCGAATTGAAAACACACACAAACAATCTAGACTATATGCATACACCACATATTTTTGTGTGCAGATGCCATATATTTGGAGTATTCCGTATTTTGAAATAACCTTATTAAGGGTAGGAGGAATTAACCACCTACCTGTCTGTTACGTTATAGCAGATAGGAACTAAATTTGAAAACAAGAAATTTCAATGAATTACCGCAACCTTGCGGTTGCGGTATCTCGACCTATTGGTGTTTAGACTTCTCGATGTAGTGTTTGATTGTTTCAGCA
>JGI24705J35276_12237239_pt1 | contig 10320 bp, 10 predicted proteins | sample TergutNt197P4_FD_35276 | JGI IMG/M metagenome (IMG submission 35276)
TTTTTTCGCGGCGGATATCACAATTTGCTGATCTTCGGTCGGTTCGAATGAATACATAAACCTCCTAACGTTAAATAATCACCGTTCCCCAATCATTGACATGGAAACGCATGGGTAAAGGAAACATTGACAAAACATACAATCTAACACGAACGCGCCTTCCGGCGCAATCAACATACGTTCCTTAACATTTTAAAAAATTCACCGACGCTTCTTCCGCCGGAGTAAACCGGCAGACCAAGTTCACGCGATAAATCATCCGGCGTCATGTCGTCCAGAAACCGCCGGTTGTCAAAAGCAAGCGCCTCGCCTGGAATAATAACGAAGCCGCCGTTATCCCTGCCGCGTAAAGCCGCGAGGATATCTCCGCCGGAAAGAAGACCCGCCACGGTAACACGCCTGCCTAGAAAATGATTTTCGGCGGCGCATACCGTGAGGTTCGCGCCTGTCCTGCGATTCAGTTCCGCTATACATTGCTCCAATACGGGAAAAAAGAGTTTGCCGGTCGCCAGAGTTCCGCTGATGGCTGTCAGAGGTTTGCGCCGCCTGGCTGTTGAAGCCGCGAGATCGTCGAGGAAACGCCTGACCATGCCAACGCCGTCTTCAATCTGCGCGAAGTCTTCATAATAATCGCGCCCCGGAATAGCCTCTCCAGCCAGCAGGTAAAATTCGTCGGCTGGAAAAACGAAAGAGCTTTGTGATAGATCTATGAAACCCTGTCGCCATTTATTAATGCGGCGAACGAGCGCGCGACTGAAGGCAGCCGTCACGGGACGCAGTCCGTTTCCGCGCGGCGCGTACTTAGAGAGGCCGACGGGAACAATGGCGACTGATTCCACGCCGGGATGGAAACTGTAGAGTTCCATAACGGTTTTTTCGAGCTGCTCACCGTCGTTGATTCCCGGCATTAAAACGATCTGCGCGTGGATACGTACGCCGCCCTTCACAAGGCGCGATAGCTTTTGTTTGAGGTTATCGGCTTTCTTTCGCCCAAGAACGCGCGCCCGCAGTTCTGGATCCGTCGCATGGATTGACACGTAAAGAGGCGACAGCCGTTGCTCAACAATCCGCTCAATATCGAGTTCCGTCATGTTGGTCAGCGTAATGTAATTGCCATACAGGAAAGAAAGTCGGTAGTCGTCATCTTTCACCCGGAGAGCCGGGCGCGTTCCGGGAGGCAGTTGATCGACAAAGCAGAATATGCATGCGTTAGAACACCGGCGCGTCGAAAACTCCTCAACAATAACGCCGATATCAATCGCGTCATCAATGTTTATTTTGCCGCGACGGATTGCGCCGTCAGCCCGCCGCCAGACCAGTACGGAGCGTTCTTTTGCGTGCAGGTAAAACCGTAGCGCCAGTTCATCGGCGATTTCATTGCCGTTTACAGTCAGCAACCTGTCGCCCGATTCGATTCCCATTTTATATGCGGCTGAACCGTCGGCGACTTCAAGAATTCTGATTCCTGTTTCCGGCATTGTCCACATCCTGATAAGAGGACATAATTTTGACCGACCTGTAGAAATAATGCATGCCGGAAGCGACTGTAAAGAATAGCGTGGCGTAAACGGTAAAAGGAAATAACATTTCCGCCGTTTTTACCTCAAAGCCGGCAAGCATGCAGACGCCGACCAGTAAAAGCTGAAGCGCCGTTGTGCCTTTGCCCAGAATACTGGGAGGGAAGTTGGAATGCCCCGTATGCATGTGAATAATAATTACCGAAACGGCGATCAGTATGTCGCGGCTGATCACGAGAATAGTCAGCCATGCCGGAATATGTAGCTCTACTGGCACGGAATGGAGCGTTAGTGTAATAAACGCGGCGGTCAAGAGGAGCTTGTCCGCCATCGGATCAAGAAAAGATCCCAGCGGGGTACGCTGATTGAGCTTGCGCGCGATAAGCCCATCAAAGGCGTCCGTTACGGCGGCAAGTAAAAATACAGCGGTTGCCGCGCGCGGACAGCCGTAAATAAGCAGAATCACAAAGCAGGGAACAAATACCATCCGTAGAATGGTCAACTGATTTGCGTACGTCATAAGCACCTATTGTCAAATGTCATGCGAGAGTTTCATTGAGCAGAAACGCGGGCCGCACATGCTGCAATAGTGCGAGGCTTCGGCCTTGTCTCGCGGCAAAGCCGCGCAGTGAAATTCTCTCGCGGTATCCGGATCGAAAGAAAGATTAAACTGGTCTTCCCAGCGGAACTCAAAACGCGCCTTTGAAATCGCGTCGTCGACGGTGCGCGCGCCCGGATGTCCTTTTGCTATGTCAGCTGCGTGCGCAGCTATTTTATATGCGATAACTCCGTCCCTGACATCTTTTTTGTCAGGCAATCCAAGATGCTCTTTCGGAGTTACATAGCAGAGCATCGCTGCGCCGTACCAACCGATAAGCGCGGCGCCGATGGCGCTTGATATGTGATCATATCCGGCGGCAGCGTCCGTCACCAGCGGCCCGAGCGTGTAAAACGGCGCTTCATGGCAGGCGGCAAGTTCCCTATCAACGTTTTCTTTAATTTTATGTAGTGGAACATGTCCAGGACCTTCGATTATTACCTGGCAGTCGCGATCCCAGGCTTTCAGAGTCAGTTGTCCAAGAGTGTCAAGTTCGGCAAACTGCGCCTCATCGTTCGCGTCGGCGAGAGAACCCGGACGCAAACCGTCGCCGAGTGAAAAAGTAACATCGTACGCGCGAAGTATTTCGCATATCTCCTCGAATTTCGTATAGAGGAAATTTTCTTCATTATGCGCAGAGCACCATCTTGCCATGATCGCGCCGCCGCGGCTGACGATGCCTGTATGCCGGCGCGCAGCAAGCGGCACATGGCGCAGCAACACTCCGGCGTGAATCGTAAAATAGTCAACGCCCTGTTCCGCCTGCTCTATCAACGTGTCGCGGAATATTTCCCACGACAGTTCTTCAGGACAGCCGCCGGCTTTTTCCAGCGCCTGGTAAATTGGAACCGTGCCAATGGGAACTGGTGAATTTCGCAAAATCCATTCGCGGGTTTCATGGATGTTTTGTCCGGTAGAAAGATCCATTACCGTGTCTGCGCCCCAGCGGATGGCCCATATCATCTTCTCAACTTCTTCGTCGATTGATGACGCAACTGCGGAGTTCCCGATGTTGGCGTTTATTTTGACCAGGAAATTCCTGCCTATAACAGCCGGCTCAATTTCAGGATGGTTGATATTCGCCGGAATAACAGCTCTACCGTGCGCGACTTCTTCCCGCACGAATTCCGGCTTGAATCCTTCGCGCACAGCGACGAATTCCATTTCGGGCGTCACTATTCCTTTACGCGCGAAGTAAAGCTGCGTCGCAGCGCCACGGGAGCGCAACACTTTCCGCTTGACCGGAAAACATGCCTTGTCGCCCTCGTCGCCGCATTCGGAAGCAGGACGATAACCAGCTTCTTCGATGTCGTATTCGCCCCGCGCCATAATCCACTCGAGACGCAATTCAGGAAGTCCCGCGCAGAGATTGATATTCGCGTCGGAATCCGTATAGGGGCCTGAAACGTCGTAAACGCGTACAGGCGCGTCAGGTTCCGCGCCATCTGCTGGGGAAAGCGTAATTTCACGCATGGGAACGCGGATGCCTTGAGCCGTGGAGATATAGATTTTTTTAGAACCGGGGAACGGTTGGGATTTCATGCTTCCTCAACGCGAATCATATATGTAGGCGCGGCAATAACCTGAAGTGCGTCTATTTCGGAGAGAGCCGTTCGTACATTTCCTTCCTGCGCCTCGTGCGTCATCATCACTACAGGCACAACTCCAGAGCACTGATGGGTTTTCTGAATGACGCTGGCGATGCTGATCTCGTGCCGCCCCAGAATTCCGGCGACTTGCGCAAGCACGGCGGGCTGATCCAGAGCTGAAACGCGCATATAGTATGAAGAGCGAACATCCGTCATTGGTTTCAATACCGGCGGTTTACGGCCAAGTATCGGCAAATCCTGAGCCGAAGCGGCTTGTCCGGCAGAATGCCGCCTTGCTATTTCAACGATGTCGGCCCATACGGAAGATGCTGTTGGGAACTGTCCCGCGCCCCGGCCATAGAACATCAGATCGCCGACAACGTCGCCACTTACAAAGACCGCGTTAAAAACGCCGGAGACGGCGGACATAGGCGAAGTTTCGGGAATCATCGTCGGATGAACGCGCAGTTCCAGCGCTCCATCGGCGGATTTGGCTACGGCGAGCAGTTTTATGCGATAGCCCATCTCACGCGCGAGGGTAATGTCCAGCGGCGTGATTTGCGTAATGCCTTCCACGTAAATATCTTCGAGTTTCACTGAAGCGCGGAATGCCAATGTCGCAAGAACCTGCAATTTATGCGCAGAGTCGACGCCTTCTATATCAAACGTGGGATCGGCTTCGGCGTATCCCTTCTTCTGCGCTTCTTTGAGAACGCTTTCAAATTCCAGGCCTTCGTCGGTCATTTTCGAGAGTATGTAATTGGCAGTGCCGTTGACTATGCCCTGAAGCAATATGACGCGATTGGCGGTCAAACCATCCTTTATCGCGCGTATTATTGGAATGCCGCCGGCGACTGCCGCCTCGAACGCCAGCATACGGCCTTGTTTGCGGGCTTCAGCGTAAAGCTCCTCTCCGTGCGTGGCCAAAAGTGCCTTATTCGCGGTGACAACATGCTTCCCGGCGGCGAGCGCGCGCATGACAAACGCACACGCAGGTTCGATGCCGCCGATAAGTTCAACTACAATGTCGATGGAAGAATCGCCAAAAATTGTTTCCTGATCGGAAGTGAGCGGGAGCGCGGCAAGGTCAAGATCTTCGCGGGGCGTAATTATGTCTTTATCCACAATGGCTGCTAATTCCACCGGCGCCCCGATTTTTTCCTCCAGCTCTTCGCGGTTCGAGTCGTACACTTTAACCACGCCCGCGCCGACGGTTCCAAGCCCAAAAAGTCCAATCCGAATCGGTTTCATTTTAATTTCCCCTTGCGAGCTACCCTTAACGCGGATATTTCATACAGATCTGTATGAAATATCAGGGTTAATGCCGTTTCATTAAATCGCTTTATACAACAGTTCCTTTATTAATACGTTACGCTACATCCGTAACCGCAACATATTAACAATTACCCTGATATTTTTTTATTGGCAAGTTATTTTGATTTGAAATGGTGCGGTCGGCGGGCCTTTACCTATTCATCAGCGTCGGCGCGGAAAAATCTTTACAGTCAATCCCGCTTGCAGATATCATGGGTTCGCCAGACGCTTACCTTGTACTGTTGTGGGATGGTAGTTTTATGATTATCGGAACAGGCATTGACATTGTTGAAATCGCGCGATTCAGAAAAATCCTCAAAGGAGCGGGCGAACGCTTTCTTGTGCGGGTTTTTACAAGAGAGGAGCAGCGGTTTTGTCTGAAACGAAAAGATTCCGCGCCGCATTTCGCCGTTCGCTTTGCGGCAAAAGAAGCCGTTTTTAAAGCGCTTGAAACAGGTTGGGCAAAGGGTGTGACATGGCTGGATGTCGAAGTGCTGCGACAGGAAATGGGTGCTCCATCCGTTTTACTGCATGGCGCAACTCAGGAAATCGCCGCCTTAAAAGGCGTTGAGAGGGTACACCTAAGCTTAACGCACACAGATAACTGGGCGGCGGCTACGGCAATACTTGAAAAAATTTAAGGGAGCTTATTCGGATAAATTTTCAGCGCTCCGGGAATCGCCCTCTGCGCTTTCAGATTTAAAAGTATATTCGGCTCCATCCGTGGTTTGTTCAGATTTTACATTAATATCGGTTCCATCCGTTGTTTGTTCAGCTAATATAGCGCGTTCGGTTTTATCAGAACGTTCGGTTTCAATCGTAACGCGTTCGGTTCCATCCAGAGCGCGTTCTGTTTTATCATGCCGTTTGGATTCATCAGCAACAGGTTTGGCGTCCCCGTCTTTCTTTTCACCTGACCGACGTATTAAATCAATCGTGCGAGGCATATCCGGGTCCATTTCCATCATTTCCAGCCATACCGGCCTTAAAATACCTGCGTCAGCCGCCTGTTGAATGTGAAGCATCCTTATATCCGCGGCGGATTTCATAATATTTATTTTCTGGCTGGAGATGGTTTCAGTATTCTGCTGCTGTTCTTCAGCTTTCAGCTCCTCTGCCGCAGTTTTTTCATTGGCTCTGAGCTGAGTTGGTTGCATCATTTGACGCGGATCCAACCCAAGGTTTATTGAACTCATCGATGTCGTCATCATTTACCCAACCCTCCTGAACAGCTATATCGGAAAAAAAGATTCTTTCTTTAAATAAGAAATAATCCAAGCTGACAACATTTCATATACCTGCGAACATGCTCGTCCGAAAATAGACCGAAAACAATGCCCGAAAGCAATAGTCTCTAAAATTACAATATCTGAAGATTCAATTTTACACGGAAACAGTTCTTATTTAAAAAGAAAATTTTACGAAATATCTCGGATATGGTCTCCGAGCGCCGATTGATGTAAAATTACCGGTTATGAAAATTCGTATATGGAGCAATGAAATAGAAGCGAATCTGACGCCGTTCATAGGCGCGTATATAGGCAATGTCTGTTTAGCCATTGTCGCGTCCCTGAAAACCAAGGAAGCGGCAAGAATGCTCCGATATGACGTTTCCGGGCGCTCTGTTTGCATCAAGCTGAACGGCAAGCCTCTGCCTCTCGATCTTGGCAGCGGCTTTGCGGAAAAAATGATCCATGACACAATCCGGGGCATGATCCGCCTTCTCAAAATGAATGATCCTGCCGGCGTTATCCGAATTGAAATCAACAGTGAAACATGAATCTCAGACGCCTGACTGCGGATATCCGAAACGGAGCGCTAAATAATGGACAGATTTAAAGGCGTTGACAGTTATATTCTTTCCGGCGCGCTGCGGGATATCGTGAACGCCGCAATTGTGCTTGAGCGCCCGCTTCTTCTTAAAGGAGAGCCGGGCACGGGTAAAACCCGGCTGGCGGAGGCTATAGCTGACGACCTGGGACTTCGTCTTATCCGATGGAACATAAAATCAACCACAAAAGCGGCGGATGGACTTTACATTTACGACACCGTACAGCGGCTGAACGACTCGCGTTTTAACGACAGGGATGTTTCTGATATCAGTCAGTACATCAGGCTGGGCAAACTCGGCGAAGCGCTTTCGGCGGAAGAACAGGCGGTTCTGCTCATCGACGAAATCGACAAGGCAGATCTTGAGTTTCCAAACGATCTGCTTTTTGAACTTGATCAAATGAGCTTCGATATAATCGAAACCGGCGAACATATACGCGCAAGGCAAAGACCGATAGTCATTATTACCAGTAACAGCGAAAAAGAACTGCCCGATGCTTTTTTACGCAGATGCCTGTTTCACTACATCGAATTTCCTGATCCCGAAATGATGGAAACAATTGCGACGGTTCACTATCCGGACCTGCAAAAAAAGCTGATTTCGCAGATCGTCGCCCGTTTTTATTTCGTCAGGCAGCATCACGAGCTGAGAAAGAAACCCTCAACCAGCGAACTGCTCGACTGGATAGCCGCGATTACCGCAAGCGGCATCAGCGCCGAAGAACTTGAAAGGCGGCTTCCATTTCTTGGAGTGCTTCTTAAAACGGAAGGCGACATAGCCGGATTCGTCTCCCGTAAATAACATGCATTTACGTAAATATGTTTATTAATCTGTTTCATGCCTTGCGACGGCAGGGCGTCCCGGTCACTTTCAACGAATGGCTGACATTGCAACAGGCTCTGGACGAAAATCTCACGGCGAATTCGCTGACGCGCTTTTACGGCCTGTCGCGCGCTGTTATGGTCAAAACCGAGGCGCATTTCGACCGCTTTGACAGGGCGTTTTTAGACTGTTTCGGGCATATTAAATCGGACGAAGACCTCCTGCGACGTATTGAGGAGCGGCTGCAAAAGATGTCGTCGCTCGAACTGACGGAAGATGAAAAACGCCTGGTAAAAGAGCTTGAAATAGATGAACTCCGCGCGGGATTTCTTGACCGTCTGCGCAACCAGGACGATCAGCCTCACGTTGGAGGAAATAAAGCAGTCGGGACGCGCGGCCGTTCGCCGTATGGCGCGTGGGGATATAATCCTGCCGGAGTGCGCGTCGGCCAGGGAGAGAACCGCCTGCGCCGCGCTGTACAGATCGCTGAAAAAAGAAATTTCCGCAACTATCGCGATGACGTGGCGCTTGATATCCGTTCCATGAAAACGGCGCTCGGTTACATACGTCAGATAGTGCGCGAAGGGTCAAAGGATTGCCTGAACGTAGAAAAAACCGTTCGCGAAACCTGCCGTAACGCCGGAGAGCTTGAGTTCGTCTGGGAACGCGCGCGCCGGGCGCGGATCAAGCTGCTTTTGCTGATGGACGCGGGCGGCACGATGGAACCGCACGCCGAACTTGTAAGCAGGCTGTTTTCAGCCGCGAAAGATGTAGTCAGGGATTTGAAATTTTATTATTTTCATAACTGCGTCTATCAGGATCTCTATACTGATATTTACCAGATGCGTTCAGAGCAAACCCGCAAGGTTCTTGACGCGGCCGACCGGGATTATAAAGTGATTATTGTCGGGGACGCGTCTATGGCTCCAGGCGAACTTTTGAACCGCAACGGCGCGATAGACTTCTGGTATGAAAACGACCGGCCGGGAATCGAATGGCTTACGGACATCAGTAAAAGATTTTCAAAGGCGATCTGGCTGAATCCAGAGCCGTCACGATGGTGGACTTCCACGACTACAGTGCGAATGATTAGGAATATATTTCCAATGTACGAGTTGACGCTGGAGGGAGTCCGCGCCGGCGCGCGCGCCCTTATACGATAACCTGATTATTTAATTTCTATGTAGATGGGAACGGAATCATGCTAAACTCTATCGTTCTATTTTAATAGGCAGCGCCGCGAAGGCAACGCGGGCGGGAAAAGAAAAAAGATAAGAGAGGGTAGTCATTGTGAAGTTTTTGGTAAGTATCATTCCGGCGTTTTTTTTATGTCTCTGTTTTTCTCTGGCGATTGACGCGGCACAGGCTCCGGCATTAGGCGGCATGTTCCCGGAAGTGGTAGCGAGCGTAAACGGTCAGCCGATTTCGGGGCGCGATCTTGAAACGCTTGTTAGGCGCCAATTAGCGTCTATCGGCAATCCTGAATGGAACGATTTACGCGGACAATATCGAAACGAATTAATATATGCCGGAGTAACTTCCCTAATAAATTCCAGACTGATTTATGAAAAGGCGGTTTCGTCCGGAGCCAAGGCAACCGACGCTGAAATTGACGCTGAAATGCAGGCATTCGCAAAAAACTTTTCCACTGATGCTGAAATGAATACGGCTCTAGCGCGTCAGTTTCTTGATCGTGAGACTCTTAAGCAACAACTTGCGCAGGATATAACAATATCGAAGTATATCAATATGTTTGCTGAAACCATCTCCGTTTCGCCGGAAGAAATTTCAAAATATTACGCGGAAAACCCCGAAACTTTCGCCCATCCTGATATTATACGCGCAAGCATTATTATGCTGCTCTCCGAAGAAAATGCCGAGCTTGACGCCAAGGTAAAAGAACGAGCTGAAAGTCTGTTGTCCAGAGCGCAAAAAGGCGAGGATTTCGCTAAACTTGCAAAAGAAAATTCCGTGGATGCCACGGCATCCGGAGGCGGAGATATTGGCTACGCGTCAAAAGAAGGACTGGACGCCGATTTTTCCAATGCTGTTTTTTCTATGTCGATAGGCGATATTCGACTTGTAAAAACCAGAAGCGGCTACATCGTAGTTAAACTGACAGACAAAAAAAAGGAAGGCGTCGCTCCTCTTGAGGATGTACGCGAAGAACTCACCGGTCTTTTAAGACAGTCAAAAGCCCAGGCTGAACTTAATAATTTAGTCGGTCAACTTCAGGAACAAGCAAAAATAGAGATTCTGTTCTCGCCGGGAGAGTAGGGATGTTTCGTAGGGGCGGGTTTTAAACCCGCCCCTACGATTTATACGTAATTGGCATATTGCGTTTATGTTCGCTTGATTTGTGAAATTTCCCGATAATGATCATATCTTGCCGGTTTGTCTCGCCTGTAAGCAGAAAATCATCTATGCTGCCATACGTAACGCCCATTTCATCTTCATCCGTCTGGCCGTCGAACAGGCCTGCCGACGGCGCTTTAGCGAAAATAAAGTCAGGCGCTTTTAAATAACTCAGAAACTCGTATATCTCCGTGACTGTAAGGTCGGCAATCGGATTAAAATCGCAGGCGCCATCTCCCCACTTTGTGAAATAACCCATATACGCCTCGCTCCGGTTGCCGGTTCCCGCCACAA
>JGI24705J35276_12237237_pt1 | contig 10319 bp, 9 predicted proteins | sample TergutNt197P4_FD_35276 | JGI IMG/M metagenome (IMG submission 35276)
GCCGGGCGTTGGCAATATTCCGGAAAGCCGTTCTCGTATTGCGGCCAGAGGCCGTGGACCACGAAGGAGTAGGGACGTCCCTCGCATTGGATCCGGGCGTTTCTGCCACCTCCACGCTCAGCCGCTGCCTCGCAAAAGGATGGCGACCAGGACAGCGACAGCACGTAGAAATCGAACTGGCCGGGCGCATTCTGCCTTCCGTCCTGCGCCATCACCGGGCTGGCCAGCCCGGCAGAGAGGAGGAGCGGGATCAGCAAGCGCGAGATGAAATGTTGTCGGAAATGAAACATCAGTGCCCCCTCAGCCAGACTGTGGAAAACAACCTAGCAGATGGCCGGAACATTTCAAGAACGGGCTCGCTGCCTCTACTCAGAGAGAGCGAATCAGCCAAATCAGGGCTTGGCTGCGCGGCAGCCGGGATTGTAGGCCCAGTTGCGATCAAGCCCCACAACACACCATTCAACGCCATCGCCGTAGCCGGCAAAGCCGCCGTCCTCGATCAACGAAAAATTCACCTTGCGTACCTTGCCGTCACTGAGCATGGCCTCGCCCGTGCAGTAGCGGCGCGGAATATTGTCGGACTGCCAGGGCCGGAAGGCGATCTCGTGAACGCGGGCAAAGCCGGTGATTTGCAGCGGGGAGTTCCAGAAGGAGCCTTCCTTCTCCCAGAACTGCGTGGCGATGACCGGCAGCGCTCTGTCGCAATCCGCGACCCGGCCGTCATAGCGTGGTCCGTTCAGCCAGAAGTTCAGCTCAAGCGGGTTGGCAGCCCTGGCTCCGTCGAGTGAGAGCGCACCCAACAGGATACCGCACAAGACACCAAGGCGAAGTGACTTCAGGGGCGTGGAAAGGGCGCGCATCGGAAATCCAATGATATGATTTGCAAGACTCAACCGTGCCGCGAAGCCTCGGGCAGGTCAAGTGCAGCGCGGCAACACTCGTCAACGAGTTGTGGCGGAAGGCAGCTCCAACCGCTTTTCACCTCGTCCGAGCCGTCGTAAACTCTGCCAAGCATCATTTTCGGCAAAAAAAATGATGCGAAAACAAAGAAATCATCTTCTCCCAGGGCAAACGGAGTGACGGGAAATGCGAATCATTGGGGTGGGCCTGATTGCCGTGAGTATGAGTGTGGGCGTGCTGGCAAGCGCGGCTCGCGCGGACATCCTGCCGGTGCCACCCTTCAAGGGTAACGATACTGGCGGCATCATCGCCTATTCGATGGCCAACCAGGTCGATGCGAGACAAATCGCAGCGAACCATTGTGCGCAGTACGGCAAGGTCGCGAAGTTCCTGGGCGTGCAGGCCTATCAGGGCGGCTACATTTCCTTCGCCTGCCGTTGGGTGCCCTATGGGGCCAGCGAGCGGCCGATACGCACGCTGTATTGATCCCAAAGTTGATTGCCCTAATTGAGCCGCAAAGTTGATTGCCCTACTGAGCCGTAACGCTGATTGTTGGGGGTTAAATCCATGACACGACGGTTTGTGCTCTGTAGCGGTTACCTGTTGTTCGCGGTTGCCGCGGCGACGGGCGCGCAAGCGGATGAACTGCCGCTGCGCAAGGCGGGCCTGTGGGAGATGAAGGTGGAAACGGTGGGCTCGCCGATGCCAAAAATAACGATGCAACAGTGCACCGATGAGAGCGTCGACAAGGAGTTGAACAACAACGCCTCGCCGATGCTCAAACAGATCTGTTCCAAGCAGGATCTCCGGAAGACCGCGACCGGCTTTGTCAGTGACGCCGTGTGCGAGGTCGGCGGCATGACCATGACGACGCACGCCGAAACGACGGGCGACTTCAACTCCGCCTACACAGTAAAGAGCACATCACGCGTTCAGGGCGAGGCGGCAGGTAAGGCAGGGCGTGAAGTCAATGCGACGATCGAGGCCAAATGGCTCGGCGCCTGCAAGGCTGACCAGAAGCCGGGCGATATCGTGATGCCCGGCGGTCTGAAGATGAACGTCAAGGATATGGCAAAGCTGAAAAACCTGCTGAAGTAGGTGACTTGTCAGGAACGCGGTCGCGGCGATCGAGTCGAAATGGCTCCGCGCATGTAAGCCTTGTACGCACTTAGACCGGTATTCTCACCGCCGCGCGCAATCCGCCCATCGGGCTGTCGCCGAGCACGATGTCGCCGCCGTGCGAGCGGGCTATGTCGCGGGCGATGGCCAGCCCCAGGCCCGAGCCGCCTTCGTCCTGGTTGCGGGCATTGTCCAGACGCAGGAACGGCTTGAACACCTCCTCGCGCATATGGGCGGGAATGCCAGGCCCGTCGTCGTCGACCGTGATGGTCAAATAACGGTGATCGCGCTGCCCGGCGATGGCGATGGCCTTGCCGTGGCGCGCCGCGTTGGAGACCAGGTTGGCAAGGCAACGTTTGAAGGAGGCGGGCTTCACGGTCACCACGGGCAGGCCCTGGAACGAGACCGTCGCAGTGTGTCCGTGGCGTTCGGCGTCACTGCGCAGTTCCTCCAGCGCCTGCACCATATCAGTCTGCTGCGCCTGCTCGCCCGAATCGCCGCGGGTGAAGGCGAGGTAATCCTCCAGCATCATCGACATTTCGTCGACGTCCTTGCGCATGCCATCGAGCTCCGGGCTATCGCCGATGAGCGCGAGCTCGAGCTTGAAGCGGGTCAGGATGGTGCGCAGATCGTGCGAGACGCCGGCGAGCATCGCGGTGCGCTGCTCGATTGAGCGTTCGATGCGCGATTTCATCTCAAGGAAAGCGAACGCCGCGCGCCGCACCTCCCTCGCGCCGCGTGGGCGGAAATTCGGCACCTCGCGCCCCTTGCCGAAACTTTCCGCAGCATCGGCGAGGCGCAGGATCGGCTTGATCTGGTTGCGCAGGAACAGAACGGCGACGATCAGGAGGATCGAGGAGGTGCCGACCATCCAGAACAAGAATATTTGCGAATTCGAGGCGTAGGCCGCGCTACGCTCTGCGTACACCCGCATCACCGCGTCATCGAGCTGAATGCGAATCTCCACCACCTTGGAGCGGCCGACGGTATCGATCCAGAATGGGCGGCCGATCTGGCGACTGATCTGGACTGAAAGTGATTGGTCGAGTAGCGAGAAGAACGGTTTTGGTCCCGGTGGCGGCATGTCATCCATGGGCAGAAAATCGACCTGCAGTTTTAGGCGATCTCGGGCGATGCGGCGGATCTGGTCGCGACCCTTGTCCTGCGGATAACCCTTGTAGACATCGATCAAGCCCGCGATGTCTTGCACCACCGCTGTCGAAAGCCGTCGCGTTACCGTGTTCCAGTGCCGCTCCATGAACACAAACGCCACGACGGATTGCAGGATCACCATCGGTACGATCATGATGAGGAGCGCGCGCGCATAGAGGCCGGTCGGCATCCAGCCAGTGAATGCGTGGCCCATCCAGACATTGACCGCAGAAACGCGGCCTGCGGCGCTGCGGAGGAGCGTCAGGCCGGTGTCGAGCGTGCTCATCGGTTGCGTATCGTTGATGATCTAGGCATCATTTCCAGTAGTTGCCGGTTTTCGGGCAAAATGATGCCAGAACAAGAGAATCTGAGCAAAGATGCATCTTTGCTCAGGGGGATACGACCAGCCGGTAGCCGATGCCACGCGCCGCCTGCAGGAACAAGGGATTGGCGGGGTCACGCTCGATCTTCCTCCGCAGGCGGTTGATTTGCACGTCGACGGCTCGCTCATTCACGGTACCATTGGTGAGCGCATTGCGCGGCACGGTCTCACCCCGCGCCTCGGCAAGAATACGCAGCATCTCGCGCTCGCGGTCGGTCAAATGGATCACCTCCTCGCCTTCGTTATCGAGCCGGCGCAACTCGCCGCGATCGAGGTGAAACACGTAAGGCCCGAACGCGATCTTCTCCAGCGGTGCGGCCTGGGGCGGTGGTGCGGTGCGCTTCAGGATGTTGTTGATGCGTAGTGCCAACTCCCGCGGCTCGAACGGCTTTGCGACATAGTCGTCGGCGCCGATCTGCAGGCCTTCGATGCGGGCCTCCGCCTCGTGCCGCGCCGTCAGCATCACGATCGGGACCGACGAGGATTGGCGGATGAATCGAGCGAGATCGAAGCCGCTTTCGCCGGGCATCATCACGTCAAGGATCAGGAGATCGAAATGCAAGCCAAGCAGTTTCGCGCGGGCGTCGCTCGCGCTTTCAGCCGTGGTGACGCGATAGCCTTCAGCGCGCAGAAAGCGCGACAACAGATCGCGGATCCGGCGGTCGTCGTCGACCAGGAGCAGATGCGGCGCGTCGTCAGCCGGGTGCGCCGGCGTGCGGGCGAGGGTGGCAGCGATCGTCACAGTCACTCCTTTGGCGTCGAATTGCCGGAGGTGAAGATCGTCTGTAGCACCTTATCCGGATCATCGCGGTCAATCATGGCCCGCAGGAAGCACTTCACGGTCTCGGCATCCTGATGCCCCATTTCAGCGAGAGCCCTGTTGATGCGAGTGGTCTGCAGGCCCGCAAGTTTTTGCACCAGCGTCTCGCCTTTGGGCGTGGCGTAAAGCAGGCGCTGGCGGCGGTCGCTGTCGCCGGTCTTCTGTACGATATAGCCCTGATCCAGCAGTTGCTTGAGCACCCGCCCGAGCGACTGCTTGGTGATGCGCAGGACGTCCAGGAGGTCGGCGACCTTCAGACCGGGATACCGGTAGACGAAGTGCATCACGCGGTGATGGGCCCGGCCGAAGCCGAAAGCCTCAAGTTCCTGATCGGGATCACCTACAAAATCGCGGTAGGCGAAGAACAGGAGCTCGATGATATCCCAACGAAAATTAGCCCCGTCGGCCGTAGCCGGCTTGGTCTCGCCTGCTTCATGGGAAGCTGCAACATTTATGTCAGGCATGTTGACGTATCTTGGGTTCAATGTTACAAAACTGCCGTCCAGAACGAAATTTTAGATCGTCTCGTTCTGGGTGTCGAAGCGGCCGAAGATAGCCAGACGGCAACGGCCGGAGCAGATCTACCGTGCGACTGTCGAACGGTATTTCGGCAAAACATACTGGACTTCTGGCTTCGGCAAAAGCATGACGGCGATGAAAATCGACCGCAAGGTCGACGAGGGACAGTGAACCCAAGTGAAGACCACGTGATGGCCAAGTGATGGCCAAGTCCAGACCTATAGAGCCAGCAGGCCCGGCAGAGGGTGGCTGGCGCCAGAATTCGCGCCGATTCCGGCAGCGGGAGGCAAGGAAATGAGTTTGAAATTCGAAATCCAGCCGACGTCGAACCCAACATCCGAGACGGATCGTGTGGCAAAGCTGACGGATCCGGGCTTCGGCCGGATTTTCAGCGATCACATGGCCGTGGTTCGCTACAATCAGGCGAACGGCTGGCATGGCGCACGTGTTGAGGCACGCGCGAATTTTCCGCTCGATCCGGCCGCCGCCGTCCTGCACTATTCGCAGGAGATTTTCGAGGGCCTCAAGGCTTACAAGCGCGCCGACGGCGGCGTGAACCTGTTTCGCCCCGACGCCAGTGCCCGGCGCTTCCACAATTCGGCCGAGCGCATGGCCATGGCGCCGCTGCCCGAACCTGTGTTCATCGAAGCGGTGGAGCAACTCGTGCGCATCGACCACGCCTGGGTACCGGGCGGCGAGGGCAGCCTCTACCTGCGGCCCTTTATGATCGCGAGCGACGTCTTCCTCGGCGTGAAGCCGTCCCACGAATACATCTTCGCCGTCATAGCCTCGTCGGTCGGCTCCTATTTCAAGGGTGGACCTGCGCCGGTGTCGATCTGGGTGTCGGAGAACTACACACGCGCCGCGATCGGCGGCACCGGCGCCGTCAAGTGTGGCGGCAATTACGCCGCGAGCCTGCGCGCGCAGGCCGAAGGCATCGAACACGGTTGTGATCAGGTCGTTTTCCTCGATGCACGCGAGCGCCGCTACGTTGAGGAACTCGGCGGCATGAACATCTTCTTTGTGTTTGACGATGGCTCCCTGCTGACGCCGCCGCTCGGCACGATCCTGCCCGGCATCACGCGCGACTCGATCATCACGCTGGCAAAGGATTCCGGCACGCCTGTGCGCGAAGAGCTCTATACGATCGACCAGTGGCGTGCTGATGCAGCCAGCGGAAAGCTGAAAGAGGCCTTTGCCTGCGGCACGGCCGCGGTCATCTCGCCGATTGGCAAGGTATGTTCTGCCAGCGGCGATTTTCTCATCAGCGGCGGCGCTGCTGGCCCTGTCGCCATGGGAATGCGCAAGAAGCTGGTCGATATCCAATATGGACGCTCGGCCGACTCGCACAACTGGGTCAGAAAGGTTCTGTGAGCGGCGGGGACTTATTCCCCACTTCGCCCATAGGAACGCCTCTTGCTGTTTGCACACGGTGCGGGGTGTATCGGGAGTGACCCGATGCACCCTACTGCAGATCGAGTGATCCGTACTTGCCCTGTTGGTCGAGCGTGGTGCCCCAGACCTTGTGCGAAGCCTGGTGTTCATTTCGCCCGAAATTGAGTTCAGTTCCAAGCCCCAGATCGACGCCTCTCATACTCTCGAGGGCGTCAACGAGTTTCTCTGTATCGAGCGGCGGCTCGGTTTGTCTCAGGGCCTGGATCAGAATGTTGGCGGAAATGAAGCCCTCGAGCGAGAGGTTGCTCGGCTTTTCGCTAGGGAAATATTTGGCCAGAGCCTTCTTATAGTCCAGCACAACGCTCGAAAACCCGCTGACTGGGGGCACGGCCTGCGTCACAATGATGCCGTCGGCAAAGCGTGGTCCCAGCAACACCAACTCATCGGCGAGTTCAGTGCTGCCAGCAAGAGACAAGCTGGCATAGATCATTTCCGGGCGAAGATCACGGGTCGCCTCAATGAATTTTGCAGCAATCCGGTAGGGCGCGATGATGATCACAGCCTTGACGTTAGGAAGACCCGACTTGTTCGATTCGCCGGAGTGAGTAGGGCCGCCGTTCAATTGGTTGACCGCCTGGCTCACATCAAGGGTATTTCGGCTATAGCTGAGCCGAACGAGGCTTCCCTGGGCGCCGAGCGTGCGGACCGCCTTGGTCGCAAGCGCGAAGCTGTCATCACCATAGGCATCCTGCGCGGAGAAGACCGCGATTTGCTTTGGCTGCAGCCGGCGTAACTTCAAGAGATACTGCATGACTGCCCGGATTTCCTCCGCGTAGCTCACACGATAGTTGAACACGTAGCGATCCGGCGGATCGTTGCGGACGAGACGCGAGCCTGTGAAGGCGCCGAAAAACAAGGCGCGGCGTTCCAGCGCGTAGGGGAGCGCCACCGCCGCATTTGGGGTGCCGGCATTTCCGATAAAGGCGAAGACTTTCTCTTTGTCGTAGAGAAGCTTCATCGCGTTGAGCGTCCGCGCAGGATTGGACTCATCGTCGGCCGCGACCAGTCGAAGCATCCGGCCGTCTATTCCTCCAATTTCGTTGATGCGGCTGAATGCCGTTTCGATTCCGAGTTTCAACTGACGCCCGATGGCCATAGATGCCCCCGAGAACGGCGCCACGATTCCAAATCGAATTTCGTTGTCGGTCACGCCCTGCACCGCTGCTGGCGGCTTTGGGATTGGCGCGGCGGCGGCTGCGGACGGGCCGGGTGCTGTCGGTCCGCCTTCTTCAGCGAAGGTCTTTTCCAACTCGGCAAGCTGTTGGTCTGCTTGTGGGCAATCGCCTTCCGCCTTGATGGCGTTGCTGCCGCGATTGACAGAACTATCAAACAGGCGGGAGAGTTCGGCACGCTCCGCGTCAGTGGAGGACTGCCCTATTACCATCCGCAGCTTGGCCTCAACCGACCGGACACGGGACTGCGAGATATCCGGACAAGCAAACGCCGAGCCAAGGACCTGTCCAACGCGGCCCACGAGGTCACGTACTACGTTGACGTTATCGGCGGGAGCGGCCGTTGCCACACTTGCAGACAGGGCGACGAACAAAGCTGCCGCCCAACAAGGACGCAATCGAAACCTTTGCATCTGGGTGATTCTGGACATTGTCATAGTTCGTTCATCGTGGATTCAGCTAACGCGGTGTAGATCCGGTTTTCTGGCGCCATTGCATGAATTGCTGAAGCAACCGATCCGGTTGTTCGCCCTGAGGAGATTGATCGCTTTTGTTGGCAATCGACCGAGATTGTGGCTCCACGACCATCGGCGCATCGGCCGCTGGCGGTTGCGACAGGTTTGGCGGCACTTCCTCTGCAATGGCCGCAGGCGCTGCAATGGCGGTAGCAGGCACTGCGGTGTCGTTCCTCACGGTGGCCGTTTGTGAGATGGAGAGAAAGATCACCCCTACGCCGACCGCAAGGCCGAACATTGCCCCAACGCCCGCGACAGCCAGGAACATTCGCCGCCGTTGAGTCCATTCTTCCACGGGGGTGGGCGGGGCTGGCTCCGGAACGGCTTCCGGATCAAGTCGACGGAGCAGAGATTTGAGGGCTGCGTCCTCACCCTCGGCCTCCAAAGGGGCTGGGGCAAACGGGCGGCCAAACGCTTCAGACCTGGGTTGGCGGTACTCCTCACGAGTGGAGGGGCGTTCAAGACGAATATTTGGTCTTGTCCGGTCGGTCGACGGGCGTCGTTCCGGCTTTTCACTCAAACTTAACCTGGATGGTGTCACTTGGCGTAAGCGGTCTTGCGGCTCGCTTCGATCTGGCCCATCCCACTTCGTCGCACTCATTTAACACTCCTTAGAAACTCGATACACCCCGTCCGCGTTATGACCCAGGACTCCTTGTGTTGATGCGTTCTGCCGACAATATCACCTACGCGACATGCCATTCCGCGTTGAGCCACGCTAGCGGTTTTTACCTTTGTGGTAAAAATCTGTACGAATTGTAGCCTGTTTTTGGTGAAAATCGGAATGAATTCTCGCTTGTGTTGGGCAGGCCGGGTTTGCACTACCTGTCTGTGAGCGTGCCCTCCCCGCGGCGACGGCCGGGAATGCTGCTTTGGATCTGGGATAGGTATTTGATTTGCTTATGGAAACAGCAGTTCTGTAATGACGTTCACAACGTCAAAATTTGCCTGCATAAGACGCAACGTTAATGAGCTGATTTGCACAAAATGCGAATTATACTGCTGGTTTTTGAGGTGGACACTTTGACGCACGTCAAATAGCCTCAAGGAATGTTTCGGGCGGAAGCCGTTGGTGACGCGTTGAGAGACGCACCAATCTCTTGAGACAAACTTCCACGTCCAACCTTGTGGAGACGTGGATGAGACAAGCCCGGTTATGATGTTCACATAAAGAGTGGCTGGTTGCCGCCTCGCGCATCGGCTGGTAAACGCCGCATATGGCAGAGAAACCCAAGAACTCTTCGAATAAAAAACCGTCAAAGCTGAAGGCGCGCCTGCCGCGCGGGCTTGCCGATCGTGGTCCGGAAGAGATTGCGGCGACGCGCGCCATGCTGGAAAAAATCCGCATCGTCTACGAGCGCTACGGTTTCGAGCCGGTGGAGACGCCAGCCTTCGAATATACTGATACGCTCGGCAAATTCCTGCCCGATCAGGACCGTCCCAACGAGGGTGTGTTCTCCTTCCAGGACGATGACGAGCAGTGGGTCAGTCTGCGCTACGACCTCACCGCGCCGCTTGCGCGTTTCGTGGCGGAGAATTTCGATACGCTGCCAAAACCCTATCGCAGCTATCGGACCGGCTACGTCTTCCGCAATGAAAAGCCCGGCCCCGGCCGTTTCAGGCAGTTCATGCAGTTCGATGCGGATACGGTCGGCTCTGGCTCGCCGGCAGCCGATGCCGAGATGTGCATGATGGCGGCGGACACCATGGAGGCGCTCGGCATTGCGCGCGGCTCCTACCTGGTGAAGGTGAACAACCGCAAGGTGCTTGACGGCGTGCGGGATGCGCTCGGCGTCACCGATGACCAGCAGTGGCTGACCATCATGCGCGCCATCGACAAGCTCGATCGATTGGGTCTTGCAGGCGTTCAGCAATTGCTTGGAGAGGGCCGCAAGGACGAGTCAGGCGATTTCACCAAGGGTGCGGGGCTGAAGGAGGACGACATCGCCCTTGTCGTTTCCGCCATCGAACAGAACAAGGACACGCCGATTGATGCGCGGCTTGGCGTAAGTGCGATTGGACAGCAAGGTCGCGAGGAACTGGATCAGATCGGCAAGCTCGTGGCGGCAGCGGGCTATGGCGAAGATCGCATCCGCATCGATCCGTCCGTCGTGCGCGGTCTCGAATATTACACCGGCCCTGTCTACGAAGTTGAACTCCTGCTCGACACCAAGGACGAGAAGGGCCGCTCGGTGCGCTTTGGCTCCGTCGGTGGCGGCGGGCGCTATGACGGGCTCGTCTCGCGCTTCCGCGGCGAGCCGGTGCCGGCGACCGGCTTCTCGATT
>JGI24705J35276_12237236_pt1 | contig 10300 bp, 9 predicted proteins | sample TergutNt197P4_FD_35276 | JGI IMG/M metagenome (IMG submission 35276)
CCTCAGCCGCAAGGTGGCCGTCCAATACGCCAGACGCGCAAGCCGCACGCCCCTGCGCGCAACGCCAGGGTACCGCGCCGCAACGCGGCGCAGCGGGCCAGTCAGACGCCACGCGGTGGAGGTTCGTAACGCGTGCAGCTCGCGGCTAGCCTCTCCCAGTTGTTGCGCTGTCTGATAGTTGACAGCCCGCATCGCATCTGACTCAGCTTTCGCTTTCGTCAATTCTTCCCGCAGAGAATTCTCTCGTTCATTCGCCTCGTGAATATAAAGGAGCTGCTGCCGACTCGCAGCCTCCATTTGCAAAGCCATTTCGCTACTGATTTGCTCAAGGGCATATTGCGTTGAAATTGCAGCACCTAACCTGGCATAGGCAACCCTTAGATACGCAACCGCATCCTCTCCACTGTCAAATAATACGCGAAGCCTGTCTGGAATACCCTTGGGACACAGTACGCCCAAACCATGCCCATGCACGAACTCAAAGCTAGGATGTTTTCCTCGAATCTCTTCCCAGAAACGCCAGACCCCAAAATCTCCTTCCCTGACATTCGTATCATGAAAGATGATAACACCTTTCTTGGAAAGAGTCGGCAGCCAAGAAATGTAGTCTGCAGCAACGTCCTCATAACGATGACGCCCGTCAATGTGAAGAATATCTATGCTCTCAATTGAAAAATGAACTAATGCCTCATCGAACCGAGCGCGAATCAAGTGTGAAAATGCTGGGTAGCACGTTGACTGAACGGCAGAAAGCTCCTCGAAGACTTGCTTGCCATAAAATCCAGCATGCTCGTCTCCTTTCCACGTGTCGACTGCATAGCATGTCGTCGAAATTTTTGCGCGTTGAACTGCCTGACAAAAAGTTAGGAAGGAAAACCCATGATGAGTGCCAAGCTCAACAAGTACGCTCGGACGCACTGTCTCAATCAGCCAAAAGGCAAATGGTGCATGCTCTAACCATCCGGACGGTCGGATATGAGCCGGTCTCTCGAACGACGCAGAGCTAATACAGATGGCTGCTGCCGGTTCCCCAGTTTGTTCTCTTTGTTCCGAAGTCACAAGCCCCATCGAATTTGACATCCCATCCCTCTGTCTTGCGTTCTTCGTCGTATCTGCTGTTTAATAGGGACTAGCCCTATCGTCGGTGCGCGCTTCGGTTTGCAAGCGCGGCTGGCTGGTTGGCCAACGTTCACGTTTCAGCGCCAAAGATTCGCAGACTTGCATTCCTGCATCATATGCGATGAGGCCGAACATCCGCTCGACAGCATGAGCCATCGTACCATCGACACCAATCGGCTCTGTTTCAAAATCGTCCGAGGTCAAGTTGAGGGCTTCAATCCGTTGCAGAAGAGACGCGCGTATCCAGAACATCGTTCCGCCAACAAAACGCGCCTCCTCCGGTACCGTCGTTATGCCAATCCGTTGACCGAGCAGCGCAAGTTTCTGGAGATTCCACGCCCAATGATTCAGCCTGGAGCCAAACAACTGACCATCGGCAGCAACCAGTCCAAGATGTTTATCCAGATCGTAGGCATTTAAGATATCTCGAATCAACATCCGATTGCCCAAAATACCATCGACCAAGGCCTGGCGCCAATCGTTACCGTTTGTGGGGGATTTCAGACTTTTCTTAGTGTGAATCTTGCAAACAACCTCATACCCCCGGAGCAATCCCGCGTTGACCATCGCAACAAAGGGTAGAACATCGCGTCCGCGATTTTCAAAATTTAACACACGTGCAGACGGAAAGTCCTCATAAATCAGAGCAGAAGCGTCTGCGGCGTAGTTATCATGAAGGCTTACGAACAGATCAAAAGGCTCAGATATATTAAGGATCTTGTCCCTCAACTCAGGCCAAAGATCCACATAATGCAAGTGCAGCACAACCGCTATGCGCCCGCTGCGCTTGAAATCCTCAAAGTCGGAAAATTTCATAAGTTGCGATGCGGAAGCCATGATTTTATTTGGCGAGGTCTTCAATTCCTCAGGAACCGAGGGAAGGAATAACGACAGATCGATACAGCCATCCCTCTTTGCCGCCAGCGCTGCTTTCCGCACTTTCAGAAAACGGATGAGCTCCGGCATTCGACGTGGCCTTATGGCCCACCAAAGTGTCTTCCGCACAAGCTGCAGCTGACGATGTACCGGCGGCAGGCGCCACGCAGGTGACCAGGGCGGAGCGGATTTCGGTGGGGCTGTCATTGTATCGGGCAAGAACTCGCGGTTGCAGGATGAGCCTGTGGAGTTTCACTGCTCCTCCGCCAGCCCCAAAACATATCGGCCGTAGTCACCCTTGCCGAGCGCCCGGCCCAGACTTGCAAGTTGATCTCTGTCTACAAACCCCTGCCTGAACGCGATTTCCTCAGGGCAAGCAATCTTCATCCCCTGACGCCTTTCGAGCATCGAAACGAAGTCCGATGCCGTCAGCAAACTATCCGGGGTGCCGGTATCCAGCCAAGCAAAGCCGCGCCCCATCTGCTCGACCACCAGTTCGCCCCGCTCCAGGTATTTTCTGTTGAGATCAGTGATCTCCAGTTCTCCCCTGGCTGAGGGGCGGATGTCGGCCGCCAGATTTACGACATTGCTGTCGTAGAAATACAGTCCCGTTACGGCGAAGTTCGACTTTGGTTGTTTCGGCTTTTCCTCGATCGTTTCCGCGCGGCCTTGGCTGTCGAAAGAAACCACGCCGTAACGTTCGGGATCCGCCACGCGGTAAGCGAACACAGTCGCACCCTGCGTGCGAGACCGGGCGCTGGCCAGCAATGCCGGAAAGCCGTGCCCAAAGAAAATGTTGTCGCCCAGTATCAGGGAAGAAGGTCCGCCTTCGACGAACCTGGCGCCAATGATGAAGGCCTGTGCGAGCCCCTCAGGTCTGGGCTGAGGGGCATAAGAAAATGACATTCCCCACCGATTTCCATCACCGAGCAATGACTGGAACAGCGGCAGGTCGTTCGGCGTGGAGATGATCAATACGTCTCGAATTCCGGCCAACATCAGCGTCGTCAGCGGGTAGTAGATCATCGGCTTGTCGTAAACCGGCAGCAACTGTTTCGACGTCACAATTGTCATTGGATACAAACGTGTACCACTGCCGCCCGCCAGGATAATTCCCTTCATGGCGCCCCCCATTTCGCAAGAAGCCGGTCAAGACAATCAGCCAATGACGCCTCCGTGAGCGGCATCCCTATATCAAACATGGACCGTAGTCGTTTGGTCGAAAGTCTCGAATTCACAGGTCTCACGGCGCGAGTCGGGTATTCCGATGTTGTAATCGGCTCGACCATCACGGATGGACCGCCGCGCGCGGCGCTCTGCCTGAAAATCGCGCAAGCGAACTTGTACCAAGTCATGGCGTCGGGACCTGCCAGATTGGTGATGCCCGCGTATTCATCTCGCCAGTTCCTGATTCTCCTCGAAATTGAAATAATGGCGGCCGCGATGTCGGGAGCGTAGGTCGGACAACCCATCTGATCATTCACAACGCGAATACGGTCCCGCTCACAGGCCAACCTCAGCATGGTGCGAACAAAATTGTTGCCGAACGGCGCATAGACCCACGACGTCCTTAGAATCACGTGATGTGGATTCGCCCGCGCAACCACAATCTCCCCTTCACACTTTGATCTGCCATAGACCCCTTGCGGATTGGTATCGTCCGTTTCCAGATACGCGCTTGCCTTGCCTCCATCAAAGACATAATCGGTCGACAGATGAACAATCGGCAGGTCGTGCTCTCTGGCGATCCAAGCCACCGCTTGTGCGCCATCCCGATTGATCGCAAATGCACGCTCGGGTTCATCTTCAGCTCGATCAACTGCTGTGTAGGCAGCCGGATTGACGATGACATCCGGTCTGAATGAGGCAATTGCGGCCGCGACTGAAACCGGGTCCAAAATATCGACAGTTGGGCGCGAGCCACAGCCTATAGTGACATCCGGGTTGGCACTTGCCGCTTCCCGCAAAGAACGCGCCACCTGCCCTTCAGCGCCGATGACATACAGCCGCATCGGCGCCTCAGGCATTGATAAGCCCAAGTCGCTTGCCGTCATAAACCTTATCTCTTAGAGGTCTCCACCAATCGGCATTGGAGAGATACCAGCGGATGGTTTTTTCAATTCCGGTCTCAAAGGTCTCCTGCGCCCGCCAACCCAATTCGTTTTCAAGTTTTGACGCATCGATTGCATAACGCTGATCGTGACCCGGCCGATCCGGCACGAATTGAATCAGATCATGATACGAATGGCCGATCGGTCGCAAGCGATCCATCCACGAACAGACTTGACGAACCACATCGATGTTCTGACGCTCGTTGCGTCCACCGATATTGTAGGTCTCTCCCGGCCTTCCCCGAGCCAGGATCAGCCCCAGCGCCCGGGCATGATCTTCGACGTAAAGCCAATCGCGCACATTCAAGCCGTTTCCGTAGACCGGCAAAGGCTTGCGATGGAGCGCGTTCAGAATCATCAGCGGTATGAGCTTCTCCGGAAAGTGGTATGGTCCGTAATTGTTTGAGCAATTTGTTACAATCACCGGCAGGCCGTAGGTCCGATGCCACGCTTTGGTCAGATGATCCGAGGCCGCCTTCGTTGCGGAGTACGGTGAACTTGGATCATAGGGCGTCTCCTCCGTGAAGAGACCATCAGCGCCCAATGAACCATAGACTTCGTCGGTCGAAACATGAATGAAGCGAAAGTTGTCGCCGCCCACTCGCGACAGATGCCGTCGCGCCGCCTCAAGAAGCGTGAAGGTGCCGATCACGTTCGTTTTCACAAAAACGTCGGATCCCGAAATGGAACGATCTACGTGGCTCTCAGCCGCTAAGTGTACAACGGCATCGGGCTGGTACTTTGCGAAGATGGCGTCGACCGCATCCGCGTCGCAGATATCGTACCGCTCGAAGTGATAAAGCCGATGTGACGCAACCGGCTCCAGCGAAGCCAAGTTCCCAGCATAAGTCAATTTGTCTATGACAACGACTTCATAACCAAGCTCCGATACAAAATGGCGGCAAACTGCCGAGCCAATAAATCCAGCACCGCCCGTCACCAGAACGCGCATCTGATCGCCCTTCAGCCTAGAATTGAAATGCAGGCGGTATCTCCGATAGCCGCGGTTGCCTCCTGTCTTTCTCCGACACAATGATGTCGGCGTTAGATAGCGGCCATTTGATAGCTAAGGCAGAATCGTTCCATGCAATGCCGCGATCGCATTCCGGAGAATAATAGTCCGTTACCTTGTAGATCACCTCGCACTGTTCTTCGAGTGTGACGTAACCATGCGCAAAGCCGACGGGGACCCAGAGTTGCTTCCAATTTGCCGCCGATAGCTCCACGCCGATGTGCTGACCGTAGGTGGGTGAACCAGATCTGATATCGACGGCCACATCAAAGATAGCACCTCTCGTGCATCGTACGAGTTTCCCTTGAGCGTGAGGTTGCAGTTGGAAATGCAAGCCTCGAAGCACGCCTTTCTGGACCGAATGGACATGGTTATCTTGAACGAACTTGAGTGCATTCAAACCTTGGGCTTCAAAAGCATCCGCGCGAAAGGTCTCCGAGAAAAACCCTCGAGAATCGGCAATCCGTCGTGGAGTGATCAAAATCACATCCGGGATCTGTAAACGCTCAAAATCCATTATGAGCCGCCCCACCCTGCCAAGCCGACGCAACCAGAAATCGCATCTGGTGAGAAACGTCAATGTCGGATCGAAAATTTCGCCCGCGACGAAAGAATGATTGAAATTATAGTAAATTGGCTCTCGATGATTCGCCAGTCATTGCGTGGGCAAGTCCGAGCGCCGGCTAAGCCGCCGCTGTCAGCGCAACGTCCCTGGTGAAGATATCTTCTCGCAAGATTGTATGGAAAATCACAGCTAATGCGAGCTTCAATCGCCCCTATTATGGTACTCGCGATACCATTTCACAAATCGTCCGATGCCATCCTCGATTGAGGTCGCTGGCTTGAATCCGATATCCCTCGCAAGGTCATCAATATCGGCATACGTCGCCAGTACATCCCCGGGCTGCATCGGCAACATCTCTTTCGTTGCTGCCCGGCCAAGCTCCTTCTCGAGCAACGAGACAACTTGCGAGAGCTCTTCGGGCTTGTTGTTGCCGATGTTATAGATCTTCCAGGGCGCCTTGCTGCTCGAAGGATCAGTGCCAGCAACCAAGTCTGGCCTGCCCTGCGGCGGACGATCCATCAGTCGCAGGACCGCATCCGTGACATCGTCGACGTAAGTGAAGTCACGACGCATGTTGCCATTGTTGAATAGTTTGATCGGAGCCCCGTTCAGGATTGCCTTGGCGAAAATGAACATGGCCATATCGGGGCGCCCCCATGGACCATAAACCGTAAAGAAACGCAGGCCGGTCGCGGGGATGCCGTAGAGGTGGCTGTAAGCATGCGCCATCAACTCATTGGCTTTCTTTGACGCTGCATAGAGACTGATCGGATGATCGACATTGTCATGCACCGAAAAAGGCAGTTTTGTATTGCTGCCATAGACCGACGACGACGACGCGAACAGCAGATGTTGACAGTTGTTGTGGCGGCACCCCTCAAGCACATTGATAAAGCCTTCAAGGTTTGCGTCCACGTATGCATGCGGATGTTCCAACGAATAGCGAACACCGGCCTGGGCAGCGAGATGAACAACCACGGGAAACCGATATTGCGCAAAAAGCGCTTTCATGCCGGCACGATCTGTCAGATCGAGCTTCACGAATGAGAAATTGGGGTTCCGCCTCAATGTTTCGAGACGCGCTTCCTTCAAGCGCGGATCGTAGTAATCATTGATATTGTCGAGGCCCACGACTTTACGGCCGGCTGCCAGCAGACGCTGAGCAACGTGAAAACCGATGAAGCCAGCAACTCCGGTGACTAGCGGCACATCCTGCGACATCACTTCTCCAATTTGCTCCAATGTTCCGTCATGCCGGTCAAAGCTCTATGCGACAGGCTTCAAGCCACGGCCGAGTGCGTATCTGGGACGCATGAATGATTTGTGCGGCCAAACCACTAACTTAGCAAGAGTGAAAGTCTTTGGATTACATTGAATATGGGTATTGCAGCGTTGTCGCGTGTTTCGGGGAACTTTGCTCTCGGCAAACCGTTAGCGTCAAATTGAAACGTCAATGAGACGCCCGAGTGCGTCAGTTCGCAACTTCCACTTGAGCAGCGCAACACTGGACATGCGCGCTCCGGCTGGAGCTTGACGAAAGCCGAAGTTGCCGAGCCTCTCAGCTCTTGCAGAGCCTTCCGCACACTATCTTGCAGAGTTAGCCAGACTGCCGCCAGTCTTGCTCATTGATTTTTCAACACTATGGTAGGCCTGCACCCTGCCCCGGAGCCTTTCAAATGCCATTCCCGCATGCCTCCCAGGCCCTATCGCGTTTTACCGTACTCGACCTGACCCGTGTCCGGTCCGGTCCCACTTGTGTGCGACAGCTCGCAGACTGGGGCGCCAACGTCATCAAGATCGACGCGCTCACCGAGGACGCTCACGGCGAGCAGCCGGGCGGCCCGCGGCAAGGTTCCGATTTTCAGAATCTGCATCGTAACAAGCGGGCTATGACGCTCAATCTGAAGGACGAAAGAGGGCTCGATGTGTTCAAGCGCCTCGCCGCCAAGGCCGACGTCGTAGTCGAAAACTTCCGCCCCGACGTAAAGACCAAGCTCGGCATCGATTACGAGTCACTATGCAAGGTCAACCCGCGCATCGTATATGGCAGCATCTCCGGCTTCGGCCAGGACGGTCCCTACCACAAGCGACCAGGCTTCGACCAAATTGCGCAGGGCATGGGCGGCTTGATGTCGATCACAGGCGCACCGGGCGGCGGCCCGATGCGTGTCGGCATTCCCATTGCCGACCTCGCGGCCGGGCTTCTTTGCGCCCTTGGCATTCTCACCGCACTGTTGGAACGCGACGTCTCAGGCGAGGGCCAGTGGGTTCAGACCTCGCTGTTGCAGGCGCAGATCTTCATGCTGGATTTTCAGGCGGCTCGCTGGCTCATGGAAAGGGAGGTCGCCGGACAAGCTGGCAACAACCACCCCACAACCATCCCGACCGGCGTCTTCAAGACCCTGGACGGCTACATCAACATCGCCACCACAGGCGCGCGGATCTGGGAGCGCTGTGCGGAGGCGATCGGGGCGCCGGAGCTCGTCACCCATGCCGATTACAGGACGGAGGCAGATCGCTCCAAGAACCGCGCCGCGCTCAACGCCGAGATCGAAAAGTGCACGGTCAAGAGATCGACCGAAGCCTGGGTCAAGGACCTCAACGAAGCCGGCGTGCCCTGCGGGCCGATCTATGCCATCGACCAGGTGTTCGAAGACGTTCAGGTCAAGCATCTCGACATCGCACAGGACGTGCCGAATGCGGAGAACCGCCACATCCGCCTGGTCGGCCAACCCGTCACGCTGTCGCGCACACCGAGCAGAATGGTAGCGCGGCCGCCGGAATTCGGTGAGCAGACAGACGAAATCCTCGCCGAGTTCGGCTTTGACGCGGACGAGGTTGCGGCACTGAAGAGAGCCAAGATCGTATGACCCCAGCCGGCCTGGCGAGTTCAGCGCGCGCTACTTGCCTTTCCAATTTGGAGTGCGCTTGTTGAGGAACGCGTCAATACCTTCACGAAAATCTTCGCTCATATAGGCTTTCAGAATCAGATCCTCGCCCTCCTCACGCGACAGCGTTTTCCCGATGCGGCGCACTGCCTCCTTGGTGACCTCAAGCGTGAGCGGCGCATTACTGGCGATGAGCTTCGCCGTTTCGTCGGCGCGGCGACGCAGCGTCGCGACATCAGAAACCACCTCGTTGAGCAAGCCGAGCGCGAGCGCCTCGGGCGCCTCAACGAGTCGTGCCTTGAAGATCAGGTCCTTGGTGCGCGCCGGCCCGACCAGCGAAACCAGGCGGCTGATGTTCGACATCGACAGGCAGTTACCAAGCGTGCGCGCGATCGGAAAGCCGATGCGCGCCGATTCCGTGCCAATCCTTATGTCGCAACAGGCCGCAATTCCTGCGCCGCCGCCCGTGCAGGCGCCAGCAATCGCCGCGATGACCGGCACGCGGCACTGCTCCAGCGTGCCGAGCACGCGATCGAGCCGCGCCTCATAGTCCAGTGCGTCCTGAGCGGTCTTGAAGGCGCGAAACTGCGAGATGTCGGTGCCTGACGCGAACGCCTTGTCGCCCGCACCGGTGAGAATCATCACCTTGATCGAGCGATCAGTATTGGCACTTTCGCAGATCTCCGCCATCCGCTCATACATGGCAAAGGTCACCGCGTTGCGAGCCTGTGGCCGATTGAAGGTGATCCGCGCGATACCATCCTCGACGGAGTAAAGCAGGTCTTCCTTGGCAGTCACGGATGCATTCATCGTACGCTCTCTGTTAAAGCCGACAAGAGTTGATCGCCCGACAGCTTCCCATGCAGTTCGCATATCACTATTCGCCGAGCTTATCGCTCGCCCGGCTAGGTTCGTCAACGCGCAGGCCAAGCCATGTGGTTTCCGGAACTCTCGCGTCGAATTTTTGCCCGTGAGCGATCATTCATTGACAAGACGTGGCCGCACGATCCCCGAGCAGGATATCCAATATCATTCTTGATCGGGTGAAAAGATTCAACCATAGTTCGGCAAATTCTGAATCATCAAGCGCCCCATGCAGACCATTCGATTCCACCTGAATGGCGTCGAAACATCCGTCGACGCAGACGCCGATCAAACGCTGCTCGAGCTGTTGCGCGGCAGGCTTGGCTTGCGAGGTACTCATTTCGGCTGCGGCGCCAACGAATGCGGCGCCTGCTATGTCATGATCGGCGATCGCGCGGTGGCCTCCTGCGACATGCCGTTGTGGGCGGTCGCCGACAAAGAGATCACAACAATCGAGGGTCTCGGCGATGCTGACCATCCGCATCCGCTGCAACGCGCCTTCATCGCCGAGCAGGCGATGCAGTGCGGCTATTGCGTGCCCGGTATCTTGATCAGTGCGGCGGCTCTTTTGAAGCGAAATCCGTCACCAACCGAGGCGCAGGTAAGGGAAGCGCTCGACCGCAATCTTTGCCGTTGCGGATCACAAAACCGCATGGTGCGGGCAGTGCTGCGCGCAGCGTCGGAGTTGGCCACACCATGAGCAACAGTCCCTCCCCTATCGGCAAACTGCCGGCAAACTTGGCGGCAAATCCAAAACTGTCGTCCTGGGTTGGATTTACTGAACTATTCACAAATATAGCCTCACGAATTAGTAATGAGGCATGCGCTGTAAGAAGACGATAGATGCCCGGAGCTACTCCCACGG
>JGI24705J35276_12237234_pt1 | contig 10299 bp, 5 predicted proteins | sample TergutNt197P4_FD_35276 | JGI IMG/M metagenome (IMG submission 35276)
CTGCTGATTGTGGAATATACCTACGTCGACAAGGACGCCAGCAAATCGGCGATGTGCCAGTTAGGCTGTGCGGATAACGAGCACATACCCGGTCTTTCCTGGCTCGCGCGGACGATCAAGTCATATGGCGTGAAAGCCGGCATTCAGCTCGAACACGCAGGTCGGCAGAAATTCTTGGGCACGCCGCCGATCAAGGCTCCATCACGCATTCCCTGGGAAGAGCTGCACGAGATGGGTGCTGGCGTTCCGGAGGAACTCACATTTGAAGAGATTCAAGGAATCATCACTGCATTTGGCGACGCTGCGCGGCGGGCGCAGATGGCCGGCTTCGACTTTGTCGAGATCCATGCGGCACATGGCTATCTGATTACGAATTTTCTGTCGCCGCGCACGAATCGGCGATCGGACTGGTACGGCGGATCGCTTGAGAATCGCATGCGCTTCTTGATGCAGATCGTCGCCGATACGCGCAAGAAGGTGGGACGCGGCTTCCCGCTGGGTGTCCGCTTGAGCGGATCCGAGTATGAACCGGACGGCGTGACGATCGAGGAATCCATCGAGACCGCCAAGGCACTGGAAAAAGCCGGCATCGACATCATTCATGTCTCCGGCGGCAACCACCACCAGATGCATCATCAGGTCAGTCCGCTCTATATGGATCAAGCGCACAATGCGTGGGCGGCTGATGCAATCAAGCGAGCGGTTGGCATTCCGGTCATCGCGAGCGGCTCGCTGAACACCCCCGAGCTTGCTGAATCGGTGCTTGCCCAGGGCTCTGGCGATTTTGTCGGCCTGGGCCGCGTGATGTTCGCCGATCCGCAATTCCCCGCCAAGGCCGAGGCCGGCACGCCTGAAGACATCGTGCCTTGTATCCGCTGCAACGACGGGTGCCTTGAACGATCGTTCATGCGCTACCAGGCGGTGATGTGCACGGTCAACCCGACTCTCAGCAACGAGGGTATGGCGAACGCAAAGCCGGTTCAGCCCGGCTTCAGCGTCGCTGTCGTGGGAGGAGGCCCGGGTGGCATGAAGGCCGCCGAAACATTGGCGTTGCGGGGGTGCAAGGTCACGTTGTTCGAGAAGCGCGAACTCGGCGGCATGTTGATCGAAGGTGGGAAACCGTCGTTCAAGGTCGACCTCCGTTTGTTGGTCGACTATCAGAGCAACCGGATGAAGAAGCTTGGTGTGCAGGTTGTCAAACGTGAGGCAACTCCCGCCGAACTCGCAAAAGGTGGCTTCGATCATGTGGTGGTGGCCATCGGTGGCGCACCGGTACCGCGGACGTTCCCGGGGTCGGATCGGGCAAACGTGGTCGATGGCTGCGCTGTGCTGCGTGGCGACGCCAAGGCTGGCGGTCGTGTAGTCATGATCGGCGGAGGCTTGGTCGGCTGTGAAACGGCGCTGCACCTCGCGGAGCACGCCAGCAGCGTGACCATCGTCACTCGCCGCGAGGATTTCATGGGCGAAAGTGGCGGCTCCAGCATCGGAGTGGAGGCGTCGAATCGCTCCGCGCTCATGGAGCTGTTGGAGCAGCGCAAGGTGGCGGTAAAAACCGGTCTGCATGTCATCTCTGTTGACGACGACGGAGCGCTGTTCGCCGACACTACCGGCCGTCAGACCAGACTGCCGGCCGACAGCGTCGTGATTTCGTCCGGATTCCGGGCGCAGCCAGAGTTCGCGGAAGAACTTGCTCGCCTCGGAGTCGCTGCAACGTCGATCGGAGACTGTGTGCAGCCGCGCAAGATCTTTGACGCCATTCTCGAAGGCTACAATGTCGCGCTGCGCCTCGACAAAGCCGTGGGAATTAACGCCCATTCATCTCAGCTCGCACCAGCGGGCTGATCCATTCAAACGACCAACCTGCGAAAGAGACACAATGGCCTTCGAGTACAAATCTCTGACTCTCCAGAAGCTGGCGATTATTGGCGCCGGAAGTATCGGACCCGATATCGCGCTTCATTTCGCCACGAATCTCGCGCCGAAGGGAGTCGAGATTGTACTCGTGGACATTGCCGAGGATGCCCTGGCCCGCGCGCGCGAAAAGTTTGAGCGCAAGGTCGATCGTTCTGCCTCCAAGGGCGCGCTCACCGCGGACAAAGCGGCCCGTGTCAAGGCCTCGATCGTCTACACCACGGACTATAACCGTATTGCCGGAGCAAATCTGGTGCTCGAGGCGGCAACCGAAGACGAGCCCATCAAGCACCGCATCTTTGAGCAGGTCGAGCGCATCGTCGATGAAAACTGCATCCTGATGTCGAATTCGTCGCATATGCAGCCTGAGGACATCTTCCGCCATCTGCGTAAGCGGTCCCGTTGCCTGGTGGCGCACTACTTCTTCCCTGCCGAACGCAATCCCATCGTTGAACTGGTGCCCGGCGCGGAGACCGATCCGGCGCTGACCGCGGTGTTGATGGGCTTCTACGAAGCGACCGGCAAGGCACCGATCATGGTGCGGAGTTCTTACGGTTTCGCCGTCGATCCGATCTTCGAGGGGCTCGTGCAGTGTGCCATCCAATGTCGCGAGGCGGGGCTCGGCAACGAGAAGGAGATCGATGCGGTCGCTGTAAAGACTCTGGGCATGGGCGTTGGGCACTTTACCGCAATCAGCATCGCCAACGGCAATGTGATCACCGACCATGGCCTCGACGAGATGCACAAGCGTCTGATGCCCTGGTTCCAATCGACGCCGTCCTTGAAAGAGAAGGTCAGACTGGGAGAAGCGCGCTGGGATATCGCCGAGCGCGGCGAGAAGGTGACCGTGAGTGAGGATCAGGAGCGCCGGATCCGCGACGAGTACCTTGGATGCTATTTCGGCTTGGCGGCATTCATCATCGATCTTGGGATTGTTGATATCAACGATCTCGACATGGCCGTTGGTACCGCGCTCGACATGCGTGCACCCTTCACCCTGATGAACGAGATGGGGCTGGAGCAGGCCCACGCTCTGGTGGCGGCATTCTGCGCGCAGCATTCCGGTTTCCAGATGCCAAAGAGCCTCGAGCAAGCGCGGGCGGCAGGCGGCTGGCAATTGTCGAACGTCGTGCGTTCGCAGGTCGGCGACGTCGTCGTACTCAAGATCAGGCGTCTGCGCGCGCTCAACGCGCTCGATGGCGGCGTCATCAGTTCACTCCAACGGCTGCTTCGGGAAGCAGAGGCGGATGCCTCCGTCGCCGCGGTGGTCATCACCGGGCACGGTACCAAGGCCTTCGTGTCGGGCGCCGATATCAATATGCTGGCTGCCTGCCGCACGGCCGAGGATGGTTATCGCGTCTCCCGCTCGTTCCAGACGATGACCGTGCAGATCGAGCAGATGCGCAAGCCAGTGGTCTGCGCACTCAACGGGCTGGCGTTCGGTGGAGGCGTGGAGCTTGCTCTGGCCTGCGCTGCGCGGGTCGCCCGTGGTGGATTGAAGGTGTTCGCCCGCTTGCCGGAGCCAACGCTCGGTATCATTCCGGGCGGCGGTGCGACTCAGCGACTGCCGCGGCTGATTGGCGTCGAGGCCGCTGCCAAGCTGTTGCGGACCGGCGCGCCGGTGTCGTCCGACGAAGCGCTTGCACTCGGCATGGTCGATGAACTCAGCGACGATCCGGCGGAGGCGGCGCTGAAGCTGGCCAAGCGGCTCGTAGCTGATCCGTCTTCGCGCAAGACACTTCCTCAGGGGCCGATTCCGGCGCCGGCTGAACTGCCTGCGGTTGATCTCGGGCATCTGAGCCGGCGCATCGACGAGATCATGGTCGAGGCGATCCTGGGTGGTGCGCGCGGCAGCCTCGCCGATGGGCTCGAGCTTGAGGCGCAACTCTCTGGACGTTGCATCGACACTGAGGACACCCGGATCGGCCTGTCGCACTTCATAGAGAACGGCGTCCGTTCGCCTGCCACCTTCGTCCACCGTTGAGCAGCAGGAGAGGCTGGTGAGCGAACGACACTATACGCCACCGCTGGAGGACATGCGGTTTCTCCTGGAGGAGGTTTTCGACCTTGGGGGCGTGCTTGGCCGCGCCCCCTATCAGGATGTCGACAGTGAAGTGGCGCTGACTGTGCTCGAACAGGCGGGCCGCTTCGTCGCCGACGTCCTGGGCCCGATCAATGCTGAGGGCGACACGGTGACCTCGCGGTTTGTCGATGGCGCCGTTCGCACTCCGCCGGGCTTCAAGGACGCCTATCGCCGGTACTGCGAGGCCGGCTGGGTCGGGCTTGATCTGCCGACAGAGTTCGGCGGGCAGGGGCTGCCCCTGGTGGTGCAGGCGGGCGTGGCGGAGATGGTCACGGGCTCGTGCATGGCATTCAGCATGCTGCCGCTGATGGGGCGGGCGGCGTCGCGGCTGTTGATCGGGCATGCCGAGGCCGGTTTGCGCGATGGCGTCGTTCCGCGTTTGGTGTCCGGAGAGTGGACGGCGACGATCTGCATTTCCGAACCGCAAGCCGGCTCTGACGTGGGCCGCATCTCCACCCGTGCTGTACCTCGCGACGACGGAAGCTGGGCGCTGACAGGCACAAAAATCTTCATCACCTATGGTGACCATGATCTGGGCCCGCAGATCATCCACATGGTGTTGGCGCGCACGCCGGGCGCGCCGGCTGGCACGCGCGGACTAAGCCTGTTCATCGTTCCGAAATTCACGCTTGGGCGCGACTGGACGCCCGGTGAACGTAATGCCGCCACCGTCGGAGGCGTCGAGCACAAGATGGGCCTGAAGGCCTCGCCCACCTGCGTGCTCAACCTCGACGGTGCGCAAGGCTTCATGGTCGGTGGCGAGTGCAACGGCCTGAAGACCATGTTCGACATGGTCAACGTGATGCGGCTGGAGACCGGTCTGCAGGGATTGGGTGTGGGTGGCGCGGCAACAGCCAAGGCGCTCGCCTATACCGCAGAGCGCCGCCAGGGAGGTGCTGCGAATGCTGCGCCGGTGCCGCTGATCGCGCATGCCGACGTGCGGCGGATGCTGTACACGATGCGCGCCCGGGTCGAGGCGATGCGCGCAATGATGTTCGAAACCGCGTTGCAGCTCGACCTGGCGGTGACAGGCGAGCGCGAGGAAGACCGCGTAACGGCGCGCGAGCAGGCGCAGTGGCTGCTGCCGATCTGCAAGGCGTTCTTCACAGCAACAGGCTTTGAGGTGGCGAACCTCGCGGTGCAGTGCTTCGGCGGTCACGGCTATGTGTCGGACGCCGGCGTCGAGCAGTATGTCCGCGACCTGCGCGTGTCATCGATCTACGAAGGCACCAATGGCATCCAGGCATTCGACCTCGTCATACGCAAGCTCATCAATGACGAAGGGCGGCGCTACGGTGAGTTCATCGAGCGCATCCGCAGAGATATCGACAGGACAGCGAACCGTGATGATCTGCGCGCGATCCGCACTGCGGTTATCGATGGCGTGGATCGCATCGAACGCGTCGCCGCCGCCTATCGTGCGCTTGAGCCGAAAGGCCGCCGGGCCGCCGAGGGGGGCGCCGCTGCCTTCCTGGCGCTGGCGGGCAGGGTGGCAAGCGTGTGGATGTGGCTGCGGATGGCTGCGGCCGCGACCGGGCCGTCGGCGCTGCATCACCGCAAGCGCGAGCTGGCGACTTTCTATGCCTCCTACCTGATGCCCGAGACCTTGGCGCTGGAGCGCCAGGCGCTGCCCGGGGCCGCATGTATCGATGGAATTGATGCTGAGGGGTTGGCCGACTATGCCTGACATGTCTCTGGACTCCAAACCGCCGCGGGACTTTCCGAGCGTCCTCCATATGCTCGCAGCCGCAGCCGAGACTTCGCCGGGGCGCGAAGCGCTGGTGTGCGGTGCCGTGCGCCTCACCTACCAGGAGTTTGCGAACTGTGTTGTAGGCTTCGCAACGGAGCTTCGCGCCGCTGGTGCGAAGGGAGAGCGCGTCGCAGTCATCCTGGGCAACTCAGTGGAGTTCTGCATCGCGCTGCTTGCGGGACATGCGGCGGGCGCGCAGGTTGCGCTCATCAATCCGCTCTTCACCAGGGATGAGATCGCTCCGCTGATCGAGGACATGGACGCGAAGGCGGTCGTTTACGACGAAGGGCTTTCGGCGGTGGTCGAACCGCTGGTGCGACACATGCGGTACCAGTTCGGCGTCAACCCTGGAGACCCGCAGGGTCTTTTGCGATGGCGTTCGGAACCGGCATCGATAGGGCCGGACATGCTTCCACGGGCGGACGATCTCGGAATGCTGCTTTATACCGGCGGGACGACGGGTCTCTCGAAAGGCGTGGACCTCACCCAGGCCACAGGTGCCGCGGGCGCCATACGATTGAACGGCCTCGTCCCATCGCGGATGGGCGACGAACGGCTGCTGTGTGTCTCGCCGCTGTGCCACTGCTATTCGCTTGAGGTCGCAATGTACAACATGTTGTACTGCGGCGGCACGATGGTGATCGTTTCGCGTTACTCGGCCGAAACGACGCTGGATCTGCTCGAAGCCGAGCAGATCACCATCCTGGCCGGCGGGCCAACGATGTTTGTCGGGATGCTGGGACACGAAAGCATGGCGCGCCGGGATCTTTCACATCTGCGGTTCAGCATGTCTGGAGGATCCGCTTTGCCTGCGGAAACGCTGCGCCGCTGGGAAGAGGCCACGGGCGCCCCAGTGCTCGAAGGTTACGGGCTGACAGAATCCTTCGGCGGCGTCGCGTTCAATCCACTGAACGGGGTCCACAAGCCCCTGTCGGTCGGCATGACAATGGCTGATGAGATCCAGATCGTGGATGCAGTGGACGGGACGACGGTACTCCCGGTCGGTCAGACGGGAGAGGTTCGGGTTCGCGGACCGCAGGTCATGGTGGGTTATCGCGGGCGCCCGACGGAAACCGCCGCCATCCTCCGCAACGGTTGGCTCTATACCTCAGATATCGGACACCTCGACGAGGATGGTTACCTGTACATCTCCGATCGCAAGAAGGACATGGTGATCGTTTCGGGATTTAACGTCTATCCGCGCGCAGTAGAGGAGGTGCTGTACCAGCATCCCGACGTGGCCGAGGCCGCGGTGGTCGGTGAGCCTGACGACTACCAGGGTGAAGCACTCAAGGCGTTTGTGGTGCTGCGGCCGGGCTGTCGAATCGATGCGGAAGCCGTCAAACTGCACTGCAGGGAGCATCTTGCACCCTACAAAATTCCGCGCCGGATCATGTTCGTCGACATGTTGCCCAAGACTACGGTGGGCAAGATCGATAAGAAGCGGTTGCGCGAACCGGCGGCCGGAAACTAGCTTAAGAACGAGAATTGGCTAACGAACGAAACAAATAGATAACCGACGAATTGCCGCGCGTTCGCGCGGCCGTTCGGAGACGAGGGGGCACCGGTGCCGGGCAAGGGCTTGCCGCGAAAGGGGGGGCAACTGCGAGACGCCACACGAGTTTTGCCATGCGACGGCTGCCGGGTGCCGCATCGGGCGCAGAGCAGCGCGGCTGGCAGCGGTTCGTTGCAAGAAATCTCGTGCAGACAAATTTCGAGCTGTGGCTGAATGTTGACGGCGACAAACCAGATAAAGGCTGCGCGCGCTCTCCTGGGCTGGAATCAATTCGAACTCTGCGAGCAAGCGGGTGTCTCTATCTCGACAGTCCGTCGCCTCGAAGCCAACAAGGGCCCCATCGAGGCCCACTACGATACGATTGTCAAAGTCTGTCGTGCCTTGGAGCGTGCAGGAGTGAAGTTCGTCGATGGACCGAATTACGGTGTATGCCTGACCGTCTTCAAGGAGTGAGCCTTTGGGAAGGCTTCCTTGACGACGTGCCGTTTAACGGGGCTTGATGAAGGGGTGCTGCATCTGCGGTTATCTGACTGAAGATTCAGGTCTTGCAGATTTCCAGGGAGTGCTGTCCATCTATGCACGCAGCGCAATAAATTTCCGATATGATATAAAATATCTCAATACTGGTAGCACTGTAGTAATATTCTGACAATTTCGAATATTCGTTTTTCGTCATCCAAGATCATCTTTAATCGAATTTCCAGACAGGCGATTATCCGCAGGATTGGGGCGAACCAACTAGAACAACTGGAGTGCCCTTTGTGATTAAACCACGGCACCAAGGGGGGAAAAATTCATGGTGATCAGAAGGGAAATCCTTGCAATCGGTTTGCTCGCCGCATCGGCGACAGCGGCGAATGCTTACGAGTTCGGTTTTCCCGGGGCCGCAACAAAGTCGGGCGTTGTTATCGGCGCACCTGCGGCTGCGCCCCCGCCGGGACTTTACGGTTTCGACCAATACTTCCACTACAATATGCAGCCTGCAGGCAGAGGTGCAGTCGGACCCCAGCCGACATTTGACGTCGATTACATTGCTCAGGGATTCGTCTGGGTTCCGGGCTGGTCATTCCTCGGCGGAACGTATAACGGTGCGCTTATCGTGCACTATGGCGAGACCAACGCGGGAGCTCCCCTCAACACCGTTGGCGCGGGATTTCACAACCCGTTCATCTCGAACGCGTTGAGCTGGCAGTTGGGCGACAGCGGCTTCTTCGTCAAGGCGGGGCTTGGGGTCTATATTCCTATCGGCACCCAACAAGGTCCGACGGGGCTTGCCAATCAAGGAAACCCATGGTGGACCTTCCAGCCAAACCTTGTTGTTTCCTACATGAAGGACGGCTGGAATCTCACAGCCAATCTGTTTCACGAAATCAACACGGAAAACTCCATCACGAAGTACCGCAGTGGTGACGTCTTTCACGCGGAGTTCACCGCAACAAAGACCATCGGAAAGTGGACTGTTGGGCCCGTCGGCTACTATGTCGGACAGGTCACGAACGATCGTTCAAGCGCTTACTGGGATAATGTCCTTGGTGTGACGAATGCGATCAACGTGAATCGCTACAACGTCTGGGCCGCTGGCGCGTTGGTTGGCTACGACTTTGGGCCGGCGAGCGTCAATGTTTGGGCTGTCCAGGAATTCTCTGCGAATGCATCGGGTGGCACAGTTGCCAACACAGGTAACACGGTCGCGAAGGGACTGACGGTTCTTGCGCAAATCAACTACCGCCTTTGGGCACCTGAAGCGCCCGCGACACCGAAGCTCAGTGGCTTCTACAAATAGGCCAGAGCATTCTGCGCCGAAGTGGGAAACCGGTTCGGCGTAACAAAGAGAAAGTAGAACCAGAGCACTTGTCGATCCAATTTGATCAGCAGGTGTTCTGGAGCGCATTCCGATCGCATCGCGCTGTTACCTGTTGCTTGAGTCGGCGCGCCTGTAATTCAGACGCTATCGGTCGCCTACGTCATCAGACTTTGAAGCCAATTTTTTGCCGGCTCTTGAGCGATGGTTGTCGTTGGGCGTGATCTGCCGAACAACGCCTATCGACGTTCGACCTTCGCCGCAGGATAGCGACTGACCCGGTGGGGCGCATTCTTGCACGTCGGAACCCAGACATCGTGACCCGGCTTGGACAGCTTTGCGTCACGTACTGCCGGCTGTGGTTGGTCGCAGACATGCCCTTGAATACGGATTTGGGCAGCGATCATGTCCTTAGCTGTTCCCCGGCGGCCCTTGCGAAACCATCAGAAAGCTCATTTGCGAAAGCCGTGCCGGCGCTTGCCGATTTCGCATAGACGAGCAGTGGTGGTGCAGAGATATGCTCATATCGAGTTTGAGTGCCCGTGTCGGCGTGCGATGCAAGTGTGATGTCACGCGCGTGAGGGAGAGAAAGTCATGAGCAGCAAGGTCTGTCAGGACAAGACAAACGCTAAACATTACGACCTCGATCGACGCAGGATTCTGCTGGCCGGTACAGCGCTTGCTGCCGCTTCGGCGCTCCGCTCGGCCACATCCATTCAACCGGCGCTGGCACAACAGGCGCCGACAGCTGGCCGGAGGCCGAACATACTCTTCATCATGGGTGATGATGTCGGCTGGTTCAACATCGGTGCCTATCACCAGGGCATCATGTCCGGCAAAACGCCGAACCTTGACAGAATTGCCAACGAAGGCATGCGATTCACCGACTACTATGCGGAGGCGAGCTGCACCGCCGGCCGCGCCAACTTCATCACCGGACAAATCCCTCTGCGCACTGGCTTGACGACAGTTGGACAAGCCGGAGCGGACGTCGGCATTCCGGATCAGGCCGTCACGCTCGCGACCGTGCTGAAATCGCAGGGTTACGCGACGGGACAGTTCGGCAAGAACCATCTCGGCGACAAGAATAAATATCTGCCGACAGTGCACGGCTTCGATGAATTTTTTGGATACCTGTATCACCTTGACGCGATGTCAGACCCTTACTGGTTCGACTATCCGCAGGACTGGGTCGACAAGTACGGGCCACGCAACATCGTGCATTCCTATGCGACCGA
>JGI24705J35276_12237235_pt1 | contig 10299 bp, 10 predicted proteins | sample TergutNt197P4_FD_35276 | JGI IMG/M metagenome (IMG submission 35276)
GCCATCAGACACCCCCAATGGCCAAATGAATCACAAATATGAAATCAGCAAAATCCAGATTCTGAAATCACGCCCGACGCTCTAAAGGTGTGGCACATGGCAATAGAGGTTATTTTCTTCGACGTAGGAGAGACCCTTATCGACGAAACACGAATGTGGGAGGGTTGGGCCCATTACCTCGGCGTTCCAGCTCCAATCTTTTCCGCAATGCTCGATGAAGCAATCGAGAACGGCGAGCATCATCGCAAGGTATTTGAACGCCTTAGGCCGGACTTTGATCGCGAAAATGCCCTACGTGAGCGCGCTGCAGAAGGAAAGACCTACTTGTTCGATAGAGATGACCTCTATCCAGATGCTGCGCCATGCCTACGGGCACTTCGAGAGAGAGATTATTTGATTGGTGTCGCCGGAAATCAGCCCCGCGGAGCCGTGCAGACAATTTCCAAACTCGGGCTTGAAATAGATTTCGTTGCCGCCTCAGCTGACTGGGGGGTAGCGAAGCCTTCGTTGAAATTCTTCGAAAGAATCATTGGCCTAAGTCAGAGAGCACCGACTAAGATTGCCTATGTTGGTGATCGATTAGATAACGACGTTCTCCCCTCCAAAGCGGCTGGAATTACCTCAATTTTTCTAGAAAGAGGTCCTTGGGGAAGGACTCACGCAAAGTTGTCCGAAGCCTCGCTAGCCGACATTTGGATTAAGAGCCTCATAGAACTTCCTGAAGCCCTTAGCGCGTTTGAGATACGTTGTGGCCGCTAAGCCGCCCGTTGTGCAACCCAGACCAAGCCAATCCATGTTCTGAGACCTTCGTCGGTGCCTGTGAAGTCTCGCGATGGGTCCCGATGTAGGCCCAACCGTGCCATCGGGGAGAGGTCGGAATCAAACGAAGCTTGATTCCGGGTGAGGGGGGACCTCCGCCGGTTTGATGCTCACCGATTTTGCGAATGCAGCCCCTCACCCCGTGAAGGACGGGGAGACGGAGTGCGCCGCTTCTTGCGTATCAGTAGCGATGCACGAATGAAGAATGGCAGCAATATTTTCGGGTTTCGACGCGAGCCGAGCATGACAATTTTTGCCCAACGGAAATTTGGGAATTTCCCGCGGCTCACCCTGACCGGATGATGCTCTACACCGCGGGCTTCGGCAGGCCCGCGATCGCGCAGGCGGCGCGTAATGTGTTGACCAGCAGACAGGCAACCGTCATCTGGCCGACTCCGCCGGGCACGGGCGTGATCGCGCCGGCAACCCCAAGCGCTTCCTGAAACGCGACGTCGCCGACCAGGCGGCTCTTGCCCTCACCCGCCGGCAGCCGGTTGATACCGACATCAATCACGGTCGCGCCCGGCTTCAGCCAGTCGCGGCGCACCATTTCCGGCTTGCCGACCGCGGCATAGACCAGGTCGGCGCGCTTGACGAGTTGCGGCAGGTCGCGCGAACGCGAATGCGCGATCGTCACCGTGGCGTTCTCGTTGAGCAGCAATTGCACCAGCGGACGACCGACCAGGTTGGAGCGACCGATTACAATCGCGTTCATGCCCTCAAGCGACGCATGCACGGTTTTGGTCAGGATGATGCAGCCGAGCGGAGTGCAGGGTGACAGCGCGGTAAAGCCACCGGCGAGCCGGCCTGCATTGTTCGGGTGCAGTCCGTCGACGTCTTTGGTCGGGTCGATGGCATTGATGATGGTCTCAGTATTGATCGACTTCGGCAGAGGAAGCTGCACCAGGATGCCGTGGACAGCCGGATCGCGATTGAGCTTTGCGACCAGGACCAGAAGATCAGCCTGCGCGACATCAGCCGGCAACTTGTGCTCGAACGAGACCATCCCGGCGGCCTGGCTCTGGGTGTGTTTGCTGCGGACGTAGACCTCGCTGGCGGGGTCGTTGCCGACCAGCACCACCGCGAGCCCCGGCGTCAGCCCGTGCTCGCGCCTGACCCGCGCCACTTCGTCCGCCACGCGGGCACGAAGCTCCGCTGCAATGGCTTTTCCATCGATGATCCGGGCCGTCATTTCATTCCTTCAGGTTTGGTTACCTCGACGAGGTCAGCTCGCGTAGCGCAGCACCAAGCCGCTCCGGATCGCCGTCAACGGCGATCTGCTTCAGCCGCGAGGTGGCGCCGGAAAGCAGCCGCACGTCAGCCTTGCGCGCACCCAGCGCCTTCGCCAGCAGTTCCGTCACCGCGCGGTTGGCCTCGCCGCCTTCGGCGATGGCGCGGACGCGCACCTTGACCACGGTGCGGCCGTTGGCCAACGTCTCGATCCCGTCAATGTCGTCACGGCCTCCGCGCGGCGTCACGCGCACGGAAACGCTGACGCCTCCGGTCGAATAGCGCCAAGCTTCCAATCAACCGGCTCCAACACAGCCCCGACCCGTTCCCGTCAATATACGTTCGGGTAGATGTAGTACATGATTACCCGCTGTAGAAATATGATGATCAGGATCAGGATAATGGGCGAGATGTCGATACCGCCGAGATTGGGCAGAAAGTTCCGGATCGGCGCCAGGAGCGGCTCGGTGATTCGGTACAGGAATTCCACCACCGCCGAGACGAACTGATTGCGGGTATTCACGACATTGAAGGCGACCAGCCAAGACAGGATCGCCGCGGCAATCAGCAGCCAGACATAGAGATCGAGCACGATGTACAGGATATCGAGAACAGCTTTCATGGTTTTCGGATCTCTGGCTCGGGGTCGCGAGGAAGGAATTTTGTTAAATATCGGTTCCCCCTCGAGCTAACAAGGGAACTTGCTGGCAAATGGCCCACAAAAACGGCCGTGCCGCGTTCTTGACTTGGTGTTAGGGCGGACTTAAATGGCGGCGACTGTCGGCTGCCACAAGAGTAGGCAACCGCGACGGGGCCATAGCTCAGCTGGGAGAGCGCATCGTTCGCAATGATGAGGTCGGCGGTTCGATCCCGCCTGGCTCCACCACCCTTCGCCCATCGGATTATGCATGGCACGGCCGCGCAGGACCTCAGGGTGTGGGGCATACGGTAAAGCCCTAAGGGCGAAGACAGACCCAAAACACGACTTCGGGGTAAATCGACCCGCGCTTCCAGGCGGTCGTTATTTTGGTGCGGGTTTGTGCATCTCATTGGGAAACCAAGTCCCGCTGCCACGTCAGCTCCTGCGGAGCTGAAGGCGCCCGACCGCTGCCAGAATGATGGAACGTGGAAACAGGCGCAGCAGCGGTGGGACCAGCTTGATACCGAGACCGGGCAGCACCGCCCGCCTGTTGGCCATCAGCCCCCGATAGCCGGCTTGTGCGACCTCGGCCGGGGAGATGTTGAGGATCGCCGAGTCGAACCCCGGCTTAAACCCGGCACGCGTCTGGAATTCCGATGGCACCGGGCCCGGACACAGCACCGTGACGCGCACGCCGTGACGAGCAAGCTCGGCGCGCAGGGCCTCGGTGAAGGAATTCACATAGGCCTTGGAGGCATAGTAGACCGCCATCCCCGGCCCCGGCAGGAAGCCTGCAATAGAACCGACATTGAGAATGCCTCCGCGATTCCTGATCAGGCTGGCGGCAAACCGCAGCGAGAGGTCGGTCAGTGCTTGGATATTGACGGAGATCATCGCGAGCTGCTCGGCACGATCGCGCTTGATCGCCTCGCCGAATAGGCCGAAACCGGCATTGTTGACGAGATACTCCAGCTCCACTCCTTCCGCCGCGAGTGCCGCTTCGATCTTGTCGCCGGCATCGGCCTGTTCAAGATCGCAAGGGATGACGATCGGCCTGGGACCTCCGTTTGAGGAAAGCTCGCGCGCAAGCGCATCGAGGCGATTCACCCGCCGCGCCGCCAGTGCCACGCGATGTCCGTTTGCTGCAAATACGCGCGCCAGCTCCGTCCCTATGCCCGCCGAGGCGCCTGTGATCAGCGTCACACGCTCTGTCACGATTGATGTCTCTCAAATCACCTGTTGTTAATCTTGATATCGCAACCTGGACGGGAATTACATTCCCTGACCGAATTCCTCCCAAGCTTAATTCGTCATATCGGCCGGCCGGGAGCTCGCCACGGGGCGTCAGATGGAGACCTCAAGCCCGTATTTGGCGGCGACGCGGTGTTTCAGGTCCACCCGATCGCGCGACGACACGGCTAACAGGTCGGCGGCGCGCCAGACGACATTGTCCTCGAACTCGCTGACGGCGCCGTCTGCATAAACCAGCTCCCACATCATCTCGACGATGCGGCGGCGCCCCTCCTCGTCCACAGATCGCATGATGACGCTGGTGAAATGGTACAGGTCGACCGCCTCGCCCTCAGCCTCGGTGGCCGAGGCGATCAGCCGATCCGCCGTGCCGCGATCGAGTCCGAAATGGCTTTCGATCAGGGCGTGCAGCTTGCGCTTCCCGGTATCCGACGGCGCGCCATCAAGCGAAATGACGTGGATCAGGAGCGCAGTTGCAGCCAATCGATAGCCAGTATCGTCAAATGCGCGATTTCCGTGCGCCTGCGATGCAACGACGTCGGCAATGAATTGGCGCAGACCTTCCAGCATTTTCCTACCGATGTAACGACGTGGCGGCTCGTGACCGTAACAATAGATGGACTGCAAGCTCAACGGGCGCAAGCCGCATCGGTTCCGCGCGGCAGATTACGATTCAGCAATTCAGCGCGGATGTGTCACTAAGGTATCTCGTACACGACCATCTTGTCTGCGATACCGCGCAAGGCGGCGTGCTTCTGGATCGGCTTGATTGCCTCTCTCTCGAGGATAGCCGCAACCGCCGGCGCATCCGCGACCGGTCCGGTGATGTGGATCTCCTGCGCCGTCGACAGGTTCTGCACCCTCGAGGCGATGTTGACCGTCTGGCCGAAATAGTCCTGCCGCTCGTTGAGCATGACCGCCAGGCACGGACCCTCGTGGATGCCGATCTTGACGATCAGGTCATCCTTCCCACGCTGCCGGTTCAGCTCGTCCATGGCGGAACGCATTCGCAATCCCGCAATGATCGCGTGCTCGGGCCGGATAAACGTCGCCATCACCGCATCGCCGATCGTTTTCACAACCGCGCCCTTCTCAGCGGCGATAATCTGCAGCAGCGCATGGAAATGTGCGCGCACCAGATCGAAAGCGGCGAGATCGCCGACTCGTTCGTATAGCGCTGTCGAACCCTTCAGGTCGGTGAACAGGAAGGTCAACGAGGTGATCTTGAGCCGCTGGTCGACGTTGAGGTTGTCGGCCTTGAAGACGTCGCGGAAGGTCTGGTTGGAGAGCATCCGCTTTGCGGTGAGGAACGGCTTGCGCCTGCCGATCATGCGATGCAACGTCTCGTTCACGACGAAGACCGAGGGGAGCACCCGCACGTCGGCCTCATTGTCGAGCGCCAGCCGCAACGGCCCCGGCCGCATGGTTTGTGTGCTGCCAGTCGGCGTCGGTGTCTTGGTAAAGACCAGCGAGAGCTGCTGACGTTCCCTGGTCGGCTCGCCCTGCACATCGATGAATTGCGCGGAGTGTGTGACCGGCTCGAAGACGATGACGAATTCCTTGGGAAGTTGTAGCGACAGCACCGCCCTCTCGCCAGGCGGCAGCTCAAGCGTGTCCAGCGTTACCTCGTCGGCGAGGGTAGCAAAGGACTCGTCATCGAAATCGACCCCCGAACTCCAGAAAATCTGCCTGTAATAATCCCAGATCGGCAATGAGTTGGGGTCGTGCGCAGCGATCTGCCTGGTCCGCGGACTGACGGTGAAGGCGACCTCGACCTGCTCGTCGACGGAGGCTTCGTAGCCGCATGCGCAAAGCCCGCAATGATAGTCACCGGGCTTGAGCGACTTCAGCGTGCTGTGGGCCCCGAGGACACCGCCGCAACCGGGACACAGCACGTTCCAGGTCAGATCGAATAAGCCAAGCCGCGCCGAATGCAGAAAGCCTGATATGACCTGCTCTTCGTCGAGGCCGGTCCGCTTGGAAAAGTCCAGGACATTGATGCGGTTGAGCTCGCGGTCGGCGCCATTCTCGACCATATGCTGGATCGCGTCGACGACCGCCGGATCGACGGTTTGTTTCAGCACTGTAAACTGGGCCCTGATGTCGTTCATAGTCGAGAACCCTTGGGTTAGGTTGTTAAGACCCGGGCTGTCTTTCAACGGGGCGTGATGGCGAACATCGGCGAATAGTCCGGCTGCGTGGTCACTACTCCAACCGCGGTTACCGGTTTCGCGTCGAGCAGCGCGACGCGGAACGCGCCAATCAATTTGGCGAGCGCCAGCGTCGCCTCCACCAGCGCGAATTGAGCGCCGATGCAGACACGCGGACCGGCACCAAAGGGCAGGTAGGCGAAGCGTTCCGGTGGCGGCGCACCGGGCATGAAGCGCGCGGGGATGAAGGCGTCCGGATCGCGCCACACTTTTTCGTGCCTATGCAGCAGCCACGGCGAAATCAGGATGGTGTCGTTCTTGCACACCGGCAGTCCCGCGATGCTATCCCGAGCCGCCGCGGCGCGCGCGATCAGGAACACCGGCGGATAAAGCCGCATGGTCTCGTCGATCACCGCGCGGGTGAATTTGAGGCGCTCGACTTCCAACGCCCCGCTGTTAGTCACCCGCTTCACCTCGGCCGCAACCTCTTCCTGCGTGGCAGGATCGAGCGCGAGCAGATAGAGCGCCCAGAACAGCGCCGTCGCGGTAGTTTCGTGACCTGCGAGGATCATGGTTGCGACCTCGTCGCGGAGCTGCTCCACTGAAAAGGCCGCGCCGGTCTCGGGATCACGGGCGGCATCCAGCAGGTCGAACAGATCGCGCGGCGGCGCGCCCTCGTTCTTGCCGGCCGCACGGCGTTCCGCCATCAGCGTCGCAACGAATGTCGTCCAGCGCTTGCGGAAACGGGCGCGGGAGAAATCCTGCGGGCTCGGCCAGCCATGCGGCAGCAACAGATCCAGGAAATACGGTCGCGCCAAGCGTGCGCCATATTCCATGATGAAGTCGCGCAACTTCCCGCCATGGCGCCCCATCTCGAAGGAGAACATGGTCCGGCCGGCGATTTCCAACGTCATCCGTTGCATGGTCTTGCGCAGATCGACCGGCTGGTCTTCGCCAGCGCGTAAGTTTGCGACTGTCTCGTCGATCACCGTGACCATGTGCGGGATGAGCGTCGCCACCGCGCGCGGCGTGAAGGCGGGGGCCACCGTCCGACGCTGGTGCTTCCAGGCGCGGCCTTCCGCGATCAGGACCCCCTGGCCGAGCACCGGACGAAGCACCCGGTAGGCCGGCGGGGTTCGCGTATAGTTTTCGTAATTGTCGACCAGCACATGGCGGATCGCATCCGGCTGATTGACGACGAAGGTATTGCGCCCAAGGAAGCGCGACTGGATGATCTCGTCCTGATAGGCGCGTGCGCGCCATGTCGAGATCACATTGTGGCGCATCGCCGCCATCTGTCCGATGATGGTCATGTCATCGGGCGCGCGGGGCGGCCTCGGCGGCACCAGCGGTTTCCGGACCACCGGTGGATCGTGGGCGTCGGCGATGCTCATGGCTCTCCCGCGCTCAGTCTGTAGCAGACAGCTAGGAAGTCGGTTCGGCGTCCGCAATCCCGTCTTGCGGAACCTGCTGGACCGATCGACGGTCCGTTGTTCGCCGAAATAGCCTCGGTGCGCGAATCCGCCACGCCCGGTTCCTTCCGGTCATTTTATTCAATAATCCAAATGCGTCTTGAGGGCATTTTTAGGCCGTTCGGGGACTTTACAGCGGGGGAGATTCGCGGGCATCACTTGCCCGCGCTGGTGTCCCGTCTCCGACTGACCGGCTATTTTGCCGCACGTTCGTACGGTCATTCGGAGAGGCAAGGACACTAGCCGAATCAACAGGCTAGTGGGGCAATTGCCTGCGAAGGGCTTGGCCCACGAAAGCGGTAGGCAATTGCGGGACGCCACACCAGGAATCAGGCTTGGCAGCTCGAGCGGAAGAGGAAATGACAAAGCAGACTAAACGTCAGCGCTTTGCCAGCGATGGCACCTTGGCACCGCTGCAACATCCGGTGTTCCGGCGAATCTGGCTTGCCAGCTTGCTTTCGAATTTCGGCGCCCTGATCCAGGGCGTGGGTGCGGCCTGGGCGATGACGCAGATGACGTCGTCGGCCGACAAGGTTGCGCTGGTGCAGACCGCCATAATGCTGCCGATCATGCTGATCGCGATGCCGGCGGGTGCCATCGCCGACATGTACGACCGCCGCAAAGTGTCCCTGATCGCGCTGACGATCGCACTGACCGGTGCAACATCGCTCGCAGTGCTGGCCTGGCTCCAGCTCACCACCCCGAATACCCTGCTCGCATTCTGCTTCATCGTCGGCACCGGCAATGCGCTGTTTGGTCCAACTTGGCAGGCCTCGGTCAGGGAGCAAGTGCCGATGGAGACGTTGCCGTCGGCGGTGGCGTTGAACAGCATCAGCTACAACATCGCACGTAGTTTTGGCCCCGCGATCGGCGGCGTCATCGTCGCCGTCGCTGGCGCGGTCGCTGCCTTTGCCGTTAACGCGCTCTCCTTTCTGCCGTTAATGATCGTCCTGTTTTTCTGGCGGCGTGTCAGCGAGCTGTCGCGACTGCCACCGGAACGACTTAACCGCGCCATCGTTTCTGGTGTGCGCTACCTCACCAATTCGCCCGCGATCAAAATCGTGCTGACGCGCACGCTGGTGACCGGCTTTATCGGCGGAGCCGTGATGGCGCTGATGCCACTGGTCGCCCGCGACCTCCTGCATGGCGGCCCACAAACCTACGGCATCATGCTCGGCGCCTTCGGGATAGGAGCAGTGGCCGGTGCGCTCAATATCGGCCAATTGCGCAAACGCTTGAGCGGCGAGGCTGCCGTTCGCGCCTGTGCGATTACCATGGGCTTCGGCATGATAGCCGCCGCGCTGAGCCGGCAGCCCGTATTGACCGCGGCGGCGCTCGTGCTCGCCGGCGCGGCCTGGATGGCCGCCTCTGCGCTTTTCAACATCGGCGTACAGCTTTCTGCACCGCGCTGGGTCGCGGGCCGGTCGCTCGCGGCGTATCAGGCTTGTATTTCCGGCGGCATCGCGATCGGGAGTTGGGCCTGGGGCCATCTCACCAATGCGGCTGGCGTCGAAACGGCGTTGCTGGTTGCCGGCGCGCTGATGCTGATCTCGCCTCTGCTCGGGCTGTGGCTTGCGATGCCGGTGGTCGGCGCGCGGAATGAGGATGCCCAGGGGCTCGCTGATCCCGAGGTTAAGCTCCTGTTAACCAGCCGCAGCGGGCCGCTGGTCGTAGAGATCGAATATCGGGTAACGCAGGAGAACGCACGCGCCTTCCATAATGTGATGCAGGACGTGCAGCTCAGCCGCCAGCGCAATGGCGCTTACGGTTGGTCGATCGCGCGCGACGTCGCCGATCCCGAATTGTGGACCGAGCGCTATCAGTGCCCAACCTGGCTGGACTACCTGCGCCAGCGCAACCGCCCCACGCAGCTCGAACGTTCCCTGTATCAGAGCGCCACGAAATTCCATGTCGGGCCGGAGCCGGTCCGGATTCGTCGCATGCTGGAGCGGCCATTCGGATCCGTGCGCTGGAAGGATGAGACTCCGGATGGCGCCACAAGTGAGGTGCTGCCGATCACGACCGCAGCGGGCAGCAGCACGTAGCTGCCTCGTCATTCCGAGGCCGCCTCGGAACGACATCAGGGCTGCGATTACTTACTGCCCGTTCTCGGTCAGCACCTTGTCGCAGGCCTTGCTGAGACGCGCGCGGTGTTGCTGGAGGCAGGCCAGTACAGCGGAATCACCATCATTCATCACCGCACGGCAGAACCGGGAAACGTCGCGCGCGCAGGCATCGTGGCCTTTCTGCTGCTGCGCGACAGCACTCGATGCGATCAGCGCCGAGGAAAGAACAAAGGGAAGAATCAATAGAACTCTGGTCATCGTCCTGATTACCTCATAACCCGGTCATGTCGGGCAAAGCTAAAGCGGAGACGAGGGCGCCGCAATGGTATTTGCTGCTCTGCTGGCTCGTTTACGATGGTGCGCCCTGGGCTCGCTCTGCGATGGGGCCGCGTCACAGAAAAGCCGCACTGCCCCCCCCGCAGCGAATGATTGGCTTGAAATTCCTTCGCAAGCTGCGCGGCGTTGGTGGAGCGTTAACACTTCCTTCGCATTAATAGCCGCGCGCGGACGTGCCGCGCTTATATGTTACGTATTTAGTCGGAAAGAGCAGCAATGCGTAATGCGTTGGGTCTGATACTGGCCACTGTGGTTGCGGCGCTGGCGATCAGCGGAATCTGGTTCTTTACTTCGTCGCGAGCCGATCAGACGCCGCCCCAAACGATAGCGGCGGG
>JGI24705J35276_12237233_pt1 | contig 10291 bp, 4 predicted proteins | sample TergutNt197P4_FD_35276 | JGI IMG/M metagenome (IMG submission 35276)
GCAGTGCGGCGACAGTCCACGACTTCACGGCCGACCGACCGCTGAGCGCCAAGGGCAAATTTGCACTGGCGCGGGTGTTGCTGGCGGACGGCGATCGCGACGGCGCCACGCGGATGATTCGCGACACCTGGCGATCGGAGGAACTGGCGGAGCGTACGGAAGAAGATGCCTACGAGGCTTTCCGCGATTTTCTCACATCGGATGATCATCGCGCACGCATGGACAAGCGCGTCGGGGCAAAAGATTTCGAGGGCGCCAGGCGCGCGGCGAAGCATCTTGGTGATGAGGCGGAGGCGATCGTCAAGGCCTGCGCCGCAGTCAGCGGCAAGGCGACCAAGGCAAAGGATTTTCTGGATGGCGTTGCGGTGGAACAGCGCCGGGACCTCGGCTACACGCTCTGCCGCGTACAATGGCTGCTACAGAAAGATCGCGTCGACGATGCGACGCAGGCAGTCCTGTCGGCCTCTCCCAACACCATGGCACTGCAGGACACCGATGCTTGGTGGCGCGAACGCCGTCTGCTGGCGCGCAAGCTGCTCGACCGGGGCGAGTTCAAGACCGCCTATGAGGTGGTGCACACAGCCTCGGTGCCGGCGAAGGAAGCCTATCGGGTCGACTTTCACTTCATGTGCGGCTGGATCGCGTTGCGCTATCTCGACAACCCCACAACTGCGCTGAAGCATTTCGCCTCTATCGACGAAGGCGCGGCCAATCCGACAACACTCGCGCGCGCGAACTACTGGCGTGGCCGTGCGGCGGAAGCAATCGGCGCAACAGACGACATGCGCTCAAGCTACCAGGCCGCCGCGCACTATTCGACCGCCTATTATGGCCAGATCGCGCGCACCAGGCTCGGCCTTGATCACATCGATCTGCGCCCGCCCTCGCCCGGTGTTGCAGCCGACGCGGGAGCGCCCGTTGACGAGCGCGTGCGCGCCGCCGAAATGCTCTACCAGATCGGCGAACGCGGCATCGTGGTGTATTTCGCCGACGGTCTCGCCGAACAAAGCACTGATGTCGCCGGGCTTGAGGCGCTGGGCGAGTTGGCTGGCCGCCACGAGGATGCCCACGTCATGCTCAAGATCGGCAAATCGGCCCTCGACCGCGGACTGGCGCTCGACTACTACGCATACCCGACCATCGGTATTCCGCAGCACAACCAGATCGCCCCCCCGATCGACCAGAGCATCATTTATTCGGTGGCGCGAACCGAAAGCGCGTTCGACCAGCGCGACAAGTCGCCAGCGAAGGCAGTCGGCCTGATGCAGGTGACGCCGGAAGCCGGCCGCGACACCGCCAAACGGTTTGGGGTCACCTACAACTGGGATCGCATCGTCTCCGATCCCGTTTTCAACACACAGATGGGTGCGGCCGAGCTCAGCGCGCTGCTGAAGGACTACAGCGGAAACCTGATTATGACCTTTGCAGGCTACAATGCCGGACGCGGCCGGGTCCAGGAATGGGTCCATGCACACGGCGATCCCCGGGATCCCAAGGTCGATGCGGTCGATTGGGTCGAGCGCATTCCGCTGTCGGAGACTCGAAACTATGTCCAGCGCGTGATGGAGAATGTGCAGGTCTACCGCGCGCGCTTCGAGAACAGCGGTAAGGTGGCGGCAAAGCCCAACCAGCACGCGATTCAGGATGTCACCGCAACGCTACCGCCGGCTGCCGCGAGTGCGGGCCCGAATTGATTTCCGGATCGACCCGGCTAAAATCCTCACCATTGGTAGCGCAGCCCGGCGGTGCCTCTGACGCCATCGCGCTTGCCGCCACCGTCGTGGCTCACTGCGAACTGATAGCCCGCCTCGGCAAAGGCGGAGATATGCGTATTGATCCTCGTGGTGAAGCCGGCGTCGACATCCATGTATTGCGCCTGTGAGATCAGCGGCACACTATCAACCCCGAACAGCGTCGTCGGGTTGCCACCAAAGTCGCTCCAGTAGTTGGCGCGCACGTAAGGCTGCCACACCTGTCCGCCGTCGGTCGTGATGGTCCACTTGCCCTTCACTCCGACCCGCGCGGTGGTCGTCGAAGTCGTACCCAGCGCGACCGGACCGAGTCCGTCATTGCCAGCATCAAAGCTCACCCACTGCCAGAGCACCTGCGCCTGTGGCTCCAGCACAAAGCTTGAGCCGAACTGCGGCAGCGCGATCGGGTAGCCACCCTCGAGTGAGGAGATGAAGCCCGAACCCGAAGTACTGAGCCGTGCAAACTCCGTACTCGCCGCACTGTCATAGCTTGTACCCTGCAGCGTCAGGTCGAGGTACCAGCCTTGAGGCCCGTAGTGAGTCCAGTATGCCCCGCCTGAATAGGCGTTGAGGTTGAGATGGCCTGTGTGCTGCAGTACGTAACCCGTTGCGGCAGCATTGGTGACAAGACCGGAGACATCGACATTGGCGTTGCCATAGCCGGCATAGAAGCCGGCATAATCTGTGTGCCCGGCAATCAGGCTGTCGCTGCGCAACACGTCGACGCCGGCTTGCAGGCCGGCGATCTGGCCATCGGCACGCGGGTCAGCGAAGGCTTGATAGTGGTTGTCGATCTGCTGGCCGAACAACCGCCCCCAGACCGCGGGGCGCCAGCCGCCGCAGTCGGTGGTTGGGGCTTTGGTATAGACGGGAGCCTTGGTGTAGGGCGGCGCATTGGTCTCAGCCGGCTCACATGGTGCGCGGTAGAGATCGCTCAGGCGCTCATCATGGGTGCCGAGCATGGCGCGCCCAAGCTGCTGCGCCATCGGCTGCACGACGCCGTAAGTTGCGATCTCCGGCCCGATGATCGGAAAGGTGCCAGGACCGGGCGCCGGCGGCTCCGGTGGCAACACGTCCGGCGGAACGACCGGCGGCCCTTCGCCCTCCGTCGAGCGCAGGAACCAGTTGTTGGGATCGCTACCGTCAAGTCCGCCGTGGAACAGACGGTAGTCGTGGATGCCGGCGCGCAGCTCCGGATTGGCGAGCGTAAACGCGCCTGCCGTCGTGCCGTTGTCGTTGGTCACATGGACCAGCTCAATACCGTTGTTGGTGGTCAGTCCGCCAGGACCGCCGACATTGGTGACAAAGATGCTCGCGGTCCCGCTGGTGGCGCTGCCGTTCAGGTTCAACGTCAACAGATCCGTCAGCTGCACGCTGGCATCGTTCAGATAGGTATTGAACAGCACCTGGCTGCCGGAGCCTAAGCTCACATTGTTGCTGGTGACCGTGAAGGTGCTGAAGCGGCCGCTCGCCGTGCCCGGGGGAGCTGCGCCCGCAATGTTGAGGGTGCCGTTCAGTGCAAAATTGTCTGCCCGCACCTCGCCGATGATTCCACCGGCCAACGTTGCGCCGCTGTCCACCGTAAAGGATGATCCGCCCGCTGTGCCCCCGACATCCGCCGCAAGCGCGCCGTAGACCGCGTTGTTGCGCACCGCCATGGTCGTGCCGCTCTGGACTTCGGTGGTGCCATAGAGCTGCGACCAGCGATCGAGCAGGTTGCTGTAGAGCGTGCCGTCAAACGCCACCGTGCCGCCGCCCGTCGCCAGGACGGAGACCAGCCCGTTGGCGGCATTATTCTGGATCGGATCGAAGAACGTGATGCTGTTGCCGGCCGCGGCATTGAACGTGGTGTGCGTCGCGCCACCGTTATTGTTCAGATAGATCGCGTTGGCCCGTGCTGTGGTGGCGGTGTTCTCCATGTTGCCGGAGAAGGTGAAGTCTCCGCCCACGGCATGCAGCGTGACGTCTCCACCGGCATAGATCGCGCCACCGAACAGCCCGGCGGTGTTGTTGGACACCGTGGTCTGGCCGCCCTCCAGCGTCACATTTCCAAAGAGGGCATTGATGGCGCCGCCTCCACCGTTGGCGGTGTTGCGTGTCATGACAATGGTGCCACCAGCGCCGCTGCTGACGTTGACATTGCCATCGAAGGCAAAGATGGCCCCTCCGCCGCCGCCAACGCCGAGGTAGCGGTTGTCCGCCAGGGTAATGGTTCCACCAGTTCCTGTGCTGATGCTGACGCTACCATCTCCTTGCATATTGATGGCGCCGCCGAAACTGCCGCCAGCGGTGTTTCCCGTCACGGAAATGATGCCTTCATTGCCGCTGCTGATACTGACGTTGCCGTTGCCGCTGCTGACATGGATAACGCCGCCAGCACCGGCGGCGGTGTTGCCCGTCAGAGCAATGACGCCGCTATCGCCACTGCTGATATTGACGTCGCCGGAACCGATCGCAATAGCGCCGCCAAAACCATTGGCGGTGTTGCCAGTCACAGCGATGGTGCCGCCAACCCCGCTGTGGATGTTAATCGTCCCTACATTGGTTTGAATGGCGCCGCCGGCCGTATCGCTGGTGTTGCCTTCCAGGGCGATGGCGCCGCCGTCTCCGCTGCTGATGCTGACATTGGCGTCGGCGCTGATGGCACCGCCAGAGCCGCCGCTGGTGTTATTGGACAACATGATCCGGCTGCCGGACAACGCCACGTTTCCAGAGGACGCAATGGCGCCGCCACCAGTACTAGCGTTATTGTTGGACACCGTGATCTGGCCGCCCGTCAGTGTCACTTCTCGTCCAGAAATGGCGCTGCCGTTAACTTCGGAAGTATTGTTGGACAGCGTGATCGTGCTACCGTTGAGCGTCGCTGCAGCATCGGTAAAGATCGCGCCGCCGGAGCCCCCGGTGGCGTGGTTGTCGGTGAATGAAATTACGCTGTTGGCGTTGCCGATCAATACGTTTCCAGTAGCATCGATCGCGCCGCCGGCGCCGCCGGCGCTATTGCCGTTCACCGTCACTGAGCTGCCGTTGATCGTAACAGAAGAAGTGGCAAAGATCGCACCGCCGTCATTTGTCACCGCGGAGTTGCCGATAAAACTAACTGTGCTGCCGGCGTTGCCGACCAAGATGGGGCCGGCGGAGTCAAGCCCACCACCGATGGCGTCGGCGTGGTTATCGGACACCGTAATATTGTTGGCATCGATCGTTATCCCGTTGAGGCCGAAAATCGCACCGCCGGCTCCGGCTCCGGTCGTGATTCCGGGCAAGGCTCGGTTGCCGGTCAACGTGACCGTGTCGCCGTGGAGCGTAACGCTGCCAGCGAGAGCTACAATTCCACCGCCATGCGGCGCGGAGTTACCGAGCAGCGTAACTGTGCTGCTGGCGTTCCCGATCACGACGTCTTGGAAGGCGTGGATCGCGCCCCCGGCGTTGTCGGTGTGGTTGCCGCTCAGCGTGATCTCGCTGCCGTCGATCGTCGCCCCACCATTGTTGACCCAGATCGCACCGCCGAAGACCCCGGCGCTGTTGCTGCCCACTGTGATGGTGCTGGTGGCGCTCCCCATCGTCAGGTTTCCAACGAGTACGGCTATCGCGCCACCGGAATTGAGGCCGGCGGTATTGTTGACGAGTGCCACAGCTCCCGTCGTGTTCAAAGTAAGGCTGTCATGAGCAAAAAGAGCGCCATTAGAACTCGTACTGCCCGAGATGGTGATGTTGGACAGGGCCATTGATCCCGGGGCGTTCAATTCAAAAAACCCGTTGGAACCGGTGGGCGTCAGCGTGTTGCCATTGCCATTGATCGTCAGCCCCGGCGTAGCCGCCGGCAAGGTTATTATGGTATTGAAAAAAATCCCGGTGCTGTTCAGGTTCCAGATAGCGCCATTCAATGGCGTGGCCGTCCCCGTCGCGGCGGTGAGGTTTCCAGGCGCATTCACGTCGACAGTTTGCGCTGCGAGCGGCTGCACCGCCGCCAGCGAAAGAGCGAGCACCGAGCTCGTTGCCAGGAGCTGCATGCCACGATGATCGAGCGCAGCTTGTCCCCTACGAATTTTGGGATGACAGGACATGCTCGTACCCTCCCCTTCGCACTGTGTGAGCCGCGTTTCGCATCACGCCCCCCATTGGGATCGGATCGCCGTTTCATTCATCCGGCCTTCACTGCTGCATGCGTCAGCAAAGTCTAAAGGCAATCGCCGTCGTCTCCGGCAGGCGCACGAAACCCGCGGTGCCTGCCCAGGCCCGTCTCCGTTGTCCCAGCCGATAGCCTTGCAATCAGTCGTTTTCAGTCGGTTGTCTTGCAGCCGGTTGTCTTGCGCATCTGCTCCGCGGCACTTGCTTGCCCGCGGCATTCCGACCCGGTGATACCTGCGCCTTGAGACGGCAACTTTGGCTGCGAATCGCAGCCTGATCATCCGAGCATTGCAGTGTGCATTGCTCCCGCGAGTTTGCGGCGCTCCCATGGCGTAAACGCCACGCCGGCCTGATTTTTCTGCTGACGTGGCATTCGTGTTACACGAGGGAACCTGGACAATACGACGCGGTGCTACGGCCGCTTCCGCAATTCATCCCACGCCGTTCACGCTCCGTTGATGGCGCCGACCGACGCCCTTGACGCCGTTGCGCTTGCCATCGCGATCGGTGCTCGCGGCGAAACTGATAGCCCGCATCAACAAGGACGGAGAGATGGGCGTTGACGCTGGAATCAGAACTGAGCGAAGTCGATCGGCTTGTGACGATCAAGCGTGCGGGTGACCGGCGGCAGCGGATATTTGAGGCCGGTCGCGCAGTTGAATAGCATCACGCGATCGTCTCTCGTCACGCGGCCGTCAGCAAGGCTCTGCTTATATGCCGCGTAAGTCGCCGCGCCCTCAGGACACAACAGCAGGCCCTCCTCTCGCGCGACTTCATTGAGCGCGGATGCGATCTTTTCATCGTCAACGGCGATCGCGAAGCCCCTGCTTTCGCGTACGGCACGAAGGATGAGAAAATCTCCGATCGCCTGTGGCACCCGAATGCCGGACGCGATGGTGTGAGCGTCCTCCCAGCGCGTCGCGTGCTCCGTGCCAGCTTCGAATGCGCGCACCATCGGCGCACAGCCGGCCGCCTGCACCGCAACCATGCGCGGGCGCTTGCTTCCGATTAAGCCGACAGCTTCGAGCTCGGCAAAGGCCTTCCACATGCCGATCAGACCTGTACCGCCGCCGGTCGGATAGAAGATGACATCCGGCACGTCCCAGCCGAGTTGCTCGGCGAGTTCGAGACCCATCGTTTTCTTGCCCTCGATCCGGTAGGGCTCCTTCAGCGTGGAAGTGTCGAACCAGCCGACTTTGGCCTTCCCCTCGCCGACGATCTTGCCGCAATCGTCGATCAGCCCGTTGACGCGGTAGACGGTCGCGCCCTGCAGTTCGATCTCGCTGACGTTCACGTCCGGCGTATCGGCCGGACAGAAGATGGTGGACTTGATCCCGCATGAACTTGCGTAGGCCGCAAGCGCCGCCCCCGCGTTGCCGTTGGTCGGCATCGCCATGTGCCTGATGCCGAGCGCCTTGGCCATCGACACAGCCATCGCCAGGCCGCGCGCTTTGAATGAGCCTGTCGGAAGTCGGCCCTCGTCCTTCACGATGATCTCGCCGCCGCCAAGCTTGCCTGCAAGCCTGGGCAGGCGAATCAATGGCGTCACGACTTCGCCAAGGCTGACGATTTCACTGCATCTACGCACGGGAAGCAGTTCACGATAGCGCCACATGTCGGCTGGGCGCTGCGCCAACGCATCCTTGGTCAGCGCGTTTCTCACGCCGGCCAAGTCATAGCGCACAAGCATTGGCTTGCCCGCCCTGGAGAGATTGTGCACCTGATCAGCGGGATAGCGACCGCCTTCCATCGCGCATTCGAGATGCGTGACGAAGGTTGGCCGTTCGATGGTCAGGTTGTCGTTGTGGTTCACGACTAACCCCTCATCTCCAGATGATTCAGGGGCGTATTGTGGCGATCAAGGGATCGGATCAAAGCGGAGCCCTTACGACTTTGTCCATTTGTCGATGTCTTTGAATGCGAACTCACCTTCAATTTCGACCTGCGTCGGCGGGTTTTCGTCAGAGCACACATCCTGGGTGACAGCTGTCCATCGTAACCAGAACCGATCCTCGTCCCGCGACACAACCTTGATGCTGTTGTCATTTAAGACTTCATGCTCGTAGTAATACAACAGCGACATGCAACCGTCCTCGTCCTCGGACTTGGCACCGGGAATGACGAACTCGCGGCCTACCAGCTCGTTGACGTTGAGCTCGGGTAGATCAATCCCGACCTCGGCGCTGGGCGAGTCGGACAACCCATCCTTCGTGTCCTCGCACTTCTGCGCGTTTTCTGGATCGGCCTTCACCTCGAACCAGAGTGCTACACCCTCCATGGTTTCGATGGCAAACATGACTGCCGACTCGAGCCGGTACACTTCATCACCGTTGAAACGGTGGAGGATGAAGCGGCCTTTGGGCGGCGGGGGCGGTGGAGGGTTGTCCTCCGGGTGTTCGCGGAGCCACTGCTGATGCGGCTGGATACGGAAATACGCCCAACCGCCCACGCTTTCCGGGATCGCATTTTCCTCGCCGGGCTGAACCGGGATGTTCCCGATCAGGATGAAGTCTTCCGGCAGAAGAGCGCCAGCAACCCACGTCGCGCTTGGCTTCCCGCCCGGCAGCTGGAGCACCGAACGCAGTGCAGGATCTTGAACGTCCGGAATCTGCTGGCCAATCCAATCCGCGTTGACCGCAAGCACCATCAAATCGGCCGGCCTTGTCGGCTCAACTGCGATTGCGGAGAATATGTCTGCCCGTTTTTTGACAGCCAACACCCGGCAAGCGGCAAACCGGCCACCTTCGAGAGGGATGGCGAAGGTGTCGCCAACAATGGGTATCGGTCTCATGGTTTCTGCCCTGCCCGACTATTCCTGATATCACTGAATGATTCAGATGTTCAGCACGCGTCCATAGGCGTCGAGCACGGCTTCCTTCATCATTTCCGACAGCGTCGGATGCGGGAAGATCGTGTGCATCAACTCTTCCTCGGTGGTCTCGAGATTCATGGCGACCACGTAGCCCTGAATCAGCTCGGTGACTTCGGCGCCGATCATGTGCGCACCGAGCAGCTGGCCGGTCTTCTTGTCGAAGATCACCTTCACCAGCCCCTGATCCTCACCAAGCGCAATCGCCTTGCCGTTGCCGACAAAGGGGAAGCGGCCGACGCGAATTTCGCGTCCGCCCTCCTTCGCTCTCGCCTCGGTGAGACCGACAGAGGCCACCTGCGGATGGCAGTAGGTGCAGCCGGGGATCAGGTTCTTATCCATGGGATGCGGATGCAGGCCCTTGATCCCCTCGACGCAGATCACGCCCTCATGCTCGGCCTTATGCGCCAGCATCGGCGGGCCCGCGACGTCGCCGATCGCATAGATGCCGGGCACGTTGGTGCGGCACAGGCCGTCGATGACGATACAGCCGCGATCGGTTTTGACGCCGAGCTTCTCCAGGCCCATATTTTCGATATTGCCGACCACGCCAACCGCGGAAATCACGCGCTCGAACTCGGTCGTCTGCACCTTGCCCTTCTCGTCTTCGATGCTTGCGATGACGCTGTCGGCCTTCTTCTCCAGCTTCGTCACCTTGGTCGAGGACATGATCTTGATGCCCTGCTTCTCGAAACTTTTCCGTGCAAGACCTGCGATCTCCGCATCCTCCACCGGCAGGATCTGCGGCAGCACCTCGACCACGGTCACATCAGAACCCATGGTATGGAAGAAAGACGCGAACTCGATGCCGATTGCGCCGGACCCGACAACAAGCAACTTTTTGGGAATCCGGTCCGGCACCATGGCTTCAAAGTAGGTCCAGACCAGCTTCTTGTCTGGCTCAAGCCCCGGCAACACGCGCGGCCGCGCACCGGTCCCTATGATGATATGCTTGGCCTGATACGTTCCCTCGCCGAATGAACCTTTGGGCGCCTCGACATCGGATTTCCTCACCGTGACCTTGCCCGGCGCGTCGATCGACGCAGCGCCCCAGATCACGCTGACCTTGTTCTTCTTCATCAGGAAGCCGACGCCATCGTTCAGCCGCTTCGAGACGTTGCGCGAGCGCTGCACCACAGCCTTCGGATCGTAGGAGACCTTCTCTGCCGACAGGCCGTAATCCTTGGCACGCTGCATGTAGTGATAGATTTCAGCCGAGCGCAGCAGCGCCTTGGTCGGAATACAGCCCCAGTTCAGGCAGATGCCACCGAGATAGGACTTCTCGACAATCGCGGTCTTGAAGCCGAGCTGAGCGGCGCGGATCGCGGTGACATAGCCGCCGGGACCAGAGCCGATGATGATGATGTCGAAAGACGTATCAGCCACTCAAACCTCCGCTTGAACCTGTTGCCACAAACCGCGCGCAGGAAATGCCAAAGTAAGACGAAATTTGATGCTGCGCAGACGCTGCTACACCTCTCCCATAGGGAGAGGTCGCGCCGAAGGCGCGGGTGAGGGGGTACGCCCGATCGAGGGACTTGAG